>Ga0209706_10000085_pt1 | contig 42580 bp, 40 predicted proteins | sample PPLLaktember2015_6_FD_187263 | JGI IMG/M metagenome (GOLD analysis project Ga0209706, IMG submission 187263) | Freshwater sediment microbial communities from Prairie Pothole Lake near Jamestown, North Dakota, USA - PPLs Lake P8 Core (1) Depth... | ecosystem: Environmental > Aquatic > Freshwater...
TTCGCTCAATCTCACGGTATCGTGTCTCCTCGGAGTCCAAGTATGTCTTCAGAACCACTTGCCGTGTTCTCGCTCAAGTCGGGGCGCCCTCTCGCCGAGCGCGTGGCGGCGAGGCTGGACCTCGAGCTCATGCCGCACGAGGAACGCGAGTTCGAGTGGGGCCAGCACAAGACCCGACCGCTCGCCAGCGTGCGCGGCCGCGACGTCTACGTCATCGAATCGCTCCACGGCGACGCCACTCACAGCGTCAACGACAAGCTGTGCCGGCTGCTCTTCTTCCTGGGCGCCCTGCGCGACGGGGACGCCGCGCGCGTGACGGCCGTCGTTCCCTATATGTGCTACTCGCGAAAAGAGCGCCAGACCAAGCCCAGGGATCCGGTGATCACCCGGTACGTGGCCGAGCTCTTCGAGGCCGTCGGCGTGTACCGCGTAGCCACCGTCGAGGTGCACAGCCTGGCGGCGTTCCAGAACGCCTTCCGCTGCCGCACCGAGCACATCGATGCGGGACCCCTGTTCGCCGAAGTGATCGCGCGCGAGGTGACCGGCAACGACCTGGTGGTGGTGTCGCCCGACACGGGCGGCGTCAAGCGCGCCGAGCACTACCGCGACGCGCTCTCCGGGCGCCTCGGCCATCACGTGCCTTCCGCCTTCGTCGAGAAATACCGCAGCCAGGACGTGGTCAGCGGGGACGCCGTGGTCGGCGAGGTGCAGAATCGGACGGTGGTGCTCGTGGACGATCTCGTCTGCGGCGGCACTACGCTCGCGCGCGCCGCCGGCGCGTGTCGGCGCGCGGGCGCCCGCGGGGTCGTCGCCGCGGTCGCGCATGGCGCGTTCGTGCCCGAGTCGTCGCGTACGCTGGCCGACGCCCCGATCGACCGCCTCTTCGTCCTCGATCACATTGCGCCCACGGTGCTCGACGGAACCCCGGTGGCCGGTCGGGTTCACGTCGTGGACAGCTCCGGCCTCCTCGCGGAGGCCATCCGCGAGATGCACGGAGACGGCGCGGACCGCACGAGCTGAGGCGCCACGCGGCTACGACCCGCCCTCCACGTCAGCCGTCACGGGCTCCACCAGCTCGAGGTAGCGCCGCGCGCGAGCGGCGAAGCGGTCCGGGTCGGTCACGGTCGGATCGTCCAGGTGCCGCGCCGAAAGGGTGGCCCGCCTGAGCGCACGATACACACGATAGAAGCGCAGCAGCGCCGCCGGCGGTTCGTCGCCGGTCTCCTGGATGTACGCCTCGAGGAACCACTCGCCGACGTGAGGCGCGCCCAGGCGATCGCACTCGAGAACCAGGAAGGCGAGCTCGTCCGCAGGATCGAGGACGCGCAGCGTACGGTCGAACTCCAGGCGATCGATGATCGCCGGCTCGCCGTCCAGCCAGATGTGCTCCGGCCGCAAGTCCCCATGCCCCTCGACGATGCGGCCCGCGAGGACGCGCTCGTCGAACAAACCGGCACGGCGCGCGAGGAACGCGCGCTCGGCGCCAACCAGCGCCTCGATCCTGTCGAGCGGCAGGCCATAGCGCGGCGCGGAGAGTGCCTCGAGATCGCCACCGACGCCCGCCTCCAGCCGCGCCCGCTGCTCGAGAGCCGTCACCGCCGCCGGAGCGGCGGCGCGGTAGAACCGTGCCAGGTGCCGCGCGGCTCCCCGAATCGCGGGCTCATCCATCCAGGTGCGTCCGCCCCGGATGATCGCCTCGAGGTTGCGATCCTGGGGAAGCCGCCGCATGTGAACAAGCCAGTCGACCGGAATCCCCTGGCCCCCGATGGCCAGCCCGCCATCGGCCTCTCGCGTCAGCGCGACAACGCCGAGATACACGCCCGGGGCCAGCTGCTGGTTCAGCCGCACTTCCTCGAGGCAGTTGAACCGCCGCAATTCCGGCGTGCTGAAGTCGAGCCCCTCGTGACGGACGGCTTTCTTCAGCTTGTAGACGTGCGCGTCCGCGAGGAACACCCAGGACATGTGGGTTTCAACCACCGACACCTCGCGGGTCGGCTCGGAGTAGGCGTCCGACCGGCAAAGGAAGGACACCGCCTCGGTGGTGAGGGGCTCCCGGGCTTTCACGACGTGCGCCTCGCCTCGAGGGCAGCCCGGAACTCCCGCAGCGTGCCCTCCACGCTCCGCCGGCCCAGCCGGCGCGCGATGGGCTCGATGATCCACCCCATCAGCGGCGGGAATCGCCGGCTCAGTCCCAGGGTTTCCATCCGGATCCACACGCCGTCCCGGGTTGCGACGTACCGGGTGAAGGTGCTGGCGCGCCACAGGTAGCCGCTGTCGTTGCCGGGCGGCAGCAGCCGCTCGTCACGCTGACCGGCGTTCTTCACCTCCCGTATCTCGTCGGCGCTGGAGACGACCAGCACCCTGTCCTGGGTCGGACGGGAGTAGCGGACGCTCGAGCGGATATCGAGCACCCCGGTCACCCCGCCTGCGCCCGCCTTGATCCGCATCAGCACGCGGTATCGGTCGCCCTCGTGTTCCAGCACCCGAGAGGCGATCACGCCCTTGTGAACACGGGGAAATTCCTCATACGCGCGCGAGAGCGTTACGACCTCCTGCAGGCCGACCCCTCGGATGAAGCCGCTGCCGACCCAGTGGTGCACGAGGCCGCCGGGCACGTTGATGATGCCGTCTTCGCGGGCGGGGCCCGCGACGATCGCGTCGGCGCTCGGCGGGTCCGCGCGATCGGCGTCGGATGGCCACGAGGGGAAGTCGCGCGTGACGCGCGCCAGGTACTGCTCGTAGGCCACGGCCGTCCGTGCCTGCAGTTCCGCGGCAAGCGCCGGCCGAGACCCCCACGCGGCTCCGTACACGATGACCGACACGACGGCCAGCAGAAGCCCGACGCGGACACCCGTGCGCACGATTCGCATCCGACCCGATTGTAGTAGGACGCCGCCCGCGCCGCTCGTCCTGGCGCCGGGCGAGCGGCTATTGGACGGACCTCAGTCGAGGTGCTTGACGAGGATCACTTCGTTGCCCCGCTCGTTGAAGTGCACCTCGTCTACGAGCTTGCCGGCGAGCAGCAGGCCGAATCCCCCGGCCCGCTTGCCCTCGGCCTCGCGCACCTCGAGGTGACTGATGGGGTCGTCGTCTTTCGCCACCAGCCTCGGCGCGCGCACGTCGAAGCCCGGCCCCGGGTCCTTGAAGTAGTAGACCAACGTGCGCTGGGTGCGCACCGCCGCCACCTCCACCACCTTGCGCGGGTCGAACCCGGCCCCGTGCTCCATGGCGTTCAGCAGCACCTCGCGGAACGCGGTGATGAGCTGGTAGCGCTCGGAATCCGGCAGGTCCCCGGCCAGTTCGTTCATGAAGTGGGTGAGCCGCTCGGCGGTCACGCGCCGGCACGACACGCGAAGCGCCACCCAGTTGGGCACCGCCGATTCCACCTCGATGCCGCTCTGCCAGCCGTCGGCCAGCAGCGCGTCTCTGATCGCCGTGCGCAGCTCCGCAGCCGCCACCGGGAGGGCGAAGCACGCGTAGACCTTCGTCCTGAGAGCCGCAATGATGTCGGTGGCCGACAGGTCCGACGCCAGCACGATGACCGGGAGGCCTGGTTGCAGGCGCATGGCCTGCGCGGCCATCTCGACGGCGCGGCTGGCCGATGTGCCCGGGCTGATGACGACAGCATCCACCGCGTGGCCGGCCAGGTACCGCAGGGCATCCGCCTCGCGCTGGATTTCTGTCACGCGACCGTCGGGCCAGTCGGCGGGGCTCAGGCCAAGCTCGTTCCAGGGGAACGGCGGGCCGATCACGAGAAGCGCGCGCACGTGGGGGCTGGTCCCCGGCGGGGTGGCTGCGTGGCGCTGTTCCCTCATTCGCAGCACGCGCGTCCGCCGTCGTGGCCACAGTGCGCCGGGCCCACGGCGGCGCGGTCGGGGCCGAAGCCCCGCTGCGTGCACGCGCACCAGTAGGCCGTCGCGTCGTAGCGGTCGTAGAACTGGACCGCCGCCGGGTCCTCGTCCGCCATCACGTACATGCCCTTGTGCCGAAGGTTGGCGCAGTGTGCGGCCGTCACGACCGGCGACGTCAGTGTGGGATGCTCCATCAGCGCCTCTTCTCGAGCCCGGGAACACGAAGGACACGAAGGACTCGAAGCATTTGAACTTCGCGTACTTTCGTCGTGCCCTTCGTGTCCTTCGTGTTCCCGGGACACTTCATACTATGGCCAAACCCGCGGCCTTGAGGATGGCGCGCTTCACCGCGGTCCTCGCGATCTGGATCTTGTGGGCGTTGCCGCTCATGGCTTTCGCGCCGGCGACGGCGGCAGCCGCGGCTTCGACGGCCACGGCTTCGTCCACGGTCTTCCCGGCCAGCACCCGCTCGGCGCCCTGCGCGCGCCAGGGAATGGGCGCGACGGCCCCCATCACCACGCGCGCCGACTTCACCGTGTCCTTCTCCATCACCAGGCTCACCGACACGAGCGCCAGTGGCCAGTCGTGCGACTGCTTGAGCCGCACGTCGTAGCTCGCGCTCCTCGCGCCGCCAGGTGCCGGCAGCAGCACGTGCGTGATGATTTCATTCGGCTGCAACACCGTCTCGCCGTACAGGTTCTGGTTCGGCAGCTGGTAGAGCCCGCCGAGGTCCATCTCGCGCGCGCCAGAGGGCCCCAGCACCCGGACTCGCGCGCCGTAGGCGATGAGCGGCACCGCCAGGCTCGAGGGATGCACGATATAGCAGGGCCCGTCGCCGAGGATGGCGTGGTACTGGTTCTCGCCCTCCACCGCGAAGCAGCGCGAGCCGCCCTTCTTCAGGCAATGGAACTCCTCGTTCCTGAAATACCAGCAGCGTGGCCGCTGCATCAGGTTGCCGCCCACCGTGCCCATGTTTCTGATCTGCGGCGTCCCGACTTCCTCGGCCGCCGTCACCAGCGCGGGGTAGAGCTTCCGGATCTCCGCATGCTCCGCGAGATCGGCCAGCTTCGCCGCGGCTCCTATCCTGGTCCCGCCCGACTCACGAGTCCCGACTCCCGACTCGCCGCCTTCGCGGCCCGTCCGGCCGCTTCGGCGAGCCGGGTCCTCCACCGTGATCGTTGCGTCGAGGTTCTTGAGATTCACCACCCGCTCGGGCGAGACGATGTAGTCCTTCATGAGGCCGAGCAGATCCATGCCGCCGGCCATGGGGAGGATGCGGTTGCGCTCGGTGCCCAGCGCGGCCACCGCCTCGCGCTCGTTCGCCGGGTTCACGTACTGGAAGGCCTTCAATTCGTGCCTCCCGCCCGCTGCAACTCGGCCAGCAGCTTGTCCGGGGTGATGGGGATGCTCCGCACGGTGACGCCGGTGGCGTTCCGGAGGGCGTTGGCGATGGCCGCCGCGGTGGCCACCGCCGGCGGCTCGCCGATGCCGATGACGCCGCGCTCGGGCTGATCGACCAGCACCACGTCGATCTCGGGCATGTCCGACTGACCGGCGATGAGGTACGCCTCCATGTTCGGGTTCACCATGTTCGCGGTGTTCCGATCGAGGAGCCGTTCTTCCATGACCGCGTAGTTCACGCCGCTGATGATGCCGCCGTAGCACTGCGTCTCGGCCGTCTTCAGGTCGAGCACCAGGCCGCAGTCCTGCACGCACACGATCTTCTTCACGCGCGTGATGCCGGTCTCGACGTCCACTTCGACCTCGGCGAACTGGACGCCGCTGGTGCCGCTGGCCGAGAGGCCGCGCTCCCACTGCCCGTCCACCGACACGGGCGTGGTGCCCAGCAGCTTGCACGCCTCGCGCCACGTGAGGCTCCGCGGCGTCGCCGCTGCCTGGCCCGAGCCTGTCGAAGGCTTCACGTTCACCCGGCCCACGCCCATCTCGAGCTGATCCGCGGTGGTCTTCAGCGCGGGTGCGATGCGCGCGAAGAGCGCATCCCTCGCCTTGCCCGCGGTCACGCGCATGGCAGGGGACACCGCTGCCGCGGTGGTCGATCCGCCCGACCCGGGGGCGAACGGGAAGTTGCTGTCGCCCAGCTCGATGGTCACCTGCGCCACTTCGAGCCCCAGCGTCTCGGCCACGACCATGGCCATGATGGTGCGCGTGGCCGTGCCGATGTCCTGTGTGCCGCAGCGCATCACCACGCTGCCGTCGGGGTCGATCTCACAGTGTGCGCGCGCGCCGGTGCCCGCGCCGCCCCACCGGTTGGCCGAGCACCCCAGGCCTCGTTTGATGGGGCCGGGCGTCGGATCGCCGGTGACGTGCCGGCGGCTCCACCCGATGCGCTCGGCGCCCATCGGGAAATAGCGCCGCCACTGCGCGTTGGGCGCCAGGGCCGGCAGGTTCTTCAGCCGGAACTCGACCGGATCCATCCGCACGCGATCCGCGAGCTCGTCCATCAGCACTTCGGTGATGAAGCAGCCCTGGGGATGGCCGGGTGCGCGCATCGCGCGCTGCTGGCCGGCGTTGATGTAGACGTCGGTGTGGCGCCGGCGACGGTTGGGGAATGTGTAGATGTACGGGAGTGGAAAGTCGGACCCCGCGCCCGCACCGCCCGTGCCCCACGTCTCGGCGTCGAAGGCGGTGAGCATGCCGTCGGCCGACACACCGGCCTTGATCCGCGCGAACGCGGAAGGGCGGTTGCCCGTGGCCAGGTGCTCTTCCTTGCGATCGAGCATCAGCTTCACGGGCTTTCCGGCCATCTTCGCCAGCCGCGCGCAGAGGATGCCCTGGGTGTCGGGCGCGAACTTGCTGCCGAAGCCGCCGCCCATGAACTCGGTGATGACGCGCACGTTCGCCTGCGGGATCTTCAGGCCCTGGGCAAAGCCCTCGCGCGTGCCGTGCACGGCCTGCGTGGACACCCAGGCCGTCAGCTTCTCGCCCTCCCACTCGCACACGCAGCCGTGGGTTTCGAGCGAGGTGTGCGTCTGCACCTGCGTCGAGTAGATCCCGTCCACGGTGTGCGCGGCAGCGGCGAAGCCCGCCGCCAGGTCGCCGTCTTCCTGCGCCGTGCCCGCGCGCGTGTTCGAGGGCTCGAACACCTTCGGTGCCTCGGGGCGCATCGCCTGTTCCACCGTGGCCAGTGCCGGCAGCACCTCCCACTCCACCTTGATGGCGCGGATGGCGTCCTCGGCCTGCTGCTCGGTATCGGCGGCCAGGGCGGCGATTTCCTCACCCGGGAACAGCACCTTGTCGCCGGGCTCGATGAAAGGGAGGACCGCGCGCACGCCGGGCATCTTCTGCGCCGGGACGGTGTCGATGGCGGTGAGGCGCGCGTGCGCGTGCGGTGACCGCAGGATGCGGCCGTAGATCATGCCGGGCCGCGTGATGTCGAACGTGTACTTGGCACGGCCGGTGACCTTCGCCGTGGCGTCGAGACGCGTCACGCGCGTGCCGATGATCCGTGGCTTCCCGGGCCAGGGATAGGTCGGATGCTGCCCCGGACGTGCCGGCGCCCGCACTTCCGGGACCTGCTCAGCCACGCCGCCCTCCCAACGCGAGCACGGCCTTCGACAGGCCGACATTGGTTCCGCAGCGGCAGATGTTGCCGTCCAACGCGCGTGTCGCCTGCTCCGGTGTGGGCGACGGCGTCTGCTCGAGCAGGGCCACCGTCGACATCACGAAGCCGGGCGTGCAGAACCCACACATCAGCGCGTCGTGATCGCAGAAGGCCTGCTGCACGGGGTGCAGGGCATCGCCCTGGGCCAGGCCCTCGACCGTCCGGATGTTCCGGCCCTGCGCCTCGATCGCCAGCATCGAGCACGCGTAGTGGGTGCGCCCCTCGATGATCACCGTGCAGGCGCCGCACGCGCCGCGGTCGCACACGCGCTTGGGGCCGGTGATCTCCAACCGGGTTCGGAGGGCATCGAGCAGGGTGACGCGCGGCTCCACGTTCAGTTGATGGCGCCGGCCGTTCACCGTGAGCGTGACCGCCACCTCACCGGGGCCCAGCGGAGCTGGACCCTGTGCTGCGCCCTCTTTCACCCCGCCGACGACCGCGGAGGCCACCGATCCCACGCCGACCGTCTTGAAGAAATCCCGGCGGGAAACGTGGTCGTCAGCCATGATCGGCACAGCATACACCCGCTGCCTGTACAATCAGCTCGTCTGTGTCCCTAGCATCGCCGCCGGTACCAGCGACCGCCAGCGTCGCGGCTTTTCGGAAGCGGCGCCGGCTGTTCTCGCCTCCGCGCGTGCTGGCGCTCTCCATAGCCGGGCTCATCCTCATGGGTGCGGTCCTGCTCTGGCTGCCGGTGTCAGCGGCCCCTGGTCGATCGACTTCGTTCCTCGACGCCCTCTTTACCGCCACCTCCGCCGTTTGCGTCACCGGCCTCATCGTCCAGGACACGCCCATCCACTTCTCGTGGTTCGGACACGTGGTGATCCTGCTGCTCATCCAGGCGGGCGGCCTCGGCTACATGACGATCTCCACCGTGCTGGCCGCCGCGCTTGGCCGCTCGGTCACGCTGCAGGAGCGGCTGACGCTGCAGGAGGGCCTCAATGTGCAGGGGCTGGACGGCCTGCTCCGCTTCGCGCTCACCGTGCTGAAGCTCACGCTCGTCTTCGAGCTCGCCGGTGCCGCCCTGCTCGCGCTGCGATGGTGGGGAGACATGGGCACGGGCCAGGCCGCGTGGTACGGCCTCTTCCACTCGGTGTCGGCGTTCAACAACGCCGGCTTCGCCCTGTGGAGCGACAGCCTGATGCGGTTCAGGGGAGACGTGACCGTGAACGTGGTCTTCACGGTCCTCATCATCGCGGGCGGCCTCGGGTTCTTCGTGATCACCGAGCTGCTCCAGCGGCATCGCACGGTGCGCATCTCGGTTCACACGCGGCTGGTCGTCACCGCCACGACCGTGCTGCTGGTGCTGGGCACGCTGGCCATCTACGCCCTGGAGGTCGGCAACCCGCGAACCCTCGCGGGCCTTCCGTGGCACGAGCAGTGGCTGGCGGCCTGGTTTCAGGCCGTCACACCGCGGACGGCCGGCTTCAACACCCTGGACTACGGCGCCATGACGGCGCCAGCCCTGTTCCTGACCATGGCGTTGATGTTCATCGGCGCGTCGCCGGGCAGCACGGGCGGCGGCGTGAAGACCACCACGTTCAGCATCACCGTGGCCGCGCTCTGGGCCACCGTGCGCGGAGACGACGAGCCGCACATGTACGGGCGGCGGCTGGGCCCCGACCTCGTCGCCCGTGCCTTCTTCGTGACGCTCATCGCGTTTCTCGCCCTCAACGCCGTGGCCGGCGTCGTTCTCCTCACCGAGCAGCGCGACCTGCTGCGCACGCTCTTCGAGACCACGTCGGCCTTCGGTACCGTGGGACTCTCGATGGGCGAGAGCGGCGCCCCTGTGTCGCTGTCCGCGTTCTTCACGCCGATCGGCAAGCTGATGATGATCCTCATGATGTTCGTCGGCCGCCTCGGGCCGCTGACGCTGGCCTTTGCCGTAGCGCGGCGAGCCACCGTGCAGCCGCGGCTCCGCTATCCTGAAGGGAAGGTGCTGATTGGCTAAGCGCAGCTTCGCCGTGATCGGGCTCGGCCGCTTCGGGTCGGCCATCTCCACCACGCTGGCCGAACTCGGTCACGACGTGATCGGCGTGGACGGCAGCGACGAGCGTGTCCGGGCGCTGGCCGACGTCCTCACGTTGGCGGTGCAACTGGACGCGACCGACGAGAAGGCACTGCTGAAGGCGGGGATCAAGGACGTGGACGTCGCCGTGGTCTCCATCGGCGAGAACATCGAGTCGAGCCTGCTGGTCGTCACCCTGCTCCGCGAGATCGGGATCAAGAACATCATCGCGAAGGCGGTGACACCACTCCACGGGCGCATCCTCGACAAGCTCGGCGTCTCGCGCGTCGTCTTTCCCGAGCGAGAGACCGCCATCCGCCTCGCGCACAGTCTCGTCAATCCGAACGTGCTCGACTACATCGAGCTCTCCAGCGAGTTCTCCATCGTGGACGTGCCGGCCCCGGCCGACTTCGCCGGCAAGACGCTGAAGGAGATCAGCCTTCGGTCACGCTTCGGCCTGACGACCATCGCCATCAAGCGCGGCTCGCGCACCACCGACGGCCCGGTCACCAACATCGCCCCGGGGCCGGATGACGTGGTGCAGGAAGGCGATGTGCTGTCACTGCTCGGCAGCAACGAGCGGCTGGGCCAGCTCGATCGGATGTTGAAGGCGAAGAAATAGGGCTCGCCCCGAGGTGGATGCAGCCTTCCCTCCGCTGACGCGCACGGCGCGGTCCCCGTGGACGGCCCTCGTGCTGTTCACGGGCCTGACCATCGCCGCGACGTGGCCGCTTCTCCCGGGACTTGGGCGCGATGTGCCGAGCGACTACGGCGATCCGCTGTACGTCGCGTGGGCCATGGCGTGGGTCGCGCACCAGCTGGGCCGTGTGCTCATGGGCGACCTCGACGCGCTCACGCACTTCTGGGATGCCAACCAGCTGCACCCCGAGCCCGCGGCCCTTGCGCTCTCGGATCATTTCATCGCCCAGGCGCTGCCGCTCGCGCCGGTGTACTGGCTGTCCGGCAACCCGCTGCTGGTGCTCGGCCTCGCCTACCTGGCAGCCTACGTGCTCTGCGGGTTCTGCACGTGGCTGCTGGTACGAGAGCTGACCGGATCGGCGGCTGCAGGCGTGCTGGCGGGCTGCACGTTTGCCTTCAACCCGTTCTTCCTCGTCTGGGAGGTCTCGCACCTGCAGATCATCTCCGCGTGGGGCATGCCGCTGTCGCTCTACGGATTGCGGCGCTACTTCGAGCATCGGGCGAGGTCGGGGCTGTGGATCGGCGCCGGCGGCATCGTGCTGCTGAACCTCTCGGCCGGCTACTACATGCTGATGTTCCCGGTGTTCGTGCTGCTCTATGCGGGGTGGGAGATCTCGTCGCGCGGGTGGTGGGCCAACGGGCGCATGTGGCGCGACCTGCTGGCGGCGGGCGTCGGCGCCGTCCTGGTGACGGCGCCCTTCCTCTGGCCCTATGTCCAGGCCAGGACGCGGCTGGGCTTCGCCCGCAGCGTCGACGAGACCACGCAGATGGCGGCCACCGTCGATGGCTACGTGGCCGGGATGTGGCCGCTGATCATCCCGTTCGCCTGCGCCGCGCTGGCGCTGCTCGCCGCGGCGGCGATGCGCGCCCGGGGCGCCCGGCGGGCCGTTCCGCTGCTGGGATTCGCAGTGGCGGGCGCGGCGCTCTCGTTCTGGCTGTCGCTGGGCCCTACGCCCTCGTGGGGCGGCCAGGCCTACCCGGGGCTGGGCTTGTATGGCCTGCTGCGGGATCACGTCCCGGGCATGGATGCGTTGCGCGTGACGTCGCGCTTCGCGGTGGTGTTCGTGCTGTTCCTCGCGCTGCTGGCCGGTATGGGCGCGGCGCTGGTGGCGCGCCTCCCGAAGGCGGCGCCGCTGGTGGCGGGTCTGGGCGCACTATCGATGCTGCTGAACGCCCCCGCGACATTCCCCCTCAATCACGAGTTGCCGTCGACACTGGACGTCGTCACGCCCGCGCCGTACTTGAAGCCCGGCGGCCCGCCGCCCGAGGTGTATCGCTATCTCGCGTCGCTGCCCTCCTCGACCGTGGTGGCCGAACTGCCGTTCACGGACCTCTGGTACAACACGCGCTACCTGTATTTCTCGACCTTTCACTGGCGTCCACTCGTCAACGGCTTCACGTCGTTCTTTCCGCCGGCATACATCGAGCGCGCCCGTTGGCTGGTGAACCCGGCGCGCACCCCCGATGAAGCGTGGCGCGCGCTCGAGTCAGGGCAGACCACCCACGTGGTGGTCCACACCGGCGCGTGGGACGCGGCGTACGTGCAGGAGCTCGACCGGTGGCTCACGGCCCGCGGGGCGAGAAGCCACGGACAGTTCGACGGCGCGGCGGTGTACGAGATCATGGACCGCCGTCCGCAGTAGGACCGCCGCACGGGACCGCCGCTCACGCGGCGGAACGACCACTCACTCGCGTTCGCGGGAGGGCCGGAATGGCCTCGGAGAGGGAGCCGGTCCAAAAAAGAGGAAAGGCCACCGGCCGGGTGCTGTGGCACCTGGCCGATGGCCTTCTGGCGAACCCTCTGGCGGCCCCGAGGGACCGCGCGTGTTCTTACGCGAGAACCTTGATGACCACGCGGCGGTTCTGCGCACGGTTGTCGCGGGTCTTGTTGTCCGCAGCCGGCTTCTCCTCGCCGTAGCTGATCGTGTTCATCTTGTGGAGCGGCACCTGGTGCTGCTCGTAGAGATAACGCTTCACCGCTTCGGCGCGCTGCAGGCCCAGGCGCTCGTTGTACTTCGCGTCGCCCACGTTGTCGGTGTGGCCTTCGATCTCGATCCACACGGACTTCTTGTCGGCCTTCAGCTGGCCCACCATCTGGTCGATGGCCGCCTTGGCCTCGTCCGGCAGCTCGGCCGCGCCGAACTGGAACTTGCCGCTGTCCTCGCTGATGACGGTCTCGAAGATCAGCTTGCGGGTCTCGGCCTCGATGGCCGAGGCACGCGCGTCGGCGCGCTTGCCGACTTCCTGGGCCTGACCGGCAGCCGCCTCAGCGGACTTCTGCGCGGTGCCCGCGGCGGTGTTGGCGGCGGCGGCCTTCTGATCGACCTCGCCGATCTTCTGCTCGTTCTGACGCACGCGCTCCTGCGTCTCCTCGAGCGACTTGCCCATCGTGCCGACCTTCTCGTTGACTTCGCCCACCGACTCGCGGACGAAACCCTTGGTGGCGCACGCCGGCGCGACCGCCAGCGTCGCAGCTGAAATTGCGAACACCATCACCTGTTTACGCATAAAGGCCTCCTGAAGCCACTCACCTTACCGTCACCGAACACCGACCTCGTCAATGGCGCGTCGCCAGGCTGTAGCCCCCGCGCGCCCTCACCGTATGGTCCACTGCCGTCGTCCGAATCTCGAGCGGGTGCCATCCCGCGGCGGTTCCCGGCTCGAAGCCGATCAGGTAGAGGTTGCGAAGCTCGTCGATGACGTCCTTCGCCGCCTTGCTCGCCGACGCCGGGCCGCTGGCGTAATAGAACGCCCCGCCGGTCCAGCGCGAGAGGTCTTCCACGGTGCCGATGTGCGCCGGGGCCCTGAGGCCCGCCTGCGGCGTCGCCCGGTCCGAGTTCGGGTCGTCTATCGGCAGCACCGTGGCAATCACGTATACCGGCACGTCGATGGCCGAGGCCAGGCTCGACACCTGGGCCGGCGTCTTCGAGCTCGAGGTGTCGATGCCGTCGGTCAGCACCACTACGGCCCGTCGCGGGTGGGTGCGCTGGGCGACCCGGTCGGCCGCCTCGGAAATCGCATCGTGCAGTGAGGTGGCCCCGAACGGATCGACCTCCCCCAGCGCGCCGTTCAAAGCACGCGTATCGACCGTAAACGGGGCCACCTCTTGCAGCCGGCTGTCAAACGCGAACAGCGCGGCTTCGTCGCGACCCTCCTCCAGCCAGGACAGGAGGTGATGGGCCGCAAATTTTGCAGCAGTGAATCGAGCGGCGACGTCCATGCTGCCGCTGATATCGAACAGAATCGCCAGGCTGATCGGGGCGCGGTCCGTGCGGAACTGGCTGATGACGCGGCGTTCGCCACGATCGATCACCTCGAAGTCCCGGGCTTGAAGGCCAGTCACGAGCCGCCCCTTTCTGTCGCGCACCGTCGCACTCACCGTCACGAGGTCGACGCCCGACTTGAAAACCGCCTGGCCTCCCTCCGGTTCTTGCGCCGGCACCGGGGTGGGCATCAGGAGCAGCCCTAGACCCAGAATGCTTCCGGCGAGGAGGCGCCGCTGCATGCCCCTCCTATATCCACGAACCGTACCAAGTGAGTAAGGTATTGAAAACATTGAGTTAAGCCACATTTCACGGCGCCGATTGCGTCCCCGACCTCATGTAAGCGTGTAGCTTTTACACGAGGCCTGCCGGTTCCCTGACGCCTATATCGGCACGTCACCTTCGATTCTGGGGCACCCCGCGCGAATCCGCTGTCCAGTCCGGCACTCCGCACCCTGCACCCGCACTCGCACCCTGCACCCCGCACTCTGCACCCTGCTACCATGTCTCTCCGTGTCCACCGCCACCACCGCCGCCATCCGCACCGCCAAGCGCGTTGACCGCTTCACCTACGCCATTCGCAATATCGTTGCCGAGGCGAAAAAGGTCGAGGCTGCTGGCAAGAAGGTCCGGTACCTGAACATCGGGGACCCGATCCAGTTCGGGTTCGTCACCCCCCCGCACCTCATCGAAGCCGTGGCCAAGGCCATGCGCGACGGCCACAACGGCTACACGGCCTCGCCGGGTATCGTTGACGCGCGCGAGGCGGTGGCGGCCGACTTCACCAGGCGTGGGGTCGAGACCTCGCCCGACCGCGTCCTCATCACCTCAGGCACCTCCGAGGGCATCGAGCTGGCGCTCACCGGCATCGTGGACGACGGCGAAGAGGTGCTGGTACCCTCGCCCACGTATCCGCTCTACACCGCCGTGCTCGCGAAGATCGGCGCGACGCCGGTGTACTACCGCACCGACCACACCCACGGGTGGCAGCCCGATCTGGATCACATCAAGAAGGCCATCACGCCGAAGACGCGCGCGCTGGTGGTGATCGATCCGAACAATCCGACCGGCGCCATCTACTCGGACGACATGCGGCGCGCCCTCATCGACATCGCCGAGCAGCACGGACTGGTCATCCTCGCAGACGAGGTGTACGGAGACCTGGCCTACGACGGGCCGGTGCCGCCGATGGCGCTGCTCGCGCCCGACGCGGCCATCATTTCCTACTCCAGCCTCTCGAAGGCCTACCTCGCGCCCGGCTGGCGCGCGGGCTGGATGGCCGTGGGTCGCACCCCGCGCCTCGATCCGGCACTGGCCGCCATCAAGAAGCTCGCGGATGGACGCCTCTGCAGCCCGGGACCCATGCAGTACGCGGTCACCGCGGCGCTCACGGGCGACCGCTCGCACCAGGACGGCTTCCGCCGCGAGCTGCGCCTGCGCGCCGAGCTCACGACCGAGCGGTTGAACAGTATTCCCGGGATGTCGTGCGTGAAGCCGAAGGGCGCGTTCTACGCGATGCCGAAGATGACACTGCCGCCTGGCAAGACCGACAAGGACTACGTGTTGGGCCTGCTCAAAGCCACCGGCATTCTCGTGGTCTACGGCTCGGGCTTCGGCACCGACGCGGCCGACGGCTTCTTCCGCGTCGTCTTCCTGGCCTCGCCCCAGGAGCTCGGCGAGATCTACGACGAGATGGCGGCGTACGCTTTCGCGTGAGCGCACCAGCCGCGCGAGACTCGCGGCTACCGCTGGTGGTGCTGGGCTACATCGCCCTCACCATCGTGGTCACCTGGCCGCTCGCGCTCGGGCTCGGCCGCGATGTCCCGGGCGACCTCGGTGACTCGCTGCTGAACATGTGGATCCTGGCGTGGGGAGCCGACCACGCTCCCGGCCTCCTCACCGGCGCCACGTCGTGGCAGGGATTCTGGAACGCCGGCATCTTCCACCCCGAGCCCTACAGCCTCGCACTCTCGGAGCACCTCCTCGCCCAGGTCCTCCAGGTGGCGCCCGTCTACGCGCTCACCGGCAACATCATCCTCGGCTACAACCTGATCTTCCTCTCGACGTTCGTCCTCTCGGCGACCGGCATGTACCTGCTGGTCCGGGATCTCACCGGCGACTGGCGGGCCGGCGCCGTTGCCGGCCTCGCGTTCGGCTTCCTGCCCTACCGCATCGCGCAGGTGCCGCACCTGCAGATTCTGAGCGCGCAGTGGATGCCGCTGTCGTTGTGGGGGTTCCACCGCTACATCGCGCACCGTTCCGCACGCGGGCTCGTTGGTGGCGCCGCGGCGCTCGTCATGCAGAACCTGTCGTGCGGCTACTACCTCCTCTACTTCGCGCCCTTCGTGCCGCTCTTCGTCGTCCAGCAGCTGTGGGCGGCCCGTCGACTGAAAGACCTGCGCGCGTGGCTGGCCTTGTCCGCCGCTGGCGTTGTCGCCGCCGCGGTCACCGTGCCGTTCCTGCTGCCCTACATCGAGGTGCAACGGCTCTACGGTTTCGCGCGGTCGCTCGACGAGGTGCGCGCGTTCTCGGCGAATGTCTGGTCGTACGCGACCGCCTCTGAGTCGCTCCTCGTGTGGGGACGGCTCCTCAGACTGCACGCGGGGCCCGAGGGCGCTACGTTCCTCGGCGTCACCGTCCTGGTCCTGGCCGCACTTGCCGTGGGAGCCGTGGCGAGGGACGCGTACCGCGGCGCCCGCGACCTGCCCCCGCTGTCGGCCCCGCGGCGTGCCGTCGCCATCGTGCTGGCTCTCGCGGTGACCGTGCAGACGCTGGTGCTGCTCAGCACGCTCATGGTCGGCGGTTTCAGGCTCGCCGGGGCGGGCTTGTCCATCCGCGCCTCGCGGCCACTTCGCGCGCTGGCACAGGCCGTGGTCTTCCTGGTGGCGCTGCTCATCGCATCGCCGCGCGCGCGCGCCGTCGCGCGGCGCGTCATCGCATCGCCGGCTGTGTTCATGGGCGGCCTCACCGCGCTCGCCGTCTGGCTGTCGCTCGGCCCGATGCCCTTCGCCGGCACACAACGTCTGCCGGGGCTGGGCCTATACGGCGTCTTGTACGAGCACGTGCCCGGGTTCACCGGGGTGCGCGTGCCGGCGCGCTACGCGATGGTCGCCGGGCTGTTCCTGTCCGTCATGGCTGGCTACGGCACGGCCGCGGTCGCGCGCGTGCGCCGCGCGCCCGCCGTCCTCGGTGTCGTCGCGTTGCTGGTGGTCGCCGACGGGATCGCCATCCCACTGCCCGTCAACGGCACGTGGGGCACCAACGAGGCCACTCCCCCCGGTCGCGTGTTTCCAGCCGCGGACGCTCCGCCGATCTACCAGCGGCTGCGCGGCCTGCCGCCGGGCACCGTCGTGGGCGAGTTCCCGTTCGGCGACGACGCGTGGGAGATTCGCTACGTGTACTACGCCGCCGCGCACCGGCAGCCGATTCTGAACGGGTACAGCGGTAGCGTTCCCCCGGGATACCTCGCCCGGGTCGCCAGGCTCCGGCGCTTCTCGTCGGAGGGCGACGCCGCATGGCAGACGCTCCTCGACGCGCGCACGACCCACGTCGCGGTGCACCCCTCCGCGTATGCCGACGCGGGAGCACCCACGGCGCTGATGGCGTGGCTCGAGTCGCGCGGCGCGCGGCTCCTCGAGCGCTTCGCCGACGGGGATGCGCTGTACGAGCTGCCGCGGTAGGGGAACGGCCGTATACTCGGTTCGACGGGCCTGGCCGCTTCTCGCGGGAACCGGGCGTCAGATAGGGTCGTAGTACTCCTCATGCCGCCCGGGTCGAAGGCGCGGGATTTCCTCTCCACCTACACTCAGGACCTCAACGCCGAGGACCTGGGCAGGCTCTTCACGCGCGAAACGCCCGAGGCCTACCGGTTCTTTGCCCGCGGCGTGAACACCGCGGAGCTCGAAGGCCTGTCGTGGCACCGTCGGGCGGTGAAGTACGTCCAGGCCTTCTTCCTGGCCTTCACCATGCGCCTGTCGCCGGCTCGGCGAGCCATCTACGGCGCGGCGCTGTTCACCTCGGTGATCGGCCTCTTCGAGCTGTTCCAGGGCTTCGGCGTCATGAGCTTCCGGTTGCCCATCGCGCTGTTCTTCGTGCGCTTCGGCGTGCCGGGGCCCGTGTTCGCCGACGGCACGCTCTGGCTGCTCTCCGGCTTCCTGCTGCTGAACCTCCTCGTGCTGCTCGAGGTGGCCGACCGCCTGTCGCTGAAGCGCGACCTCGAGGTGGCGCGCGAAATCCAGAAGGCGATGTTGCCCGAAGGCACGTGGTCGGGCCCCGATGTCGAGGCCTTTGGCCTCACCCAGCCGGCCAACACGGTGGGCGGCGACTTCTACGACATCCTGCCCAGACCCGACGGCACGGTCATCATCGCCCTGGGCGACGTCGCGGGGAAGGCCAGCCCGGCCGCCCTCCTGATGGCGCTGCTGCTGGCCATGCTCCGGACGCTCGTGGACGACAACCTGCCCTTGCCGGCCCTGGCACGCCGGCTGAACGTCCAGGTCGCCAGGCACGCGCCGGCCTCACGGTTCATCACGCTGTTTCTCGCCTCGTACAACCCTGCCACCGGCCACCTCCACTTCGTCAACGCCGGGCAGACCCCGCCCCTGCTGCGCCGGCAGGACGGCAGCATCGTGCGCCTCAGCACAGGCGGCGTGGCGCTGGGGATGTTCGAGGGCTCCGAGTACGAACAGGGACATATCGACCTCGGGCCAGGCGACGCCCTCATCATGTACAGCGATGGCATCACCGAGGCCGAGAGCCCCGACGGCACCCCCTTCGACGAGGCCGGCCTCGAGCGCACCCTCGCGCTGCACGCCGGGGCCTACGGCACCTCGGCTGCAGCCGAGCTGGGTCGAGCGATCTTCGGTGCCGTGGAGCGCCACCGCCGCGACCAGCGCCTCTCGGACGACCTGACCGTACTTGTGTTGAGTCGTGTGACGAATTCGGTAGCCACTTAGCCGCCAGGGGCGTCTAATTGCCATTATGCGAGGGCTGCTCTTCTTCTGCCTCGCTCTCCTGCTGTTCACCCGGCCAGCGGCGGCCCAGACCGAGCCGCTGAGCGCTGAAGATCTGTCCATCCAGTTCTTCCTGCAGGCCGTCGAGACCGCCATCTCGACGATGGACCGGCAGCGCTGGACCGACCTGTTGTCGGCCAATGCCGACCGCGAGCAGGCGCTGGAGTTCTTCGATGCGATGGTGCCGCAGGGCATCACGCGCGTGGTCGTGAAAGAGCGGGCCCGCGCGCCGCTGCTCGGCGCCCTGCCCGGGGACGGTTACAGCCTCGTCACCGAGGTGTTCCTCGAAACCGGCCCGCGCGGCCGCATTGCCACCTGGAACCTCGACATCCGCAAGCCGCGGGGCGAGACCGAAGACCGGCAACCCTGGCGGATCGTGGCGCAGGATCGGCTGTCGTCCATCGAAGGGCTGCACCGTCTGGTGCTCCATCCCGACAAGCAGTTCGCGGCACAGAACCTGGTGATCAAGTCGGTGGATTTCCAGGTGCACCTGCCCGCCGGCCAGGTGTTCGTGGCCGAAACGCCCGAAGGCGTCACCGCGCTCGTTCTGCTGGGCGACGGGAACATCGTCTTTTCGCCCACGCCGAAGGTGGAGCGCGGACAGGTACGCATCTTCGCCGGCACCGAGGAACTCGACGCGGCGTTCACCACGGCGCTCCTGCGGATCAGCCCGTTCGAGTACCGCACCCTGGTGGCCGAGTCGTCGCTCGCGCCCGTGGAGGCGGTGGACAACCGCGCCTTCCGGCGCGCGCAGCAGGTGTTCGAGGACGATGTCGCGAACTCGTTCACGCTCGACTTGAGTGATCTCAGCCGCGACACCTGGTCGCTGCTGCCGCAGCCGGGCGATTTCGTCGCCGAGGTGCGCACGCGCCGCTTCGACAAGCTCACCTTCGCGCGCTCCACCGGCGAGCCCGAGGACGTCTCGCTGTTCCAGCGCGCGCGGAAGCGCAACATCTCCGTCTACGCCTCCGAGGCAAAGCTGGCGAGCCGCGGCGAGTACTACAACGAGGACGACCTGGTCGAGTACGACGTGCTCGACTACACCGTGGACAGCACGTTCTCACCCGGGCGCGACTGGTTGGAGGGCAGCACGCGCCTGCGCCTCCGCGTGAAGGCCTTCGCCCTCTCCGTCATTCAGCTGAAGCTCGCCGATGCGCTCACGGTGAACTCGGTGGTGAGCGACCAGTTCGGCCGCCTGCTCTTCCTGCGCGTCAGGAACCAGAACGGCATCGTCATCAACCTGCCCTCGCCGGTCGGCCGCGATTTTCAACTCGTGCTGACCGTCAGCTATCAGGGCAGGATGCCCCAACAGGGCATCAACGACGACTCGGTAGACGTGTCGCCGGACGAGCAGAGCGCGGGACGCACACGATCGTTCGACCAACCGGAGGAGGGTCCCATCGTCGCTCCCGAGCCGAACTGGCTGTTCAGCAACCGCGCCCAGTGGTATCCGCAGGCGTCGGTCACCGACTACGCGATGGCGACGATGCGCATCACCGTCCCGTCGGAGTACACGGTGGTCGCCAGCGGGTTGCATGCGTCCGGCTCACCGGTCACCACCGGCGCCCAGGCCGACGGCCAGGGCGGCCAATCACTCTATGCGTTCACCGCCGACCAGCCGGTGCGGTACCTCAGCATGGTCGTGAGCCGCCTGTCGCGGGCGGACGCGGCGACGGTCGCCCTTGACATCATCCCACCCAAGGATCTGCGGCCGGCTGGCACCAACGGCGGCGCGTCGCAGGGGGCGCCGGCCATTCCGCCCGTGGGCTCGCGCAACACGGTGGAGCTGGCGGTCGAAGCCAACCGGCGGCAGGAGGGCCGCGGCCGCAGCGCGCTGCCGACCATTGCGGAAGGCCTCCGGTTCTATGCCGCCATCGTCGGCGACGTGCCGTACGACTCGCTGACGGTCGCCATGGTCGAGCACAAACTGCCGGGGGGCCATGCGCCCGCGTATGTCGCGGTCATCAACAATCCGTTGCCAACCACCCCCTTCTCGTGGAGAAACGATCCGGCGCACTTCTCGGGGTTCCCCGAGTTCTTCCTCGCGCACGAGCTCGCGCACCAGTGGTTCGGTCAAGCGGTGGGCTGGAAGAACTACCACGAGCAGTGGCTGAGCGAGGGCTTCGCCCAATACATGGCCGCGCTCTTTGCCCGCGAGCGGCGCGGCGAGGGCACGTTCCGCGACATCCTCAAGCAGTTCCGGCGCTGGAGCCTCGAGATGTCGGACGAGGGCCCCGTCTATCTCGGCTATCGCCTCGGGCACATCAAGGGCGAATCGCGCATCTTCCGGGCGCTGGTCTACAACAAGGGCGCCGCGGTGCTGCACATGCTGCGCCGGTTCGTGGGCGACGAGGCGTTCTTCAGGGGCGTGCAGCGCTATTACCGCGAGAACCGCTTCCGCAAGGCTGGAACCGAAGACCTGCGGAAGGCCATGGAAGCGGAAAGCGGGCGCGACCTCTCGCGGTTCTTCGACCGGTGGATCTTCGACTCGGGCATTCCCCACCTGCGCTACGCCACCGCCGTCTCGGCAGAGGAGGTGACCGTGCGCATCGAGCAGTCGGGCGACATCTTCGACGTGCCGGTGACGGTCACGATTCAGCACTCGGATGGCCGGGTCACCGAGCAGGTGGTGCTGGCAACAGAGCCCGTCACCGAAGCCCGCATCCCTGTGAACGGAAGTGTCCGGACGGTTGAGTTGAACCAGGACGACGCCGCCCTCGCCCATTTCGATCGGGTGCGGTAGCCGCCTCCGGCGCGGAACCCGGGTACCGGACCCCGTTCCCCTACGGCAGATAGATCGCCGTCACCTGCCGTTGCTTCCCCGCCTCGATCCGATCGAGCACCACCCAGAAGCGGGTGCCGGCGGCGCGGTACGGGAAGATGAGCCGCTCGTCAATCACCCCGGGCTCGGTGGTGGCGGATCCGACGGCCCACCGCGACACGCCGCTGTCCCTGAGCTCGTTTTCGGCCATGCCCCGCCGGATCTCGGCGCCGTCGACCAGCACCAGGAAGGGCACGCTCTCGGCGCCCGGGGGCACCCCCAGCGGCAGGGCGGGCAGCGCCGACTCGACCAGCGTGACAGTCGACGACATCTGCGGGATCCACTGCAGGATGAGCGGGGCTCCCACCCAGGCCACGGCACCCAGGATGCCGAGCGCGAACAGCCATTCAGCGACGGACCTCAGCGGGCCTCCCTGCGCGCCATGTCGCCCCTGAAGTATCATTTCTGAGTGGAAAAAGTCACGTTGACCATCGATGGGCAGCAACTCTCGGTGCCCAAGGGCACCACCGTGCTGCAGGCCGCCATCGAAGCCGGAATCCAGATTCCCTTCTACTGCTATCACCCCGGTCTCGGCATCGACGCGTCGTGCCGCGTCTGCCTCGTGAAGATCGAGAAGATGCCGAAACTGCAGACGTCGTGCTCGACGCCTGTGGCGGAGGGCATGGTGGTGCACACGAAGGACCCCGAGGCCGTGGAAGGCCGCGCGGGCGTGTTCGAGTTCCTGCTGATCAATCACCCGCTCGACTGCCCGGTCTGCGACAAGGGCGGCGAGTGCCCGCTGCAGGACTTCTCCTACAAGTTCGGGAACGCCCAGAGCCGCATGGACTTCCCGCGGCGCACCTTCGACGGTGAGGGCGTGAAGGCCGACGTGGACTTCGGCCCGACGCTGATGCTGAACCGTAACCGCTGCATCATGTGCACGCGGTGCGAGCGCTTCATGCGCGAGGTGGACGGTGACGCGCAGATCGGAATCATCAACCGCGGTAACGGCACCGAGATTGCCACCTTCGGCGACCAGGGCATCCACTCGCTGCTCTCGGGCAACCTCATGGACGTCTGCCCGGTGGGCGCGATCACCACGAAGCAGTACCGCTTCCGGTCGCGGCCGTGGGACAACCCGCACGCGGTGGCCACCACGTGCACGCTGTGCTCGAAGGGCTGCAGCACCACGGCGTGGCTGAAGGCCAAGCCCGAGTGGGCGAAGGGCTCGCGCCTCGTGCGCATCACGCCGCGCTACAACCCCGCCGTCAACGACTACTGGATGTGCGACATCGGTCGGTTCCAGTACCTCTGGGTCGAGGGCGACCAGCGCCTGCGCCGGCCGCAGCTCCTGTCGAAGGATGGCCAGCAACAGGCCGTCACCTGGAAGGACGCGCTGCTGAAGGTGCGCGACCTGCTGAACGACGCCGGGCGCAAGGATGCGGGATCGGTCCGCATGCTGGCATCGGCGCACGCCTCGCTCGAGGAGCTGTTCCTCCTGAAGCGCCTGGCCGTGGACATGAAGGGAGACGAGGGCGTCTCCCACGTGCACGTGGCGTGGAAGCGGACCGAGAAGCAGCAGCCGGCCGAGACGAAATTCCCCGTCCCCGCCACCGACGCGCCGAACGTCTCGGGCGCGCGCGCGCTGGGATTGCACGTGGGCGCGGGCCTCGAGGGCGAGGCCGACCTGTCGGGCCTGAAGTCGGCGGTCGAGCAGGGACGGGTGTCGGTGCTCTACGTGCTCGACCCCGGGCCCGACGGCTCCATGGGCGACCTGCAGTGGCTGGCCGACGCGCGCAAGAGCGGACGCCTCCCCGTGCTCATCTACCAGGGCGTCCTGGCGACGGCCGTCGCGAAGGTGGCCGACGTGGTGCTGCCGGGCTCGGCATGGGTGGAGAAGGACGCCACCTACACCAACGATCAGGGCCGCGTGCAGGCGGCGTCGCGGGCCATCAACCCGCCGGGCGAAGCCGTGGACGACTGGCAGATCCTCACCTCCGTCGCGGCGGCGCTGGGACTGCCGTACACATACACGACCTCGCAGCAGGTGCGCGCCGACGTGGCCACCGCCCTCGCCGGCCAGCCCGCGTATGCCGGCCTGGCCGAACACGTCTTCAACCGGCCCATGACCGCGGAGACCTGGCTCCAGGCCAGCAACCCGATGGAACGGATGAAGTGGCACGACATGTTCGAGGACCTGCCGCCCGTGAAGGGGCACAACGTGCAGATGGAGCGCGAGCCCCTGGCCACGGTCATTCCGCTGAAGCTGGTGACCGACGAGATCTCGCGCGCAACTGAGTAGGCCGGTCGGGGTATCCTGAGCCGCCATGCTCCGACGCTCGGTGCGCGTCCTCGTCCTGTTGCTGACGACGGCCCTCACGGCGGGGGCCGTCTGGCGAGTGACCACGAACGAGCAGGAGCGGGGCCGCGCGCGCATGGCATCGCAGTACGTGGATGCCACCGCCGCGGACGCCACCTACCTGCTGGCCGACCTGCGCTCCAGCCTTCACGCCTACATCGCACCCGGACAGAGCGAGGCCTTCTGGTCGGCTCGCGCCGCGGCGCTCCTCGACGCGATCCGCGCCAGAGTGCTCGAAATCGATGCCGCGTCCAGCGCGGCCGGCCATCCCATGGCCAGGGCCCTCGACGGCATGGACCGCCTCGCCGCGTCCGAGGTGCGCGCCCGCGAGTACGCCAGGACGGGGCAGCCGAGGGCGGCCGGCGACATCATCTTCACCGAGTCGCGCGACCTCATCGACGCCGTATCCGGCGAGTTGTCCGCGGCCCGACAGGCCATGGCCCGCGCGTCGTCGGCCAGCGAGGCCGCCATGGCCAACGAGCAGTCGCTCGTGGCCGGCGCGGTGATGTCGGTGTGGATTGTCGCGTTGATCCTGCTGGTGCCGGTGCCCCGGACGCCGGAGGCTGCACCTCCGCCGGGCGTCACCACTCTGTCGACTGCGGAGGTCAGGCCCCCAGACCCGCCGCCGGCGCCCACGGTAATCGAGGCCGAGACGCCCGCGCCCGAACCCGCGGCGGTCGCGCCCTCACCGACGCCGGTGTTCCGCGCGCTGGCCGACCTCTGCGGCGACCTCGGCCGCGTGTCGAGCGCGAGCGATCTCGATTCGCTGCTGCCGCGTGCCGCAGGCCTGCTTGGTGCGAAGGGCCTGGTCGTGTGGCTGCTCGCGGACGACGGGCAGTCGCTCTCGCCCGCTGCCGCGCATGGATACGACCCGAACGTGCTGGCGCGGATGGGTACCGTGCCTCTGACGGCCGACAACCTCACGGTCTCGGCGTTCCGGTCGCGGACGCCCGCCACGAGCGCCGCCGCCCAGGATCGACCGGCAGCCGTGGCCGTGCCCATCGTCTCGGCCACCGGGCCGAGTGGTGTGCTGGCCGCGGAGGTGCAGGAGGCCGGCGACATCGATCAGGTCGCGGCCCTGGCCGCCGTCGTGGCCGCACAGTTGGCGAACCTGTTTCCCGCGCCCGAACACGTGGCGGAACGGATCGGCGACCTGAGCTAAGCGACAGACACGCGGCCGTGGGTTTCCTTTTCAGTCGCCCAACTGGCGCGCTCTCTCAGGCCGGCCGGGTGTACGCCGCGGGCCGCACCTGACGTCTCCCGCGCTCACCGCGTGAGGAGTCGCGCGGCTCGAGCGTGACCTTGGCCGTCCCGGCCTTACGGTCGCGCAGGTATCCGATCGTCACCTCATCACCGGGCGCCCGCGCCAGCTCGGAAGCCACCCGGCCCGCGTCACGCACCGCTTCGCCGTTGATGGACGTGATGACATCGCCCGCCTTGAGCCCGGCCTTCTCGGCCGGCGATCCGTCGCGGACACCGGTCACCAGCGCGCCCCCGTCGGCGGCGCCGAAGTACTGCGCAAGCTGATCGGTGAGCGAATCGATCGTGACACCCAGGCGTCCGCGGCCCATCCGGCCGGGATCGAACCGGAAATTGAATGCCGGCGGATCAACGTGGAACTCGCGAAGGCCGTCGAGGCCCCGCATGCCGCGCTCGACCTCGCGCCTGATACGGTCACCGTCGATGTCCATGTTCCACGAGAACGTGCGGGCTTCGGGCGTGGCGCGGACGGTCTGGCGCGTGCCGTCGCGCAGCACCGCCATGGTGACCTGGCGGCCCTCGGGCGTCTCCTGCACCAGCCGCGTGAACTGCCGCGCGCTGCGCACCCGTTCCCCGTCGTATTCGACCACGATGTCACCGGTCTTGAGCCCCGCCTTCTCGGCCGGGCTGTCGCGGTCCACATCGTCGATCTTCACGCCGCCGGGAACGGTGGACGTCACCTCGGCGGCTTCGAGGTCGCGGACCATCACGCCCAGCCGGCTGCCGCGCCCGTCGAGCACCATCATCTCGCGCCGCATGCCGGGTTCCGGCCTCTCCGGCCCGCGATCCTGCGCCACGAGCGACGCCACGGCCACGGCCAGCCCCATTCCAAGCGCCGCGCCCAACGACCAGAACCGAACCTTCGCTGACATCTGGACCTCCGTGCCTTGAACTCCCGTGCTGTGAACCTCCGGGCTTTGAGCCTCCGTGATTTGAGACGTTCGTGCCCCGTCCGCGGTTGGGCGCACTAGAATCCGGGTATGGGAAAAGGCGGGACGAGTCACGCCGAGCTCCGGCGGGCCATCATGGAGCGGGCCGAGAAACAGCGGGTGAAGTTCCTGCGGCTCCAGTTCACCGACATCCTGGGCGTGATCAAGAACGTCGAGGTGCCGGACCGCCAGTTCGGCGAGGCACTGGACGGCGGGATCATGTTCGACGGCTCGTCCATCGAGGGCTTCGTCCGCATCGAGGAATCGGACATGTACCTCAAGCCCGATCTCTCGACGTTTCAGGTGTTTCCCTGGACCGACCCGAGCGGCGCCCGGGTCGGGCGCCTCATCTGTGACATCGCCAATCCCGACGGCAGTCCGTTTGCGGGTTGCCCGAGGGGCACGCTGAAGCGCGTGATCGCGATGGCCGCCGACCGGGGCTTCACCATGAAGGCTGGCCCCGAGACCGAGTTCTTCCTCTTCCAGCGCCGCGACGGCCGTCCCACTACCGAAACACACGACTCGGCCAGCTACTTCGACCTCGCCCCCGTGGACCTCGGCGAGGACGTGCGCCGCGAGATCGTCCTCGCCCTCGAGCAGATGGGCATGCACGTCGAGGCCGCGCACCACGAGGTAGCGCCGGGCCAGCATGAAATCGACTTCCATTACGACGATGTCCTGGCCACGGCCGACAACGTGAGCACCTGCCGCTTCATCGTGAAGAACGTGGCGCTCAGGAACAACCTGCACGCCACCTTCATGCCGAAGCCGATCTTCGGCGTGAACGGATCGGGCATGCACACGCACCAGTCGCTCTTCCGAGAGGGCCTCAACGCCTTTTTCGACGAGCAGGCCGAGGGGCAGTTGAGCACGACGTGCCTGCACTACATCGGCGGGCTGCTGCGGCGCGCGAAGGGCTGTTGCGCCATCACCAATCCGCTGGTGAACTCGTACAAGCGGCTGGTCCCGGGATACGAGGCGCCGACGGCCATCGCCTGGTCCGGCAAGAACCGCAGCCCGCTCGTCCGCGTCCCGGCAGCGCGCGGGACGTCCACGCGCATCGAGCTGCGCTTGCCCGACCCTTCCTGCAATCCCTACCTGGCGCTGGCCGTGATGCTCCGCGCGGGCCTGGAGGGCATCGATCAGCAGATCGACCCCGGTCCCCCGGTGAACAAGAACATCTACAAGATGAGCCACCGCGAGCGGCGACACCTGCGCATCGACGACCTCCCCGCCAACCTCTCCGAGGCGCTGGACGAGTTCGAGAAGGACGACCTTGTGCGCGACACGCTGGGCGAGCACATCTTCCACCACTTCCTCGAGGCGAAGCGCGAGGAGTGGGCCGACTACATCCGCCACGTCTCGCCGTGGGAGATGGACCGCTATCTGGGGGTGTACTGACCTACCTTCGCCCGCGAGACATCGCCCCGCGAGCTGCAAGCGCGGGCCCGACTGCATTCGCGTTCGCCCGATCCTTCGCCCGCGAGCTACGGTGGGCCGGCCCGCCTGCACCCATCCGCCCCGGTTCGGACCCGCCCGCGCCTGACCGCACCTGTGCGCACCTGTCGTCACCTGTCTAACTGTCGTCTGCCGGGGTCGTCTCCGCGTCCCCGCCTCAGGACGACGACCCGCGCGCTCTCGTGGCGGCGACCGCTGCTCGGCTGTTTTACGAAGGTTTTCGTGCGTTCCCGCTTTGGCATGCAGGTTGTATTGACAGCGCGTAGCCGCGGCGGATCACCGGGGTGCCACTATCAGGCAGGCGCTGGCATCGTGCGCCCCGGGTGCGTCACTCACGATCCGTCCGCGGCTGTCGCGTTTACGGGAGGAACGGCCATGACGACTCGTCGCCACCATTCACTGTTCGTCGCGATCCTGCTCGCCGCCGGCCTCTTGGGAGCGTGCGCGACGTTTGGCGGTACGACCTCGATCGCCGAGGTGCAATCGAATCCGGGTCACTACGTGGATCGCACGGTCAACGTGACCGGCGTGGTCACCTCGTCCTGGGGCATCCCGCTCGTCCCCTACCGCATCTACCGCGTCAGCGACGGCGGCGCCGAGATCATGGTGCTGTCCGACGGCCGTCGCACGCCCACCAGGGGGGCCCGCGTTCGCGTAAGAGGCGAGGTGGAGGAATTCGCGGTCCTGGGTGGCCGTTCCGTGGGCCTGCACCTGAGGGAGCGCAGCCTTAAGGTATTGTAAATAAAGGACCTATCTGCGCATCTGCGGCCCGTCCGATCTGCGTCATCTGCGGCCCGTCCGTGTCTGCGCCATCTGCGGCCCGTCCGTGTCTGTGGCCCCTCCGTGTCTGGCATCCCGGGTCAATCGACGTTTGTGAAAAAGTAGTACAATCCGTGGGTTGTGGAAGCCCTTGAACACCCCTCACCGCTTGTTCAACTGATCAATGCCCTGCTGGCGCCGTTGCACATCCACGTCCCCGACCACGTGGTGTTCTCGGCCCTCATCTGCCTCATCGTCCTCGTGCTGGGCCTGATGCTCCGCTCCAGGCTGAGCGTGGACAATCCTGGCAAGCTGCAGATCATTCTCGAGGACGTGGTCAGCTTCTTCGTGTCGCAGCTCGAGAACACCATCGGCCCCAAGGGCCGCCAGTTCCTGCCGCTGCTCGGCGGCCTGTTCGTGTTCATCTGGATCGGCAACATGATGGGCCAGATCCCCGGGTTGGGGGCGCCCACGAGCAACATCAACGTGCCGTTCGCGTGCGCCATCACCCTCTGGCTCTACTACCACTTCCAGGGCATCCGCACGCAGGGGCCGATTTCCTACATCAAGCACTTCGCCATCATGCCGGGCGTGCCCATCGTAATGGCGCCGGTGATCTTCGTCATCGAGATCATCAGCCATCTCTCGCGCGTGCTCTCGCTCACGCTGCGCCTCTTCGGCAACATCTTCGGCGAGCACCTCGTCGTGCTCATCATCGCCAGCATCGTGCCATTCCTGATGCCGCTGCCCATCCAGTTCCTCGGGCTCGTCGTCGGCACCCTCCAGGCGTTCATCTTCCTGACGCTGGGCGCCATCTACCTGAGCGCCGCCGTCGCGGTGGACGAACACCACTAGACGAAGGCCCTTCGGGTAGGCCGGTGGGGCCCCCTGGTAGGGCCGGCGCGGGAGCGCCGGTGGGGACCCACTTCTGCTTCTTCGCTACGCGGTAATCTTCACCACCACGACCGTCTGGTCGTCGGTCTGCTCCGCATCTCCCCGAAACGCCTGCATGGCGTCGAAGATCGCGCGGACGATGTCCTCAGCGGGCTGGGCATGGGTGCGCTCCACCACCTCGATGACGCGGCCCGCGCCGAACTCTGCGCCCCCCTCGTTGAAGGCTTCGAAGATGCCGTCCGAGCAGAACACGAACACGTCGCCCGTTTCGAGGTCGAGCGTGATCTCGTCGTAAGTGGAGCCCGCAAACGAGCCCAGGGGTACGCCGGGCATGGGAATCTGCCGCGCCTTGCCGGCGTGGTAGCGCACCGGGAACGGCAGGCCGGAGTTGGCGAACGTCACCTGGCGGCGCCGCAGGTCGAACATGGCATAGCACAGCGTGCAGTAGTACTCCTCCAGCTGCCGCTCGTTGAGGATGCGGTTCATGGCGTTCAGCACCACTGCCGGGCTGCTGCGCCTGGTCTCGAGGCGGCGGCGGAAGGTGCGGCCGCGCACCAGCTCGCCCACGAACGCGCTGTACAGCGCAGCGGGCACGCCCTTGCCTGAAACGTCGCCCACCGACACCACCAGCGTCTGCGGCTCGGGCGAGAGGAAATCGTAGATGTCGCCGCCCAGCTCGCGCGCCGCGTCGAAGTGCCAGGCCACCTCCACGCCACGCAGGCGCTTCGGCAGCTCCTGCGGCAGGAGCGCCATCTGCACGCGCTGCGCGAAGCGCAGCTCCTTCTCCATCCTGAGCTCGTTCTCACGAATCGACTCGTAGAGGCGGGCGTTCTCGATGGCCACCGCCGCCTGCGAGGCCAGCAGCGTGAGCAGCTCCACATGCTTCTTGCTGAAGGCCGCCAGCTCGGGGCTCTCGAGGTCGAAGACGCCGATGCAGCGATCCTTCAGCATCAGCGGAACCACCATCTCGGACCGCACGTGCTCGACGGCGGCGATGTAGCGCGAGTCCATCGTCACGTCGTCCACGAGCACGGGCTCGCGGTGCAGCGCCGCGTACCCGACCAGCCCTTCGCCCAGCTTGACGGGCTCGAGCGCGCGCGGGTTGTCGCCGTACTGGATGGCGAGCTTCATCTCGAGCATCTGGGAGGGCTCGTCCAGGAGCGCGATGCCGAAGATGCGGTAGTTGATGATGCGCTTCACGAGGTGGGCGAGCCGCGTGAGCAACTCGTCGAGGTCGAGAATCGCGCTCATCTCCCGGCCAATCTCGGCCAGCGTCTCGAGCGTGTCGGCGTACTCGCGCTCCGACTCGAACAGCCGTGCGTTGACGATGGCCTGCGCGACATGGACCGCGAACTGGCGCAGGATCACCTCGTCGCGCTCCGTGAACGCGGCGGCCTTGTCGCTGAGCAGGTTCAGCGCCCCAATCACCTGGCCCTTGTGCCGCATCGGCACGGCCAGCTGCGACTTCACGCCCGGGACCACCGCGTGATAGCGCGGGTCGCTGTCCACGTCGTCGAGCAGGATGGGCCGCTTCTCGGCCACCGCGGCGCCCACCGTGCCTTCGCCGACCTTCAGGCGGAAGTTGCGGACCACGTCTTCCGGGTAGCCCACCGCGTAGGCGATGTGCAGGTCGTGGCGGCGCTCGTCCAGCAGGTAGACCGAGAACACCGTGAACGAGGTGAGGCGCGAGATGAGCTGCGGGATCTTCTCGAGCAGCTCGTTCAAGTCGAGCACCGAGGTGACCTCGCGGCCCAGCTCGGTGAGGACGGCCAGTTCGGCGGCGTTTCGGATGGAAGGCAGGTCCGCGGGGGATTCGTTCGTCCCGGCGTGCACGGCCCTGCCGGTCGGGTCGGTCATGGGGTTCACGAGCAGTATACTGAGGGAATCACGAATGGAGAAAGACCTCGCCCTGACGTTGCCGTTCGACTACTCGGCCATCGAGCGCATTCTTCCCCACCGCTACCCGTTCCTGCTGGTCGATCGGATCACCGAGTTCGAACCCGACAAGCGCATCGTCGGCATCAAGAACGTGTCGCTCAACGAGCGCTATCTCTCGACCTCATCGCCGGACGGGCGACCGGCGCTTCCGCCAACCATCCTCACCGAGGTCGTGGCGCAGGTCGGGGCCATCCTGATCCTGGCGAAGCCCGAGTACCGCGATCTGCTCATCTTCTTCCGCGGCATCGAGCGCGTGCGCTACCGAGGCCCGGTGTGCGCGGGCGATGTGCTGGTGGTGGAGGCGCGCGTCAAGCGCCTCCGCAATCGCATGGGCGTCCTCGAAGGCCGCGCCAAGGTCGGCGACCGCATCGTCGCCAACGGCACCATGACCTTCGCCCTCGGCACCCGCGACGGCGAACCGGGCGATCAGGCGACCGGCTGACCCTTCATATTCCGCCTTTGTAGAGCACGCGGCCCAGCCGCTTGTGCCAGCCGGTGAACTCCCGCTCTCCCACGTCCTCGCGCACGGCCCGTCTCACCTGGTTGATCTTCGCGTCCAGCTCGTCCACCGTCGCCAGGATGAACGCCTCGATGGTCTTCGGTTCCACCGGCGAGCCGTGCTCGCGAGAGCCGTGATGCGAGAGCACGAGGTGCTCGAGCTTCGAGCGCAGCTCGATCGGGAACCCCGAGATCCCGGCCGCGGCCTCGCGCACCAGGATGAGCCCGAGCGCGATGTGGCCGATCAGATTGCCGTCGCGCGTGTAGCTGGCACTGCCAGCTTCGTAGGCCAGCTCCTGCAGCTTGCCAATGTCGTGCAGCACCACGCCCGCCAGCACCAGGTCCGCGTCCGCGCCGTAGGCCCGTGACACGCCCTCACTCACCTCCGCCATCTTCACGATGTGCTCGAGAAACCCCCCGCGGTAGGCGTGGTGGATGGCCTGCGCCGCCGGCCACTCGCGCAGCTCGGCCTCGTGATCGGCCAGGATGCGCCTGACCAGCACCCGCAGGTGGCCTTCCTGCATCGCGCCGACCCGCGCGGTGAGCTCGGCCCACATCTCGTCGATGGGGCGCGGCGCGCTCAGCACGCATTCGTCCTCGCGGAACCCCTCGCGCCGGTCCTGCTCGACGTGCACCCGCCGGATCGACGACACGATCAGCTGCAGCTGCCCGTTGAAGACGCTGGCCTTGCCTTCGACGCGCACGAACTCGCCCGCGTCGAACTCGGCGCCGAACCGCGGAACGTCGTCGAAGATCTTCGCGGTGATCTGCGCCGACACGTCCTGCAGCGTCAGGATCAGGAAGTCGGAGCCGCTGCGACCCGTCCGCACTTCCTTCGACGTGCAGAGGAAGAAGCCCCAGCCGGCCGAGTCAGGGGCGAGCGCGGCGAGGCGAGGCAGGCGAGGCACCGGACGATTGTACTCCTCGCACCACCGCGATGCCGGCCATCACCAGCGTTGCCGCCACGACGATGCGCATCGAGAATGGCTCGTCGAGCAGCAGCGATCCCAGCACGACTGCGATCAGCGGGTTCACATACGCGTAGAGCGACACCGTGGAGATGGGAAGGTGTGCCACGGCGTAGACGTAGGCGGTGTAGGCGAGCGCCGATCCGGCGAGCGCGAGGTAGATCATCGCGCCCAGGCTTCGGGGGGTGAAGTGGAGTGAGGCCCACTCACCAGACGCGGTGGCCAGGCCCAGCAGCATCACGCCGCTGAAGAGCATCTGCACCGCGGAAGCGGTCATCGCGTCGCCGGACGAAGCGTGGCGCTTCGTGTACGACGTGCCGAGCGCCCATCCCAGGCAGGCCACCTGCAGGGCCATCACGCCCCCGAGCACGGCACGCCCTTCGCTGCTTCCCATCGAGATCTGCGGGAAGACCAGGACGACGATGCCCGCGAACCCCAGGATGAGTCCCACCACCGTCGGCCACCGGAGTCGCTCGCCTTCCGGCAGCAGCGCTTCGATGCCCACCGACCAGAACGGCACCGACGCCACGACCACGGCTGTCAGGCCGCTGGCGACGTACTGCTCGGCCCAGACGACGAAGCCGTTGCCCACGACATTCATCAGGAAGCCGAGCAGCGCGAGGCTCGCCCACGTGCGCGAAGATGGCAGCCGCCGGCCCATGGCCAGCGCGATGAGCGCGAGCACCACGCCGGCTGCCATCCACCGGAGACCGGCCACCAGGAACACGGGGACCGTCTCGAGGGCCACGCGGATGGCCAGGTAGGTGGTGCCCCAGACGACGCAGATGGTCACCCAGGCCAGCCAGGCCAGCTTCTGTTCCCGCGTCATCGGGATGGATGGTCCCCGGAGTCCGGGGAGGTCACTGGGCGTGGTGACGGGAGTCGCCGTCGGCGGCCACCGGTGTCGTGTCGGCGGCAATGCGGACGCAGTTGCCGCCTTCTTCCTTGGCCCGGTACTGCGCATGGTCAGCGCGGGCGATGAGCGCCTGGACGTTCACCTCGCCGGGGAGCGCGTGGGCCAGGCCGAAACTCGCGGTGATGCGCAGGTCCTCGCCCGCCCATGGCACCGGCCGGTCGGCCACCTCGCGCCTCAGCGTCTCGGCCACGCGCCGAGCGCCCGGCACCGGCGTCTCGGGCAGCAGCACGAGGAACTGCTCGCCCGAATACCGGCACTTCAGGTCCGAGCCTCGCAGCACCTCGCGCATGCGCTTGCCGATGACGGCGAGCACCGCGTCGCCACAGAGATGGCCGTGGCGGTCGTTGACGTCCTTCAGACGATCAACGTCGAACACAATCAGCGACACGGGCTCCTGGCTGCGTCGCGCGCGCCGAAGCTCGGCGTCGATCACCTCCATGGCGTGTCCGCGCGTGAAGCAGCCGGTCAGCGCATCGCGCACGCTGTTCTCGCGCACCTCGCGCGCGAGCTGCGCATGCCTGATAGAGAGGGCCAGCAGCGGCGCCGCGGCCTCCACGGCCCGGCGGCGCTCCGGCAACAAGGGGCCGTCCGTCATGCGGACGCCGAGTACGCCGATCGCGGACGAACCCGCCATCAGCGGAAAGCCAACCGCGTGCGCGTCGTCGCCATCGCCGGCCTGGCCGGCCAGCAGCTGCTCCGCGAGATCACCCCATCTGAGCGTCTCCTCGCTCCCGCGGGTGTCGCCGGCCAGCGCCTCCCACTGCGTGCCCTCCCGCACGAGCACCCATATCCGCTCGGTGCCCGCAATCGCCGGCAGGTAGCGCGCGATGCTGACGCGGATGGCGTCGAAGTCACTCGAGCGGCCAAGCGCCTGGCCGAACGAGACGAGCCGCTCCGTCTCCTCGGTGCGGATGTCCGCCTCGCGCCGCATGGTGGCGGCCACTGCGGCGTCGGTCTGGGCCTGGTAACGCTTGCGTACCTCGTGGACGATGAGGACCACCGCCAGCATGACGAGTGCCGGCACGAGCGCCAACCCGCTTTGTTCCTCGACCTGGCGGGCAAAGGAAAAGAGGCGTGAAATGGGTGCCGAGAACAGGACCACGATGGCTGCCGCGAGTCCGACGAGCGGCAGAAGGTCCTGGCGGCCGAATATCTTCATGCGCTAGCTGAGCCTAGCTGCACACCCGGAGCGTGTCAAACCCGGAGATGCGCTAAATTGATGGGTAGTGACGGACGTCGCGCGCTTCGCGCGCTTCTTCGAGGGGGCCCACGAAGGCTTCTACATCGGCACCCTGGACGCGGCCGCGTCCACCACCCTCGCGGTCAACGCGCACCTCAAGCTCATCCTCGGCTATCCCCCGGAGCACGCCGGGGATCAGGTGCGCCCGTTCGATTCGCCCCGCTTCGTGGACCCCGAAGCGCGCGCCTCTCTCCTCGACCGCCTTCGCAAGGCCGGTGCCGTCTCCGATCACCTGGTGCGGCTCCGCCGGCTCGACAACTCGATCGCGTGGGTCGAGGTGACCGCCACGGCGGAGCCGGGGGCTCCCGGGGAAGGCCTTCGTGTCGAGGCCGTGCTCCGCGACGTCGGCGAGCGGCGCAAGCTCGACGACCAGTCGCGCGACATCCAGGCCCAGCTCCTGCAGGCCGAGAAGATGGCCGCCCTCGGACACACCATCTCCGGCGTCGCCCACGAGCTGAACAACCCGCTCGCGACGATTCTCTCGTGGGCCGAGCGGCTGTCGGACCAACCCCCCGACGAGAAGACGCGGCGCGGGCTGGCCGTCATCCTCGGCGAGGCCGAGCGCGCCGCGCGCATCGTCCGCAACCTGCTCACCTTCGCGCGCAAGCGCCAGAGCACACGGGCGATGGTGGACGTGAACCAGGTGGTGAAGGAGACGCTGGCGCTGCGCACCTACGAGCAGCGCGTCTCGAACATCACCCTCATCGAGGCGCTCGCGTCGGGGCTGCCGCAGGTTTTTGCCGACGCGCACCAGATCAAGCAGGTGCTGCTCAACCTCGTCATCAACGCCGAGCAGGCCATGCTCACCACGCACGGCCGTGGCACGCTCGTCGTCCGCACGTGGCACGACCCCGAGAAGGGCAGCGTGCTGCTCGAGATCAACGACGACGGGCCGGGGGTACCGCCCGAGGTGCAGTCGCGGATCTTCGACCCGTTCTTCACCACGAAGGAAGTGGGGAAGGGCACCGGTCTCGGGCTGAGCGTGGCCTATGCGCTGGTGCAGGAGCACGGCGGGCGCATCTGGGTCAGGTCGGAAGGGAAGACCGGGGCCTCGTTCTGCGTGGAGCTTCCCGTTGCCATGCGCCCGGCGCCGGCAGGCGCCGCCGCGCCGCAGACCGGATCGGTCTCGCTGGACCAGTTCAAGGGCGCGCGCGTGCTGGTGGTGGAAGACGAGCCGGCGCTGGCCGTGGCCGTGTCCGAGGCGCTCGGCGACGCCGGCTTCGTCGTGGATCGGGCGGGTGACGGCGAGGAGGGCCTGACCCGCCTCGCCGAACAGTCCTACGAGCTGATCGTCTGCGACCTGAAGATGCCGCGGATCGATGGCATGCAGTTCTACCGCGCGATGGCCGCGGCGACACCGGCCCTGGCGCGCCGAGTGATCTTCGTCACGGGCGACGTGGCGGGCACCGACGCCGAGCGGTTTCTCGAAGAAACCGGCTGCCGCTGGCTGTCCAAGCCGTTCAGACTCGGCGACTTGCTGCGGGCGGCACGCGACACCCTGTCGTAGGGCACCACCACCGCGGAGGTGGCACGCCGCTCGGCGTGCGCGGCCACGCGCGTGTCGGACATGGGCAGCGAGGCCTTGGCCATCACCGGCTTCACCTGGAAGGCCAGAATGGCCGCGCGCAGCGACTTCGCGGCAACCGCCGGGGTCGCATCCGCGCCGAGCGCCTCGCGCAGGCGCCTCAGCGCCCGCGCGTGCAGCTGCGACACGCGCGACTCGTTCACCCCTAGCTCGCTGCCGATCTCCTTCATCGTCACTTCGCCGTAGTAGTAGAGCGAGACCACCCGCTGCTCCCGGGCCGGCAGCGTGGCCAGCGCGCGGCGGACGCGTTCGCGCACCTCGCCCTGTTCGTAGAGCGCATCGGGCCGCTCGGGCTCGGCCGGCATCAGCACGGCCGGCAGCTGCTGCTCGTCCACCTGCTCGGCGGTCGAGTAAGGCGACGTGGACTCGATGGTGTTGATGCGGACGATGGTCTTTCCCAGCCGCTTCTCGTCGGAACCGACGGCGGCGGCAAGGTCGGCCAGCGACGGCTCGTGCCCGAGCTGGGCGCGCAGCTTCTCGCGAGCCGCCTCGAGCTCGCGACGCACGCGGCGCACGCCGCGGGGCCAGGCATCCTTGCGCAGCGCATCGATCATCGCCCCGCGGATGCGACGCTCGGCAAACGTCTCGAACTTGATCCCGCGGCTCCCATCGAACCGCTGGGCCGCGTCGATGAGCCCGATCACCCCGTCCTGGACGAGGTCACCGAGGTCAATCGAGTGCGGCATGGTGGCCGCCATCCGACGTGCGAGGGCTTCGACGAAGGGCAATCCGGCTTCGACGCGGTTGGTTGCGGCGCTGGCTTCGACAGTCATTCGTTCGCTCATCCTCCGGACCCAGGGTTAGGTCCCGACCCCCATAGAGGCAACCTCGATGCCAAGATTGTGCAGGAGCGTGGAGCGACGGGCACCAACCCGGACCAAGACTGTAAGCTACTGAAATAAAAGCGCTTAGCAGATTCGTTTTCGAGCGCGTCGATCGGCCGCGATCCGGCTCTGCCGTCACGGCTTTGACGATTTTGACGAGGATTTCGTCAACCATTTGACGTGTTTCGGCGGGCTTTTTCATGCAGGAATGCGCAGAAAGGGACCCCGATCGAGCCACGAGCGTGGCCCGATCACAAATCCGTAAGCAAATTGCGAAATTGTAGAGTGGTCGGCAGGGCGCCGACCCCAGGCACGAACGAAAACGCCCTAGTCGGACCGGGCCATCGTCGTGCGGATCTCGCGCGCCAGGCTCATCGCCTGCAACGCGGCCGAGACCACCTGGGTGGCGCGCGCGCGCTGGCCTTCGTCTGGCGCCTTGGCCTCGAGCAGCTCGGCGTGCGCGAGGATGACACCGAGCTGGTTGTTCAGGCGGTGGATGAGCGACCGCAGGTTGTCGGCGTCGAATCCCGACACGGAGCCTTCCATGCTTGTCCCGATGGGCGCCTGCGGTCCAGTCAGCACGTGCTTAGACCGCCGCGTTCGGAGCCGTCGGAGCCGAGCCGTCGGGCTGCCGCCACAGCGTGTCGACGAAGATCCGGATGCTGCCGCCAGCCGTCCGCACGTACTCGACCTTGCCGGCCGCGATCCAGTTGTAGATCGTGCGTCGGCTGACGCCCACGAGCTCGCACGCTTTCATGATGCTCACAGTTTGACGTTCCACGTGTCCTGCCTCCTGGCCGTAGCCGCCGGCGTTGATGTCTCGCGCGTCACCTGTCCTGTCGGGCCGGTGCGCGCTCAAGTTCAACTATCGGTTCCTGCCACTGTGGGATTAGGCGTGCAGCCTTGACAACGGCTGTCAAATCTTTGACAATCTCGGCAAATGCCTGATTCCAAAACAAATATCCTCCTGGTCGACGACGAGGATGCGCTGAGGGGGGTCGTGGCGGAACGGCTGGTGGACGAGGGGTTCGAGGTCGCGCAGGCCGCCTCGGGCGAGGAAGCCCTCGAACAACTGCAGGGCTTTGCCTTCGACGTCGTCGTGTCTGACCTGCGCCTGCCGGGCATCGACGGCCGCGGCGTCATCGACGCCGCCCTCGAGCGCTACCCCGGCATCATCGCCATCGTCGTCACCGGTTACGCCACGGTAAAGGACGCCGTCGACACCATCAAGCGCGGGGCGGCCGATTTCGTCGCCAAGCCATTCCAGTTCGACGAGCTGCTGCACGTCATCAACACGGCCCTCGAACAGCGGCGGCTGAAGGACGAGAACGCGTACCTGCGCCAGCAGCTCGACGAGCGCTTCGGTCTCGGCGCCATGGTGGGGAAGAGCGCGGCCATGCGGACGCTTTACCAGCTCATCGAGACGGTGGCCCCGTCAGCCGCGACGGTGCTCATCACCGGCGAGACCGGCACCGGTAAGGAGATGGTGGCGCGCGCCATTCACCAGTGCAGCCTGCGCCGCCAGCAACGCTATGTCGCCATCAACTGCAGCGCCATTCCCGAGCCGCTGCTCGAGGCCGAGCTCTTCGGTCACGTGCGTGGCGCCTTCACCGGCGCGGTCGGGTCGCGCCAGGGGCGCATCGAGCAGGCCGACAAGGGGACGCTGTTTCTCGACGAGGTCGGCACCATGCCGACCTCGCTGCAGATGAAGCTGCTTCGGGTGCTCCAGGAGCGCGAGTTCGAGCGCATCGGCGATCCGCGCACCATCAAGGTGGACGTGCGTGTCATTGCCGCTACCAACGCCGACCTGCCTCGCATGGTGAAGGAGGGATCGTTCCGCGAGGACCTCTTCTACCGCCTCAACGTCGTCCCGGTGCAGCTGCCTCCGCTCCGCGAGCGGCCCGAGGACATCCCTCTGCTCGTGGCGCGCTTCATCGGCAAGCTTCAGCCCGCGGGCGACGGCAAGGATCCCCTCGTCGTCTCGCAGGACGCGATGCGGCGGTTGATGGCGCACGAATGGCCGGGCAACGTTCGCCAGCTCGAGAACGTCATCGAGCGCGCGCTGGCGCTGGGCGGCGGACGACGACGCATCGAGGTGGACGACCTGCCGCCCGAGCTGCGCGGAGAGGCGACGCCCACGCTGACGGCCACGCATCTGGCGGAGACCGGCGTGGATCTGCCGCGGCTCATCGCGGACCTCGAGCGCCGCCTCATCGACCAGGCGCTGGTTCGTACCGAGGGCAACCGAGGCGCGGCCGCGCGCCTGCTCGGGCTGAAGCGCACCACGCTGGTTGAGAAGCTGAAGCGGATCTGAACCCGCCGCCCACTTTTCGCTGTTCACTTCGGGGGGTGTCAGCGCCCGCCCGGTCCCCGGCTGACGGCCTGGTCAGTGAGGATGGTGACGTCCTCCCCATAGCGCACCAGCAAGTCGAAGGGCGTCTCGCCGCCCGTTCGGCCCACCACCGCCTGGACGATGGCGCGCTTGCGGGCGCCCACGGCCACCACCCAGATGCGGCGGCTGCTCATCAGGAAGGGCAGCGAGAGGGTCAACCGGCGGCGGGGGCCGCGCGGCGCATCGTGAATGGCCACGACCCTCGTCTGTGCCTGCAGCGCGGGGGAGCCGGCGAAGAGCGCGCCCACGTGGCCATCCTCGCCCACGCCCACGATGGCCAGGTCGAGCGGCTCACCCGAGAGCTCGCGGTCGAGGACGTGGTCGTAGTCGAGGGCGGCCTCTTCCAGGTCCGGCCCGGCCGCGTGCATGGGGAACGTGCGCGGGCGCTCGTGCTTCATCGGGTCGATCAGCATCTGGCGCGCCAGGCCGGCGCTCGACTCCGGATCAGTGAACGGGACCGCGCACTCGTCCACCCAGAAGAGCGACACGCGGCTCCAGTCCACCCTGGCGCCGCGGAGCGCGCCGAGATAGATGAGCGCCGTCGCGCCGCCCGACAGGCCGCACGAGAGCGGACCGGCGTCCACCATCTGTTCGAACGCGGATGACAGTTCGGCCCGGAGACCCTCGAGAGTGGCGACGACCAGCTGCATCTCGGGATAGGATACCTTTCGTGCCGCCGCGTTTTGCGTACTGGACGATCATCGTCGACGGCCAGCCCACGGCGTTCCGCGCCGCGGATCACGAAGAGCTGCTGCCGACCTTCAACCGCCTGAAGGAGAAGCACCCCTCGGCGGTGATGATGTGGTTCCAGAGCGGAAAGCTCTGGGGCTCGCGCCTCGAGGCGCAGGATGCCGCCACGGCGGCGCGGCGCGCCGAGGAGCGCAAGAAGCGGGCGGCCGAGAGCCCGCCCCGGGATCGCAAGTGGCGTCCGGGCGGCACGCATCGCGATCCGCGCCAGAAGTACATCGACGCGAAGAAAGCCAAGTGGACGCGTTACAAGGAGCGCGTCCGGGAGGGCGTTGCACGCAAGCGGCGCAAGACCGGCGGGGACGAGTGATCGCGCACGTCGTGCTGTTCACGCCCAGGGCCGACCTCGATGCGGCGACCCGGCAGGCCCTCGTCGGCGCTCTCGAGCGCGCGTGCGTCGACATTCCCCAGATTCGCCGCGTGCGCATCGGGCGCCGGCGGATCCTGGGCTTCGGCTACGACACCATCTCAGCTGTGCATTTCGAGTACGCGGCCATCCTCGAGTTCGACACGGAGGCCGACCTCCGCGCCTACCTCCTGCACCCGGCGCACGCGGAGCTCGGGCAGCGCTTCACCTCCTCAGCCGCCGTGGCCATTGCCCACGATTTCGAGATGGTCCAGCCGGAGGGATTGCGAGCGCTGGTCGATCAGGTTGCGGAGCAGCCTGATGAGAAGGTCGAGGGAGAAAAGTAGAACGAGAGAATGAAACGCGAGGCCGCTAGTCCCGCGACTGGCGCTTGAGCAGGCGGCGGATCCGCCGTACCACGGCCGGCTGCCGCTGCTCGTCGTCCAGGCGCTCGAGCAGCGCGAGCGCTTCCGAGATGGAGCCTACAGTCCGCACGCCGAGGTGGCGCGCCGCCGATGGCGCATCGCCAGCGGTGGGGGGCCAGATCAGCACGGGTGTTGCCTTGCTGTCCATCGCGACGTCGAGGCAGTTCTCGGGCCGGTCGTCCACGACGGCGTCCAGCTGCAAGGCGTCGGCCAGCTTGCCTCGCGATCGCGGTACCACGAAGACAGAGGGCAGGTGGAACCCGTTGGCGTCGAGCCATCGCTGGGTCTGCGCCTGGGTGGTGTCGCCGGCACTCGGCGGTCGCGTGGTGATGAACAGCACCTCCCAGCGGCGCTTCCGGGCCGTCTCCGCGATGCGCGCGATGATGCCCGGCTCGGCCTCCGGGAGCGACGTCCAGAAGTTCTCGATGCCCTTGACCCGGTCCCACAGCTGCCGCTGCTGTGCGGCCGTCAGTTGAAGCTCGTCCACCGCCGGGCCCGGCAGGGGCGAGCCCTCGCCCGATGTGTCCGCGTCGCCTGCGGCCGCAGGGCTCGTGGCCACTGGGCCGAAGAGCTGCTCCGTCTCCCTACGCAACACCGCGTACATGTCGGCCACGGTGCCGTCCATGTCGAAGGCCACGCGCAGGCTCACCGCGGCACCAGGTCGGGTGAATGGCTGGACAGGGCGCCGGCCAGGAAGAACATCTCGATCTGCTCTCGTAACTGACCCAGCGACTCGGCCGCGTTCACCGAGGTCCTCAGCTGCGACCCGCCTTCCATTCCCTTGGTGTACCAGGTGCAGAGCGCTCGCAGCTTGTTGATGACCCAGCGCTCCCGACCGCGCGCCGGCGTCGACGACGCCGGGCCCTGGCTCGGGGCGACGTGCCGGAACCCCTCCGGTTCGTGCACGCGCTCGTCGAGCAGCAACTGCATGTAGTCGAGCAGGAAGCGGGCGCGTTCCTCCCTCGAAACCGTTCGCGGCGCGCGCCCTTCCATCAGGTCGCGCGCCTGGGCCAGGATCCACGGGTTGCGCAGCACGCCGCGTCCGACGAAGACGCCGCTCACGCCGGCCCGCAGGCGCTCGACCACCTGCTCGGGCTCGACGCAGTCGCCCGAGCCGAACACCGGGATGCGCACCGCCTTCGCGACCTCGGCCACGAAGTCCCAGTCAGCGTGGCCGGTATACGACTGCTTCGCGGTGCGGCCGTGGATGGCGATGGCGGCAGCGCCGGCGTCCTCGACGCGGCGGGCCACGTCGGGCGCGCTCAAGTCGCTCTCGTCCCAGCCCTTCCGCATCTTCACGGTGACGGGGATGCGCACCGCCTTCGTCATCGCGCCGATGATGCTGGCTGCGTGCTCGGGCTCGCGCATGAGGCTGCAGCCGGCGTTGTGCTTCGCGATCTTCGGGACAGGGCAGCCCATGTTCACGTCCACGATGTCGGCGCCCATGCCTTCGACCACGCGTGCCGCCTCGGCCATGCGCTCGGGGTCGCCGCCGAAGATCTGGATGGACACGGGACGTTCTTCCTCCGTGTACTCGGCGTACTCGAGCGTGCGATCGATGCCGCGCACCAGCCCCTCGCTGCTCACCATCTCGGACACCACCAGCCCGCAGCCGCCCTGGCGTTTCACCAGGCGGCGGAAGGCCGTGTCCGTCATCCCCGCCATGGGCGAGACGACGAACGGGGAGGGGAGGGGGACGGGGCCGATCTTCATTGACGATTGGTGATTGCAGATTGACGATTTATTGACGATTGATGATCGCGCGATTGGGACGAGTGATTGAGTGATTGATGATTGGGGGATTAGGTGATTGGGGAATTAGGTGA
>Ga0209706_10000086_pt1 | contig 42403 bp, 34 predicted proteins | sample PPLLaktember2015_6_FD_187263 | JGI IMG/M metagenome (GOLD analysis project Ga0209706, IMG submission 187263) | Freshwater sediment microbial communities from Prairie Pothole Lake near Jamestown, North Dakota, USA - PPLs Lake P8 Core (1) Depth... | ecosystem: Environmental > Aquatic > Freshwater...
CGGCGGCGTACACGCCGTTGACGTTCTCGTCCGGCGACGACAGCAGCGCGCGGGCGTAGAAGTCGGACCACCCTTCGCCGAGTCCCCTCGCGATGGTGGTGTCCAGACCCGAGGCGTTGTTGTGCAAGCGATTCGACAACCCGTGCGTCAGCTCGTGGATGATGATCTCCTGGTCGAGGCCGGACGATCGGTTCTGCGCCGTGCCCGCCGTGAAGACGTACATCTGCATCCGGCCGCGCCCGCCGTCGGCCGGCGTCATGAAGTTGGCGTTGTTGGTGCCGGAGTAGTCCTGTCCCTCGGCGCTGACCCGGTCGCCGCCCAATCCGCCCCGTCCGAAGTTGTTCTGCTGGAAGTTGCGCGCCACTTCGTCGAAGCCAAGCAGGTAGGTGGCGTCGTGAAACCGGTTGGCCCAGTAGAACATGTTCACGGCTTCGCCGTTGCGATACGTGGACAACACGGGCGAATGTCCGGGCGGAGGATCGCCGGGCGCCGGGTTGTAGAAGAAGTTGAAAGCGCGGTTGGTGCCGCTCACCGGTGCGTCCACGCCGTCGGGCGCCACGAGGTCCATGCCGGCCTCGACGTTGTTGCCATCGGTGTGACCATCCCCGCCGTTGACGTTGTCGGTCATCCAGCCGAGGGTGTTGAAGGCGTAGGGGCCCTCGTTGCCGATCCCGAACACCGGCGTGCGGCCGACGACCGGCGCCTGGTAGTCGGCCCCAGGCAATGCCGGTGTGGGCGAGGCGGGTGCCGGGCTGTCGCTCGTGTAGACGTGATAGGTGGCGCCCTGCGTCTGGTAGTTCGTCAGGTTCTTGCGGAACAGCAGAGTCCCGGTCTCGGCGTCAATCACCGAGAGGTATGCATCGGGGTCGCCGATGATCTGCGTCGCCCAGGCCAGTCGCGCCACGCCATCGGCGAGCGGAAAATAGACCAGTCGGGCATCCGGATCCCGCGCCATCGGCCCGGGCGAGAAGCTCACGTGATTGGCGCTGTCGGACGGACGCGGTTCCAGGTCGGCTTCACCGACCGCCCAATCGACGCTCCGCGCCGCCAGCACCACCGCCTGGGCGCCGCTCACCGGCGGGGTGGTGGCCAGCGACGACGCATCGATGCCCGCGGCCAGGACGCCGGTCGTCCGGGCCAGCTCTCCTTTCGCGGTGAAGCCCCCGCGGACGAGGCCCTGGAACACCGGGATGCCGTTGAACGACTGCTCGAGCTCGGTCCACGCCATGTTGCCCGCCGGGTTGACCGAATCGGACACGACGGTCAGGTCGGCGACCTGGGCGGGGCTCAGGCCAAAGGCCCGGGCGTGCTGTGTGAGGAACGCGCGCAGCGTAGCCACGCGATCGTCGGACGGCGGGCTCAGGAACGGCGTGCCCGGCATCGCACTCACGATCTCCACGCCGTGCAGTACCGGACTCGGTTCTACGACGATGCCCGGGAGCGCCGCTTCGAGGGCGGCGATACCGGCTGTCCGGGTCGTGGCCACGGCGCTGCCAGTTGCGGGAGCCGCACCAAAGCGATCCAGGTAGTCGGTGATGTCCCATGCCGGCGCGAAGCGAGGGTCGTCCTTGTGGATGCGGATGTCGAAGTTTGGCGACCCGTCGTCGCTGCCAGGGACCGCCAGACGAGCCTGGCGGCCGGACTGCGCGAACGGCGCGGTCGCAGCGGCCACGAGCAGGAGCGCGCCGAGTCCCAGCCATGGGAGGCGGGACGGGGAACGGCGCGGCTCGCGAGCGGATGTGTGAGGCATGGGGTGTGTATCGCCTGCGTGTTGGTCAGCGCCGGGTGGCGGTGAGCGACCGTTCGAGCGCTTCGACCTGCCGCGTCAGTCGTTCGATGGTGAGGTCAAGAGTGCGTCGCTCACGCTCAAGCCGCTGCACCTCCGCCAGCAGCAGCGCCGGCAGCACGTGATACTTCACCGTCGCCGGCTGCCCCTCGTCGTCGTAGGCGACCAGGGCCGGTAGTACCGCCTCCACCTCCTCGGCAATGAGGCCGTACTGCACGGGCTTGCTGCCATCGGCGAACGGCTGGCGGTACTGGAACTGCACCGGACGCAGGCGCTGCAGGGCGGACGCGACGTCGCCGAGGTCCGCGATCGACTCCTTGGACCGCGCGCTGGACAACACCGTGCCGAGCTGGCCGTTGCTGTCGATGACGACGGTGACGGCGTCGTTGTTGCCGGTCGTGGTTGCCCGGATGCCGGCGATAAACGTCCGGAAGTGGGCGGCGCGGCCGATGCGGATGGTATGGCCTTCATTAGGGGACGAGACGCTCCCAATGTGGATGTTGTCGGATCCATCGGTGATGCCGCCGCCGGCGCCCTCGCCGATGGCGATGTTCCCGAAGCCCGTGGTCAAGGAACTGAGGCTGTTGGCCCCAATGGCGATGTTCCCGCTGCCAAAGACCAAGGAAGTGAGGCTGTTGACCCCGATGGCGGTGTTCTGCGAACCCGTGGTGCTCGTAAACAGGCTGGCGTGGCCCACGGCCGTGTTCCCGTCTCCAGTCGTGTTGTTGAAGAGGCTGCTCCGGCCGAGCGCGGTGTTCTCGTTGCCACCCGTGTTGCTGTTCAGGCTGGCGACGCCGAGCGCCGTGTTGTTGGCGCCGGCCGTGTTGCCGAACAGGCTGCTGCGGCCGACGGCGGTGTTGCCCGCTCCCGTCGAGGCGGGCATCGCGTCAACACCGATGGCCAGATTGCTGAGCACCTGGGCGCCAACGGCATGCGTGTGATCGCTTCGTGCGGCCGACGCCGCGCTGCCGGGGCCCCCGAAGAGCACACCGAGTGCGACGCTGCCGCTCGTGCCGCCACCGGTCAGGCCCGTGCCGGCCGTGACCCCCGTGATGGTCCCGCCTCCTGTGCCGGTCACCGCCTGGCACACGACGGTCCCGTCGTGGTTCACCGTGCGCACGGCCTGGCCCTCGGGACACGCGCCGCTCACGCGACGCTGGACCTGCGTGGCGTCGATGGCGGCGACGCCGAGCCCGCTTACCGGCCGTGGGGATCCACCGGCCGGCATCGGTGGGCCGAATGCGAACGGGCCGCTCAACCCCCCGCTGTCGCTCCACGTGCCGCTCAGCGTGGCCGGGCTCAGGCGGACGCTCACGTGCGCGGGGCTGGCCCCCGGCGAGGTGACGAGCGTCAGCCCGATCATCACCGAGCCGTCCGCATTGAGCGTGGCCGTGCCCGTCGCCGAGGCGCGGTCGCCGGCGCCGCACTGGTCGTCGAAGCCGTCCAGGGTGTAGACGGCGCCGCGCTGGACGACGTCCAGGGTCAGGACGTTGCAGTAGGGCTGCAACTGCCAGCGAAACGCGCCAAGCGGCTGCGCCGCGGCCATGCCCGCCGCCAGGAGGCCGACGAGCGCGATCCCTGTCGTCCGTGCCAATCGATGAAGGCCGGCGTGCCTGCTGCGAAGCGTCATTGGTGCCCCCGGACGGTCATGGCTGGCGGAACTGTTCGAAGAAGTCTGGCGTTGGATCCGCGGCCTCGTCCGGCACACCCGTGCAGGAGATCATCTGCAACGTGCCGGTGACTCGCGTGCCGGCGGCATCGTTCCATGCCGTGAACGGTCCCGACCCGGTGGCCGCGCTCAACTGGGCGTTCATGACGAGGTTTCCAATCGACGCCGTGACGCTGTGGACCGTGAGGCCCATGCGATACGTCCCGGGCGTCCGAACCCCGACCGTGACCGAGCCGCTGACCGTTCGGTCCTCGAACATGCTCTCGGTGCCGATGACCAGGAAGTCGGTGCCGCGCCGGCTCAGCGGCGTGATGTTCAGGTGATAGCGGTTGCCGAAACCCTGGATCTGGAAGCAATGCGACGTCTGCGCGAAGGCAGTCTCCGCCAGACCGAGCACCAGCAACGTGACGAACACCGTGACGATACGCATTGGGGTCCCCTCTCGGAAACGAATCCGCCGGGCCGCGAGATGGCCGGTGATTGTCCATACGGAATCGCCGGGCGATACCCGACAACCACGTGGCGGTTCAGGGGTTCGCGGTGCGCCGTCGAGTCAGCCAGGCGCCGGTGGCCCCCACCGCCGACAGCGTTCCGCCGAGGAGGGTCATGCGCCACGCCAACGCCGTTCCCTCCCGGGCCTGCGCTTCCAGCTCGTCACTCGGCACGAGCCGAGCGCCGCGGGTCGCTCGGCACCTGGCAGCAGGCCAAACAGGTCGGCCATGGCCCGGGTGCCCGCCACCAGCACGTCACGCGTCAACCGGATCCGTCCGACGAGTACTCCCGGCGTGGTGTAGGCGGTGGGCGTGCACGGCCAGCGCCACCACGCTGTCGGTGCCGGTGACTCCGGCCAACGGGTCGCCGATCGCGCCCCAGACGGGCCCGACGCTCACCGTGAACCGGTAGCCCGCGTCCGCACCGTCGGCTGCCGGGTGTCCTTCCGCCAGCAGATCGGCCAGCGAGTCGGGGAAGCGACCCTTTCGCCGATGGGCGTCCACGCCCGCCTGGCAGAGCGCCTGCACCGTGCGTTCGGCTGCTGTCCGATTCGTGGCCTCGCGCACCTTCTGCATGGCCGGCAGCAACAGGCCGGTGAGGACGGCGATGAGGGCGACGGCTCCCACCAGTTCGATGATCGTGAAGCCGCTGTCAGGGCGAGACATCATGAAGGCCTTTCGTCGCCACGCCAGGCGCCGATCGACCCGACGACCGACACGATGGTGGCGTCCTGTCCCGCTATACGGAATAATCGGCCGACACCCGACACGCGGCTTCCCCCGGGCCGCCGGCATCACGCGACGGAGCCCACGACGTGCAGGATCCGGAGTCGATCACGGCGCTCATGCAGGCGCACCGCGCGGGGGCGCCGCATGCGTTCGACCGCATGGTTGAGCTGGTGTACCCGGAGCTGCGCCGCGTGGCCCGTCAGCAGCTGCGTCGCGGCCGGCCGGACGCGCCGGTCCTCGACACCACGGGGCTGGTGCACGAGGCCTACCTGAAGCTCGTGGATCAGGCCTCGCTCGACGCCCGCGACCGCGGGCACTTCCTCGCCATCGCCGCCCGGGCGATGCGGCAGGTCATCGTGGACCACGCGCGCACCCGCCAGGCCGCGAAACGTGGGGCTGGCGCCGAACACCTTCCCTTCGACGAGCGCTCCGCGGCGGTCGCGGCCCACGCCGAGCACGTCCTGGCCGTCAACGAGGCGCTGGCGCGCCTGGCGGCGGAGGACCCGCGGCTGCTGCAGGTGGTGGAGTGCCGCTTCTTCGCGGGCTACAGCGAGGTCGAGACCGCCGAGGCGCTGGATGTGTCCACGCGCACGGTCGAGCGCGACTGGCTTCGCGCGAAGGCCTGGCTGAAGTCGGCGATGACCGGCGACGCGGGACAACCTGCATGACGACGCCGCGAGACGACGACGGATTCCTGGTGTCGGGCGGGGCCATGGCCGGGCCCTTCGGGGACGACCTCGTCGAGGCCTTCGAGCGCGACGAGGGCCTGCCACTCGGGTCGCTCGTTGGCCACTATCGGCTGCTCGAGGAGCTGGGCCGTGGCGGCATGGCCGTGGTCTATCTGGCCGAGCGCGCCGACGGCGCGTTCGCGCAGCAGGTGGCGCTCAAAATCGTGAAGCGCGGCATCGACACCGACGAGGTCATCTCGCGGTTCCGGCAGGAGCGGCAGATCCTGGCCGCACTCGCGCACGACAATATCGCGCGCCTGATCGATGGGGGCGTGGCGCCGGACGGACGGCCCTACCTGGCGATGGAGCTGGTGCGCGGCGAGCCCATCGATCGTTATTGCGACCGGCTCGGCCTCGGGATTGGCGCTCGCGTGGATCTGTGCGTGGCGGTGGCGCGGGCCGTCGAGCACGCGCACCGGCGTCTGGTCGTGCACCGCGACCTCAAGCCGTCGAACATCCTCATCGGTGCGGACGGCGCCATCAAGCTGCTCGACTTCGGCATCGCCAAGCTCCTGGCCCCCGGCGCCGCCGATTTCGCCGCGCCGCCCACGCGCACCGCGCTCCGGCTGATGACGCCGGAGTATGCCAGCCCCGAGCAGGTGCGCGGGGACGCCATCACGACGGCGTCGGACGTCTACCAGCTGGGATTGATCCTGTTCGAGCTGGTCACGGGCCGTCGCGCGCACGGTGTGTCCGGGCTGAGCACCGCCGATGCCGAGCGCGTCGTCTGCGAGACGCCGGCGCCGCGGCCGAGCACCTCCGTGGTCGGTAGCGACACCGCCGCCGGGCGACGGAGGCGCGAACTGCGCGGCGACCTCGACAACATCATCGGCATGGCACTGGCCAAGGAGCCGGACCGCCGCTATGGATCGATGGGGGAGCTGGCCGATGACCTCACGCGCTACCGGCAGGGCCGGCCCGTGCTGGCGCGCGGGCGCTCGTGGCGTTACCGGGCAGGCAAATTCCTCGTGCGTCACCGCGCGCCTCTGGCCGCCGCCGCAGTGGTGCTCCTCGCGCTCGCGTCCATCATCGCGTTCTACAGCCTTCGGCTGGCCGCCGAGCGTGACCGCGCGCAGCGCGAGGCGGCCACGGCGACCGCGGTGGCCGAGTTCGTCACGGGGCTGTTCCGATCGTCCGATCCGCAGCAGGGGGGCGGCGCGAATCTCCAGGCACGGGAGATCCTCGCTCGCGGGGCCGCGCGCATCGATGTCGACCTCGCGGCACAGCCCGACGTCCGCACGCGCATGATGGACGTGATGGGAGGCATCTATCGATCGCTTGGCCTCAACCAGGAGGCCATTCCCCTCCTCGAACGCGCGCTCGAGGCACGGATGACAGAGCTGGGGCCCGACCACGCGGACGTCGGCGACAGCCACGTAAGCCTGGGCATGGTGCTCTACAACGCGGGGCGGCTGGACGCGGCCAGGCACCACCTCGATGAGGCCATTCGTATCCTCGATGCTGCGCCCGGTCCCCGGCGGCCGACGCTCGCCGGCGCGCTCAGCGCCCTCGGCCTCCTCCACCGCCGCGAGGGACGACTGGAGGAGGCACGCGACACCCTGCAGCGCGCGCTGGCCACGAGCGAGCAGGGCCTCGGCCCCGATCACCAGACCACCGCGACGATCCTCAATAACCTGGCACTCACCCAGCAATCGCTCGGCGAGTATCGCGTGGCGCGGGAGCTCTTCGCACGTGCCCTGGCCATCCACGAGCGCAACCACGGCCCCGACCATCCCTTCGTTGGCGGCACGCTGGGCAACCTGTCCGATGTCATGCGGGAACAGGGAGACCTGGAAGGCGCCAGGCCGCTCGTCGAGCGTGCCGTGGCGATTGCCGAGAAAGCGTACGGGCCCGAGCATCGCGACACCGGCACGGCCGTCAACAGCCTCGGGAGTGTCTTCCTGGCCCTTGGTAACTACGCAGAGGCGCGTGCGATGTTCGAGCGCGCGGCCATGATCTACGCGAAGGCGCTCGGACCCACGCATGCCTACGTGGCGTATCCGTTCGCCAACCTCGGCGACGTCTCCAGGGGGATGGGTGAACTGCCCAGGGCGGTCGAGCACTATCAGCGCTCGCTCGACATCCGGGAGAAGGCGTTTGGCCCTGTCCATCGCGACGTCTCGGTGAGCCTCGAGCGGCTGGGCACGGCGCGCGCGCTGATGGGGGACTGTTCTGGCGCCGTTCCCGTCCTCGAGCGGGCACTCGACGTCACGCGAAAGACGATGCCGATGGATCACTCGCGCATGGGCGTTGTCGGCTCGTCGCTCGGGGTGTGTCTGGCCGAGGCCAGGCGTTTCGACGAGGCCGAGCGCGTTCTGCTGGAGGCCCACCGTGTCCTGGAGCTGAGGGACACGACCGAAGATGCCGCGACCGCCAACGCCACGCATCTCGTCGCGCTCTACGAGCGGCTGGGCCGGCCCGAAGAGGCGGCCCGCTACCGGAGTGACATGCGCGCCGGTGACTCAGGGCGGCGCCAGCCGTGACGACCGGCGCGCTCAGAACTTGACCGCGAGGGTCAGGCTGGCGGACCGTCCGGCGGCCAGGACCGCGCGCACGTCCTGGCTGGCGAGGTACGTCTCGTTCAACAGGTTACGCGCCTGCACGCGAATCTCGAGCGGCGGGACCACGGTGTAGCCGGCGGCGGCATCGAGCAGCGTGTAGCCGGGCACGGCCCGCTCCGTCGGGCCAGCGTTGTCGTCGTCCGAGAAGAACGCGACGCGCGCCTGCGTGAACGCCCGCGCGCCGAACGACTTGCGCAGCACCGTGGTGAGGTTGAAGGGCGAAATGTCGTCCAGGTACGAGCCGGTGTCGAGCGCCACGCCTTCAGCCACCTGGCTGGCCACGTCCACCGAGAAGCCGCCGCCCAGGTCGGCCTGCGCCTCGACCTCGAAGCCCCTGATGCGCGCGCTGCCCCGGTTGCGGAAGTAGAACTCGTCGATGCTGGTCTGGTAGCGCTCGATGAGGTCGTTGATGCGGTACTGGTAGTAGAACGCGGCCACCCGGTAGCGCGGCGCCGTGTACCGGAGGGTCCAGTCGAACTGGACGGAGGTCTCCGGGTCCAGGTCGGGGTTGCCCGTGATGAAGCCGCGTCCCGTGGGGCCGCGGTAGTAGCGGTCCGACAGCGTGGGATCGCGGAAGCCCCGCGCCACCTGCACGGTGCTGCTGAAGCCGCGGAACGTGCCGGCCGTGAGCGCCAGGTAGCCCGCCGCGCCGCCGTTGGTCGTGGACAGGTCGCCGAAGTACCCGCCCGTGTTCGTCGTGGTCACGTAGTCGCCGCGCACGCCCGCGCCCAGCGACAGGGCGGAGGTGAGCGCCGTGTCGAGGTTGACGTACAGCCCCGTGTCGGTGCGACGCGCGTCTTCGATGGATTCGTCCGGCCGGGTGCTCGCGATCTGACCAGCCAGGTCGTAGGTGATGAGGTCGTCGATGGCCTCGAGGCCGAAGCGGCCGTTCAGGTCGAGGCCCAGCTCGAGCCGCGCGCCGCCGAGGAGCTTCTCGCCGAAGACCCGCACGCCGAAGTCCTTCGCCGAGATGTCGGCGCGCTCGATGGACCGACCCGTCGTGGCCGTGGCAAAGCGATCCTGGTCGGTGCGCTGATCGTAGGCCCCGAGGAAGGTGTTCACGCTGACGCGCCTGAAGAAGCCCATGTCCTGCGCCTCGTAAGACGCGGTGAACCGGTGCGAGTCCTCGTAGGGATAGTAGAAGCGCACCGTGCGCGAGTTGTTGCGCGGGCGTTCGATGTCGCGGCCGAAGTCGCTTTGCCAGCCGACGCTGATCATGCCGCGGCCGACCTGCTGTTCCACGCGGCCCAGGAAGCCATGGTCCGCAAAGCCCGAGTTGAACACCGTGCCTTCGGGGCTGTCCCAGTCATCCGCGGAGCGCGTGTGTGCGGCAAACAGCGCGCTGCCCGCGGGGAGGCCCTTCGATATCATGCCCGCCAACCGCCGGTCGGGCACGCCCGTGCCCGCGGTGCCGGAGAAGCGGACGGCCCACGGCGTGCCGGGCGTGACGCGCCTGGTGCGGATGGAGATGACGCCGCCGAACGCGTCGGACCCGTAGGCGACCGAGCCCGGCCCGCGCGCCACGTCCACGCTGTCCACGACGACGGGATCCATGTACGACGCGCTCGGCCCCGCGCGCCGCTCGGAGGTGACCCGCGCGCCGTCGATGATGATGAGGGTGCGCCCGCGCGCCAGGCCGCGCACCGCGGGCACGGCCGCCTGCCCTTCGGACACCTGGTTCACGCCCGCCACGTTCTCGATGGCCTGCGCCAGGTTCGTGGGCTGGCGCACGTCCACCTCGCGCCCGCTCAGCGTGGTGGTGCCGGCGGCGGGCGTGGACTCGATGCCCGGCGCCGAGCCCGTCACCGTGACAGCCTCGCTCAGGAGCGACTCCACCGTGATGGTCTGCGGGCCCTCGCCGAGCGACTCCACCACCGCCGGCTTCATGTAGGTGCCGTTCGACTGGATGACCAGGATCTCGAAGGGCGGCGCCGGATCCGGCTGCCACGTGAATCGCCCGTCGGCGTCTGTGACCGCCTCGCCGGGGCGTCCGAGAATCGAGATGACGGCGCCGGCGACCGGGCGGCCGTCGGTGGTGACGATGCGAGCTTCCCAGGCGAAGGCGGGCGTGGACAGCCCCAGTACGAGCGCGAGAGCGGAGATGAACCGGCGGAACATGCCACCCCGTACTATAGGCGGCCCTTCGCGGTTACGACCCGTCACCGTGCTCACGAACGGGAATGTGCAGCGGGTCGTTCACCTGAGCGATTATATTCTCCGGTGTTCCGCCTTCGCGAGGCTGCGGCGGACAAGCCCGGCACCTGGCTCATGGCTCCCGACAGAGTCCCTGACCGCTCCCGACTCCCGACTCCCGACTCCCGACTCCCGATATGCTCGATACCCTGTTCGTCGATGCCGGCGGCGTGCTCGTCCACCCCTCGTGGACGCGTGTCAGCGAGGCGCTGGCACAAGAGGGGATTGCGGTGGACGCCGCGCGGCTGGCGGCCGCCGAGCCACACGCGATGCGCGTGCTGGATCAGTCGGTCATCGTCGGGGCCACCGATGACCAGAAGCGCGGATGGATGTACTTCAACCTCGTCCTCGAGCAGGTCGGGGTTCCGCGATCGCCGCGGACCGAGGCGGCGCTCGAGACGCTCGCCGCGTATCACCGCGCGCAGAACCTGTGGGAGCACGTGGAGAGCGACGTGGCGCCGGCGCTCGCGGCCCTTCGGGCGCGAGGGCTGCGCCTGGTGGTGGTGTCGAATGCCAATGGCCGGCTGCGGCACCTGTTCGATCGCCTCGATCTGACGCGCTGGTTCGACGTGGTGCTCGACTCGCACGAGTGGGGCGTGGAGAAGCCGGACCCGCAGCTGTTCCACCATGCGCTGGAGGCCTCGGGTGCGACGGCGGAGCGCACGGCACACGTCGGCGATCTCTACCACGTCGACGTCGTGGGCGCGCGCCGCGCGGGCCTGGCGCACGCGGTGCTGTTCGACGCGGCGGGGCTCTATCCCGACGCGGATTGTCCGCGCATCGGACGGCTGGCGGAGATCACCGCGTGGCTGGACGGGATTGCCGGCCGGGAATGAGCGACAACCACACGCGGAAGCGCGTGCCCTGGCCGGGCGCGCTCGTCACGCGCAGGGCGGCCTGGTGGCTGCGCACGATGCCGCGCACGGCGGCCAGGCCGAGGCCGCGGCCGGTTTCCTTGGTGGAGAAGAACGGATCGAACATGCGCGCCATCGTCTCCTCGCTGATGCCATGGCCGTTGTCCACGACATCGACGAAGACGTAACGCCCGGGCTCCGCGTCGCTGCCGAACGTCATCTTGGAGAGCACCTCGCGATCCAGCGACTCCTGGCCGGTCGCCACGGTGACCAATCCGCCCTCGTCCACGGCCTCCGTGGCGTTCATGATCAGGTTGAGGACCACCTGTCGGATCTGCGTCGGATCGGCGTCCACCGGCGGCAGGGGGCCGGGGCTGTTGTAGACCAGCGTGCAGTGCTTCGACACCGACGCCGACATCACGTCCACCATCTCGCGCACCAGCGTGTCGAGGTCCACGCGCTCGGACACGACCCGGCCTTCGCCGGCATACGCGAGCATCTTCGACACCAGGTCCGCCGCCCGCTGCGAGCCGATGACAATGGCCTCGGCGGTGCGCCGCTGCGCCGAATCGGGCGGCGCCTGCATGGCGAGCAGATCGGCGTTGCCGAGGATGCCGGTGAGCAGGTTGTTGAAGTCGTGCGCCACGCCGGCGGCGAACACCGTGAGGCTCTCGGACTTCTGCTGTTCCTGCACGCGGCGCTCGAGTGCGTAGCGATCGGCCTCGACGCGCCGCCGCGACGTGATGTCGCGCACGGTGACCAGCCAGCCCTCGAACCGCCGCTCGGGCGTGCGCACGGGCAGCACGCGCACCTCGAGGAAGCGGGGGCCGGGTTCGACCTTGACCACGGCCGGCAGCTCGGCCGACGCCCGGCCTTCGGCCGTGGCCTGGGTCCACCACGAGACGGCCTGGGCGATTCCCAGCCCCACCGACGCCGCCGTGCAGCCGGTGTGGCGCTCGGCCGCGAGGTTGAGGTCGATGATGCGGCGCTCGGCGTCGAGCACCAGGACGCCGTCCTCCATGCTGTCCACCACCATGTCGCGCGCGAGCGGGACGAGGCCGAACAGCCGGTAGCGATAGAGGCCCCAGGTGAACGACAGCCCCGCGACCGCGAACGCGAGCGGCGTGACGTCGAAGCCGCCGATCGGCCGCAGGTAGGCGAGGTAGGCGATGTTGCTCACGATCGGCACCACGAGCCCGAGGGCCACCGCGACGATCTGGGGCCGATAGGGCGGCGGAAAGTGTGCCACGCCCTGGGCCAGCATCCACGCGCCGATGAGCACCAGCGCGTAGGTATAGGCGACGTGGATCCAGTACCACGGCCCCGGCTGGTACACGAGCCTGAAACCCCACGGCGTGGTGATGAGACTGATATCCCGCCAGATGAACCCGTGGGCCTCGTTGGTGAGGGCCGCGACGACCGTCAGCACCGGCAGCGCCCAGAGCGCCGTGCGGATGGCCGGGTGCGACGGCCACGCCACGCGCGCGTAGCCGCTCGTGAAGAGCAGCCAGAGCACGCCAATCCCCGACACCGACAGGTACTGGACCTTCGCGATGATGATGCGCGACGCCGTATCGGGAGCCAGCGTGTGGAGCCCGCTCATCAGGCACCAGTGCGCCACGGCCAGCATCAGCCAGCCGAACGCGGGACTTCCCGGGACGGTGCGCCGCGCCCGCGCGAACACGGCGGCCCAGATCGACAGGCCGGTCGCAAAAAAGAGCGCGCTTGCGTGCAGGGGGAGCAGCCAGGACACCGAGGGGCATTCTATCGCGCAGACACGGAGGGGGCAGACGCGGATGGGCCGCAGACGCGGATGGGCCCGCAGACGCGGATGGGCCGCAGATGAACGCAGACACGGCCGCAGATGCCGCAGACGCCGCAGACACGGACGGGATGAGACCGTGAGACTGGCGCTATGTGTTAATCAGTGACATCTGCGGCATCTGCTGCCGTCCGTGCCGACCTGCGGCCTGGCCGTCTCTGCGTTCATCTGCGGCCCGCCCGTCATCTGCGTCTATCTGCGGCCCGTCCCCGTCGGCCATTCGACGAACTCTGTGTCGGTGTCGGGGGGGCGTGCGGCTGGTGAGGCGGCCAGGTCCGACCATCGCAGGCGCCCGTGAACACCATATGGGCGCACGATGAGCCGTCCGTGTTCCACGCGCACCTCGACAAAGCTCTGGAAGAACGGTGCCGTGTTGTTGTCGAACGCGGCCGACAGCCACTCGGCCGAGAACGGCCACGCGCCGAACTGGCGCGTCCACCACCAGGCCGGGCGCTTCCACCAGGGCGTCTGCGCGTCGATCTTGGCCACCGCCGCCGCGGTGGAGGGATAGAAAGCCCACTGGTCCACATCGGGGTCCGCCGGAAACGCGAGCGACGTCCCGAAGCTGAGATAGGCGCCGCCCCCGCCATTGACGACGTGACGCATCGCCCCGCCCGTGATGGACGGCGACTCGACGTAGTACTCCAGATCGTGGGTGTCGCCCGCCATCGTCATGGCGACGCCGGCCGCGCGCAGCTTCTCGCGCAGGCGTTCGAAGTCTGGCGCCTCGCGCGCCTGGTCGTGCCCGCCCGCATAGAAGGGGTGTCCGAGCAGCGCGAGGATGATCTTGCCGCGCGCGCGCGCCAGCGCCCCGTCGAGCCAGCGCTCCTGCTCGGCGTCCACGCGCTTCACGACGCCGGTGTCGATGGCGATGAGCGCGAAAGCGTCGGTCTGGACGTCGAAGAAGGGCGCGCGCTGGAAGCCCGTGGGCACGCCGTACTCGCGCCGGAGCCTGGCCGCCTGCCCGATCAGGTCCTCGATGTGGCCGGCGGTGCTGGTGCTGATGTTCAGGTCGGCATTGACGCGAGCACCCATCGCGCGCCGCGCGGCCTCGGGCGTCAGGAACGTCGCGTTGAAGCCCTCGAGCGCGTCATACCAGTCGTGATTCCCGGGAATCGCCAGCACGGGCTTTCGCACGCCCTTGAACGGAAGCCAGAACTTGGCCTCGTAGTCGCGCATCGCGCCGGTCGGATACACCACGTCCGACGACACGACGACGAACCGCACGTCGTCCCGCGCCGCCAGCGACAGCAACTGGTCCCGCAGCACGTGTTGCGAGGCGTCGCCCTCGCCGGTGTCGCCGATGACGATGAAGGAGAAGGGCTCGGATCCCGCGAGGCCGGGCGGCGTGACCGAGAAGTCGGGCGCCGGCCGTCCCGCGGCCTGGTCCGCGGCGACGATGGCGCGCGCCATGGCCTCGCGCCACTGGTCGGTGCGTGTCTCGGCCCACGAGTTGTAGAGACCGGCAGCCCAGTTCTCCGTGTCGAAGTACCAGCTCATGCCCCACACCGGCACGGTGGCGGCGACAATGGCCGCGACAGGGAGGCCGAGCCTGACGCCGCGGCCGAGCGCGCCCAGCAGCGAGAGGCGGGCCACCTGCCACTGCATCTCGGACCGGAGTCGCGACAGCAGCAGCGCGCGCACGCCGCGGTGCGTCAGCCTCCCGTAGGTCGAGGCTGGGGCCATGCCGAGCCACCAGCGCCAGGCGCGACGCTCGATGGGATGGCTGGCGCGTTGCAGCACCAGGTGAAACGGCAGCGCCACGCCCATGGTGAACAGCATGGCGATCACGATGTCCCCGGCCACGGCGGCGACCGGGGCCAGCACGCCCCCGATCGACAGGTCCGAGCCCATGCGACCGGCGTGGATGGCCAGCAGGGTCGCCAGGAACGCCGCTACCCAGCCGCGGTCCACCGGCGCGCGCGCCGCCGCCTCCACCTCGAGCTGGTCGCCGAGGGCCTTCAGCTCGTGCACGTCGACCAGTTGAAGCGCCTCGATCAGCGAGTCCCCCGCCTGGTCCGCGACGAGCACGCGCGCCGTGGCGATGCGGCGGGCGATCTCCAGCAGCCGCACGGCTGCCGCGATGGCCACCGTCCACACCACCGCCACGTCCGCGCCGAGCAGCAGCAGCATCGCCAGGCCAGAAACGATATCGAGCGCGGCGGTGGCGAGCCGCCGATTCCGCTGCGAGCTCTCGGGCCGCCGGGCCCACTTCACGAGGTTGGTGACGCCGTCGGCCCCGAACGAGAGGGCCAGGAACACCACCAGGGCGCTGCCGCTCAGGAGGGGCGCCGACACCAGGAGCGACGCCATCAGCAGGGTGACCGCCCCGTTCCTCCAGGAGGAGAGACGTTCGGCGGCCGTGGGCCGCCGCAGGCCGTGCAGCCACTCGAGGGCGGCGGCGACCATCAGGAGCACCCCGATGGTGGTTTCGGGGGTGGAGACGGGACGCAGCGGGGCGACGAGCGCGAGGCCCGCTATTGCGGTCGTCACCGCGGCCTCGCCCCGTCGCCGGGAGACCTCCCGCCAGTCCAGCATCGGCAGATGGTAACGGAGACCTGCTGCTAGGGTTCGGGCCGGGAATAGTGCTAACGTAGGTGCACAGGAACGACGAGACACCGGAAAGGGGGGCCCTCATTTCTGGGCCCCCTTTTTTGTTTGGGTGCCGGTGTGACAGAGGAGCAGTGATGGGACGCAAGCTGTTTGTGGGTAACCTGCCGTTTCAGACGACCGAAGACGAGTTGCACGACCTGTTCAGCCAGGTCGATGCGGTGGAAACGGTAACCGTGATGCGGGACCAGATGACCGGTCGCGCGCGCGGCTTCGCGTTCGTCGAGATGGCGAGCGACGAGGGTGCGCAAAAGGCGATCGACCAGCTCAACAACACGCAGCTCGGTGGCCGCACGCTCGCCATCAACGAGGCGCGCCCGAAGGCGCCCCGCAGCGGCGGGTTCGGCGAGGGCGGCGGCGAAGGTCGCCGGGGCGGCGGTTTCGGTGGGGGCGGCGGCAATCGCCGGCGCGAACCCCGCTGGTAGCCTGAACCCCCGCCGCCAGGCGGGATGAGAGGTCGCTAGCCCGCAACAAGGAGGACCATGGCCGTACGAGGACCGATGGGCCGCGGCAAGCGCGAGCGCGAGCGTGCGCGAGCCGAGCGGCAGAAGGAAAAGGCAGCGCGTCGCGAAGAGGCGAAGCATCGCCGTGCGAATGCTCCTGCCGGCTCCCACGGCGAGGATCCGGACATCGCCGGCATCGTGCCGGGGCCGCAGGCCAACCCGTGGGGCGACGAAGTACCGCCCGACGAGACCGATCAGGAAGACAACGAACAGGCGTAGGAAGCCTCGACGGCAGTCGTCGAAGAGCGGAGAGTATCGATGCGCGTGCACCTGGTCAATCCGAGCCATCTGGCGTTCGGAACGGCCGTCATCACCCCCCGGTGGCTGTACGTACTGGCGGCGGCAACGCCCGCCGCATTCGGCGATCCCGTCATCACGGACGAGACACTTGAGCCCCTCGACATCGACACCATTCAGGCCGGCGATGTCGTGGGGATCGGGATTCACAGCGGCAACGCCGTGCGCGGGTACGAAATCGGCCGGCTCGCGCGCGAACGTGGCGCGCACGTCGTCTTCGGCGGCATCCACGCCACGCTCTTTCCCGAAGAAGCGCACGAGATGGGTGGCGCCACCACCGTCGTCAAGGGCGACGGCGACATGGTGTGGGGCCGCGTCATCGAGACGTGTCTCGAGGGCACGCCGGATCGGATCTACGAAGGCGGCCGCGTCGAGGGCGAGTATCTGTCGAAAGCACGCTGGGACCTGCTGCCCCGCGACAAGTACATGTGGGCCTCGGTGCAGACCGTCCGCGGCTGTCCGAAGCACTGCTCGTTCTGCTCGGTGTGGCGCACCGACGGGCAGAAGCCGCGCGTCCGCGCGACCGACGCCATTGTCGAGGAAATCGTCGAGCTGCGGCGGAAGGGCTTCCGCTTCATCGCGCTGGCCGACGACAACTTCTATCCCGTGGCGCTCAACGACCTGAAGATGGCCGACCGGCGCACCGACAAGTCCGGCTACGAGCGCCTGAAGGCCATCCGCGACGAGCGCTTCGAGCTGATGGCCCGCCTCGAGAAACTGCCCCGCGACATGGTGTTCTTCACGCAAATCACCATGGAGGCGGCCGAGGATCCCGAGTTCCTCGATGCCATGCGCCGCGCCAACATCAAAGGCGCGCTGGTAGGCGTGGAGTCGGTGACGCCCGAGGGCCTGAAGGACGTCTACAAGGACTTCAACCTGCACGGTGATGCGCTCGCCGCCCGCCTCAAGGTGTTCCGCGAGCACGGCGTGCACGTTCTCGGGTCGTTCATCTTCGGCCTGCCGAGCGATACCCCCGAGACCTTCAAGGCCACCGAGGCGCTGGCCGAGAAGGCCGACATCACCTTCGCGCAGTTCGTGATGCTGACGCCGTTCCCGGGCACGGTGGACTTCGAGAAGTGGGAGCGCGAGATGGCGTCCGACCCGAGGCGCGTCAACGGCATCCCCATCACCCGGCACTGGCTCATTCCCCAGGCCGTGCGCCCGAAGGTCTACACGCCCCACCCGCTGATGTCGCCGGACGAGATTCGCGCCCGCACGCAGAAGGTGTGGGACGAGTTCTACAGCCTGCCGAAGATCTGGCAGCGCTCGAAGTGCGTCAAGACGCTGCGTGCGCGCATGGCCTTCGTGCTGGTGTCGAAGCTGTACCGGCAGATGTACGCCAACACCGGGATCGCCACCGACAGCGCCCGCGTGTCACGCGCGGAGAAGTGGGTGCGGATGATCGCCCCGCCCACGCGTCGGCTGTTCTCAGCGCCGCCGATGCCGGAGCTCCAGGTCCCGAACTAGCGCGTCACGGGAACACGCGGGCACGAAGCCCACGAGGAAGGCCACGAAGACTCTGGGTCCCCGATAACCACGCGGAGGCTGTTCCCCGGGCCGCACCGGATACCGTAGCCGCTCAACCGGTGGGGTGACGGCCGGGCGAGGCCGTTGCGTAGCGCCGCGGTTGTGTGCGATTTTAGCGACCGTGACCGGCCGTCACCCCTCGCCCTTGGGGCACTCCCGATCCCTCTGTTCCTCCCTGGATGTGCCTGTCCCGCCGTGGGTCGGAGAATGGGTGGCCCGAGATGGCGGACTGTTTCGCTGTTACACGGCGGCGCTTGACGGGGCAAACGCCATGGATTTCTCGACCCTGCAGGACGCAGTGACCGAGGCCTATCGCGACGTGTTCGGTCAGATTGACGACGGCCCTTGGCGGCATCCCGTGCGGTTTTGGGCGTTCGTGCCGGGTATTCACGACGACCTTGGCACCGGACTGGACCGCTACATGGCCTTCAACGCGGGTCGCCATTCCGCGTTCTCCTCGAGACTCGGCACGCCGTCGCAGTTCGACCAGTCCGTTCCGACGGCGTCAGGCGTCGGCATCGATGGTGACCGCCTGATGATCGCCTGCCTGGCCGGTGTGCAGCCTGGACAGCACGTCGAGAACCCTCGCCAGCGGCCCGCCTATCACTACTCGCGCCGCTTTGGCCCATTGCCACCGTGCTTCGCGCGTGCGACCGTCGTTCGAGGAGAGGCGGGGGAGCGTGTCCTGCTCGTCGGGGGAACGGCCAGCATCACGGGAGAGGAGTCGCGCCACCCCGACGACATGGATCGACAGGCTGGGGAGACGTTCAGGAACCTCACCTCTCTGGTGGCGGCTGCAGAGGGACGGCCCCTCGTCGATCCGCCCTCGGTGCTGGACATGGCCGCGACGCTGACGCATTTCCGAGAGGTGAGGGCCTACTACAGGCGCGTCGGGGATCACGCCGCCGTTGCCTCGATCGTTGGCGCGATGTTCTCGCGCGCCTGCCGAATCGAGCTTCGGCTGGCGCCCCTTTGCCGGCGTGAGCTGCTCATCGAAATCGAAGGCGTCGCCATGCTTGGGTCCTGCGGGAGTGGTCATTGAGCCGAGCCCGGCTCTGCTGGCTGCTGGTGGGAGGCCTTCTGTTGCAGGGCGAGTTGGCGTGGGCGCAGCCGGTCTCGCTCGAGGGAATCGGCTTCGACGAGGCGTTGACCGGCCCTCCCGTGCTTGCACAGGCGATGGGCGTCACGCCGCGCGAACTATTCCCACGGTCGCTCAATGTGCGCCTCCACGTACCTCACGATGCTGTGGAGCGCCAGCCAGGCTCGTACGACTTCGATGCCCTCGATGCCCGTGTTGCGGCCTACGGCGCCATCACAGGTGTATCCGTGTATCTCGACCTGGGCGACGAGGTCCCCCCGCTCGATCGGCTCGCCGAGCGGACCCGGTATCTTCGCGCTGTCGCGGCCCGCTACCGCACCAGCGTGCGGGGATACGTCGTCAACGTCCCCCCGGCCGGGGCCCGCCCTCCGGCGCCGCAATTCGCGTTCCTCCTGAAGACCACCGTCGTGGACCTCCGGTCCGGCGACGATGGTGCCATTGCCATACTCGGTGGCATCAGTGACGCCGACGACGCATACCTCGAAGCCCTCTATGCCGAGGACGTCGCGGCCTACGTCGATGCCGTTGGACTTGCAGCTGGCAGTACGTCGAGCGTGGTCCTGTTGCTGATCGAGCGGCGCGACCCCGGCGCCTCGCTGCTCGTGCTGGGCGCGGCGCTCGGAGACGACGCATCCGCCGCGGCTGGGCAGCTCCTGACCCACTATCTGGATACCCTGGGCTCGCCCTTCAAGGCGGTGACGTATGCTGCGACTCCAGCCGTCGCTGCCGCGACGATGCCGGTCGTGATGCTCCTGCGGGAGATGCTGGGTCAGCCGATGGTCTCGATTGATGAGCCGCAGGTCGGGCTCCGGTTGACTCGCCTGGGCGACGACGTGACGAGTCGTGTCTCACACCGGCTGGTGTTCGGGATGCGAAGCCTGACCAACTACTTCGTCTATACGGCCAGCGACGGTCCCCTCGAGCTCCGCCTGACCGACCCGACCGGCGTCCGACCGGTCGTCGTCGACGTCCTCGCCGGGACTCGCCGGCCCGCCGACTCCTGGACGCACGACCCGGCGACACGCGTGACGACCGTCGGCCTGCCGGCCGCCGGTCGGCCTGTTGTCATCGACTGGAACACGGGCGACCGGAGCAGTTACACGGAGATGTCGGAGGTGTCTTCCCCGGTGCTGCCCAGCCTGGCCGAGATCATTTCCCGCCACCAGCAGGTTCAGGGTGCCCAGGACGCGCTCGTGTCCACATACATCGCCGACGCGACAATGGAGCACCACTTCCGAGCCACAGCCGCGGACCTCGCCTTCGACGTGGTCACCGAGAACACGTTCTTCGTGGAGGGGAGCCGCACGGAGTTCGAGGAGCGAAGCTTCCGCCTCAACGGGACGCCGTGGGGGGCAGACCGGCCGCCGTTCCCGTTGCTGCAGGCGGAGAAAGTGTTGTCGCTCCCCCTTGATCTCCGGCTGACGTCCGACTATCGATATCGCCTCGAGGGGGTCGAGCAGGTTGATGGACGTCAGGCATTCGTCATCCGCTTCGATCCGGTGGATGTCGCACGCTCGCTCTATCGTGGGACCGTGTGGATTGATCGAGTTACCTTCCGGACGGTGAAGGTGCAGACGGTCCAGACCTCTCTGTCCGCGCCGGTGCTGTCGAGCGAGGAGATCCAGCACTTCACGGAGGCCGGGACGGTCGACGGACGTCCCGTGGTCCTCCTGACGCGGTTCGTGGGCCGCCAGAGCATTCTCATCGCCGGACGCAACTTGCTGCTCGAGCGCGAGGTCCTGTTCGGCGATTTCCAGATCAATCCGGTCGATTTCGACGCCAGGCGGCAGGCGGCACGCGCCGGTGATCACGTCATGTACCGTGACACGGATCAGGGCGTGCGCTACCTGGTGAAACGGGACGGCGCTCGGGTGGTGGATACGAACACGACCACCACGGCCACCGCGCTCCTGCTGGGGGTGACCTACGATCCCGCCTACGATTTCCCGCTGCCACTCGGCGGGCTCAACTACCTGGACTTCGAGTTCATGGGGAAGGACAACCAGCTGGCTGTGACCTTCGGCGGCGTGCTGGCGCTCGTGAACCTGCAGCGCCCGCACCTGGTCGGCAAGTCCGTGGACGGGAGCCTCGACCTGTTTGCGATTGCCGTGCCGGGCAGCGACCGCACATACGACTCGCAGGGCGAGCGGCCAGGCGAGCGCGTGCGCACCCTGCCGTTCACGACCGGCACCAACGTGGGCTGGCGGTTCGCGGAGTTCAACCGCATGGTCGGAAGTTATCAGTTTCGCTACGACTGGTATTCGACCGAGGATACGACCTCCGCGACCTTTGCCCCGCCCGCGTCCACCGTGACGAACGGGGTCGGGCTCGCCTGGGAGTGGAAGCAGAATGCGTACTCTGTGACCGCGAGCTGGGCGGGATACCGCCGCGCCCGATGGCAGGCGTGGGGAACGGCCGGCGACTACGACCCCTCGCACCGGGACTATGCCAAGTACTCGGTCAGCGCAACGAAGGTGTTCTTCACGGGGGTACACAAATTCACCTTCAACGGCGCGTACTATGGTGGCCGTGACCTCGATCGGTTCAGCAAGTACCAATTTGGGTTCTTCGACGAGAACCGCATGCGTGGCGTGCCATCCGCTGGGGTGCGGTTCGAGGAGCTCGGCATGATCCGCGGGGCGTACTCATTCAACCTGTTCGATGTCTACCGCCTCGATCTCTACCTCGATCAGGCGATGGGCCGCGATCGCAGCGTGCTGCCGGACTGGCAGCCGGTCACTGGCATCGGACTGGCCTTCAACCTCCGGGGCCCGCGAAACACCATGCTGCGCGGCGACATCGGAAAGAGCTTCCTGCCGTCACGCTACTCCGAGCCAGGGTCGATCGTCTTTCAACTACAGGTCCTGAAACCGCTGTGAGCACCACACCACTTCGTCCACACCCCACGCTCGGCCGCTACTACGCAAACGACGATCAGCGCCCGGAGGCCGTCAGTCACCTGTTCGATGACGGCGCGCCGTACTACGAATGGGTCTGCGCGGTCATGTCACTGGGTACGGGCGAACGGTATCGGGCGCAAGCGCTCGTGGCGGCGGGGCTCGTCGAGGGCGCGCGGATCCTGGACGTGGCGACGGGGACGGGCCTGGTGCTGCGCTCCGCTGAGAGCATCACCGGGAACCGTGGCCTCGCCATTGGGCTCGATCCGAGCCGCGGGATGCTGGCCGAGTGCCGAAAGGCCGCGCGTTCTCCCCTCATCCAGGCGCGGGGCGAGTCGCTGCCGTTTGCCGACGCCAGCTTCGACATGGTGAGCATGGGGTACGGTTTGCGCCACGTGAACGATCTCCGGGCCCTCTTCGCGGAGTACCGTCGCGTCCTGAAGCCCGGAGGGCGGCTACTCGTACTGGAGCTCACCCAGCCGCGGTCGGCCTGGGCGCGCCGGCTCAACAGGTTCTACCTGGGAACACTCGTGCCTAAGGTCGCATACCTCACCACCGGCCGGGCCGCCGCGCGGAGGATGATGGAGTACTTCTGGGACACCATCGACAACTGCGTGCCCCCTGACGTCATCCTCTCGGCGCTCCGCGAATGCGGGTTCGCCGACGCGACGCGCAAGGTCAGCGGCGGCATCCTGAGCGAGTTCATCGGCGTCAGGACGTAGACGACGAGTGGGCACGCCCGAGGGCGGTATGTAATGCCTCGGATCGCAGACCCGCTCGGGCTATGGCGTCGAGCACCCGCGGGAGCGCTTCGAGAACGACGGGACGGCCGCTTCGGTCGCGTGCGGGGGCGCCGTCGTGCAGGAGCAGGATGTCACCCGAGGCGAGTCCGGGGCCCACCAGGCGCGCCGCCACGCGCGCACCGTCGCGGCTCACCGTGTCAAAACCGCGCCTGGTCCACGATACCAGTGACAGGCCCGCATCGGTGAGGACGCCGGAGAGCCACGGGTTCTGGATGCCCGCGGGTGCCCGAAACAGGGTGGGCCGAACGCCCGCCAGGTGCGCGAGCGCCGACTGGGCGTGCTGCACCTCTTCGGCCAGGCCGCGAGGGCCGCGCAGGGCAAAGCCGTTTGGATGGCTGTAAGAATGGTTCTCGACACCGTGTCCACGCCTGCGGATCTCGGCGACGATGTCCCCGTGGGCCTCGGCACGCGTGCCGACGCAGAAGAAGGTGGCGCGCTGGCCCGCCTGGTCGAGCAACGACAGGACGAGGGGCGTCACCTCCGGATCCGGGCCGTCGTCGAACGTCAGCGAGATCGTGCCCTTGCGGTCGGGCGGCAGCCGGCTGAGGTTCGGCCCCAGCCAGCCGCAGCGGGGGAAGAGGCCTGCCGTACCGATCACCAGGTGATTCGCCACCAGCGTCGTGATCACAAGGCGCCCGGACTGCGGGGCCGTGATGAGAGCGCCCAGGGCGAGCCCATGGACGCCCAGGCTGGCCCGCAGCAGCGGCGGCGCGCGCCGGATCGACTGCGCCAGGCTAGGCATCCCCACGACCGGTGGCGCTCTCGGGAGCCGCCAGCACAGCGAGCGCCCCGTGATCGACCTTGCCCCGCATGGTGCGCGGGATCTCGTCGACGATGACGATGCTGCGAGGCACCTTGTGGTCGGCCAATCGCTCCTGGCACCAGCGAGCAATCGTTTCGTACGCGAGCGGGCGGGCCGGACAGGCGACGATGGCACGGACGACCGTGTCCCCCGAGTCCGCTGCGGAGGTCGGCGTTACCACCACATCCTCCACGCCGTCGAGTGCGGCCAGCACGCGCTCGACTTCCGTGGGATCGACCTTGCGGCCGCGGACGTTGATCACGCGGTCAGCGCGGCGTCGCAGGGCCAGCTCGCAGGCCTGCCAGGCCGCGACGTCGCTGGTTTCGAACGTGCCGGCGCTGAGCCGCCGATCGGCGTCCGGCACGTACGTGGCTCCGACGCCGGGAGACGTGACACTGACCAGTCCTTCTCCGTCTGCCTCACACGTAGGCACGAGCGTGATGTTCACCCCGTCGACTGGAGACCCGACCGTGCCTCGCTCGGCGGCATCCCCCTCGCGGTCGTAACAGATGCCGCCGCACTCGCTGGATCCGTAGAACACGTGAATCGGCCGGCCGTACCGCCGACGGTACGCCCGGGCGGTTGACGGTGTCAGCATGGCGCCCGCCGTGATCACCCGCCGCAGGCTGGTCGGCCAGGGCGGGGGCTGTGACAGCCGCAGCAGGGCCTGGATATAGGCGGGCACGGTTGGCATGATGGTGGCGCCATGGCTGCGCGCAGCAATGACAGCCGCCAATGGCCCGAGGTCGCCGGGACTGATCAGGGTGAGGCCGCGCACGATCGCAGACAGGGCGAGCGTCGTGAACCCGTACGAGTGCGACATCGGGACCATCGCAAGCAGCCGATCCCGATCGGTCAGCCCCATGGTCGACGCGAGGGCGGACTCGTCGGACAGCACGTGATCGGCCGTCATGGCAACGCCCCTCGGCAGGCCGGTGGAGCCGGACGTGAGCTTGATGACCGCCGTGCCCGGTGGCGCTGCCGAGTGCGCGTGGGTGGTTGCGAACAACCGCACGGCGGCCTCGGAGGAAGGCCATGCCTCGCTGGTCTCCAGCACAGCGCACGCGCCCATCGCGGTGATGGCCCGGTCACGATCACGGGCCGGCGCGAGGTGATCGAGTAGCAGCACGGTGTGGCCCGTCCGGCGTAGGGCCACTAGTCCGGCCAGGAATGCAGGTCCGTTCGGCGCGGCCAGGCCGACGATGCCGTGTGTGGCGAGCTTGAGTGTCCGGATGCGGACTTCGAGCGCTTTCGCGAGACGGTCGATGTCGCTGACGGTGGCGCGCGCCGCGGGTCCGATGACAAGAGTGTCATCGGGGCGTCTCGAAACGAGACGGGTGAAGGCGCGCGCGATGCCGTCGTCGCGTCCCTGGAACCCTGGCCAGTTTCTTGAAGTGCCTGTCGGCATTGCGTATACTATGCGCGTTTTTCCTCCTGATTTCACAAATGACAGCTGGATGGGACTTCGACGTGATCGTCGTGGGTGGCGGTCCCGCGGGCTCGGCCGCTGCATCCCGTCTCGCGCGTAGAGGTCATTCCGTCCTCGTCGTCGAGCGGGAGCATTTCCCTCGCTTTCACATCGGCGAGTCGCAGCTCCCCTGGATTAATGGCATCCTTCACGAAATCGGCGCGACCGAGAAGGTCGCGTCGGCGGGATTCGTGCGCAAGTGGGGTGCGAGCTTCACAACCGCTGAAGGCGAGTGGAGCCAATACGCCGACTTCTCGCGCGCAGTGGAAGTACCGCAACCGCAGACATGGCAGGTGCCGCGGCATCGGTTCGACCAACTCCTGCTCGAGCACGCGGCGGAGTGCGGAGCCGACGTCCGCCAGGGCCATCGCGCAGAGGACGTCGCGTTCGACGCCGAGGGCGTGACGGTGGCGATTGCCGGCCCAGGCGCACCATTCAAGGTGAAGGCCGGCGCCGTGATCGACGCCTCGGGCCGCAACGGATTCCTGGCGAAGCGCTTCGGCGAGCGCAAGAAGGATCCCCTTCTGCAGAACATCTCCATCCACCGCCAGTACGAGGGCGTGCCGAGAAGCGAGGGGCGTCGTGCTGGCGACATCCGGATGGTGACGCGGCCCGATCACGGGTGGTTCTGGTTCATTCCGATCACCGACACGATCATGAGCGTGGGAGTCGTCGTCCCGAAGGCCTCGTACCACGCGGACGCCGGGCGGACCGCGGACGAGGCGCTGGCACGCATGGTCGCCGAGACCCCGGAGGCCGCCCGCCTGCTGGCCACGGCCCGGCCGATCACGGCCGCGCGCTTCGAGGCCGACTACTCGTACGTGCACAGCCGTCTGGGCGGCGATCGCTGGGTGCTCGTGGGCGATGCCGGTGCCTTCCTCGATCCGATCTTCTCGACCGGCGTACTGCTCGCCATGCAGTCAGGCATCGAGGCGGCGGAGGCCATTGGCGACGGCTTGCGGCGAGCGGACCTGAGCGCCTCGAGCTTCGCTGCCTACGAGCGTCGGGTCTCCCGGAGGTATCATCACTTTCGGCGCTTCGTGGTCGGGTTCTACGATCCCGCGTTCCGCGACCTGTGGTTCAGCCCGTCGGCCCCGTTGGGCATGTACGAGGCGGTACTCTCCGTGCTCGCGGGCAACTGGCGCCCGTCGCTGGCAACCAGGCTGCGGCTGCGGTTGTTTTTCTTCCTGGTCGCCGTGCAGCGGGTATGGGCCCTTGCGCCACGGCATACTGTTCCCGTTTCTGCGGAACCAAGGACACTGCACGATGTTGGGTGAGCGCGAGATGCGGCAGGAACTGAAGCGCCTGATCGTCGAACGGTTGCGGCTCGAGGGCCTGACGCCAGATCGAATTGGCGACGACACGCCGTTGTTCGGCGATGGCCTGGGCCTCGATTCGGTCGACGCGCTCGAGCTCGTGGTTGGCATCGAGAAGGAATTCGGCATCAGCATCAAGAGCCACGAAGTGGACAAGGAAGTCTTCCGATCGGTCGAGAGCCTCGCGAAGTTCGTCCTCGTCGCGCTCGAGAGGGAGGCCAGTGGCCGAGAGCGGAAGGGGGCCTAGGCTGCGATTGGCCCGACCGCGTGTCGTCGTCAGCGGCGTGGGCGCCGTGACGGCGGCCGGGTGGGGCGTGGCCTCGTTCCGACACGCCGCGCGGTCTGGACGGACGGCGATCGGTCCATTCAACCGGTTCCCCAGCGACGCGCAACGCACGCACCTCGCTGGCCAGGCGCCGCCAGGCCCTCCGCGGTGTGCGGGCTGGGCGCGGCTTTCCAACAGCGATCGCTTCGCGCTCCACTCGGCGCTGGAGGCCGTCGAGCAGGCCGGGCTCGAAACGCCGCTCGCGGGCCGTTCGGCCGGCGTCTTCTTCGGCAGCAGCACCGGTGGGCTGTTCGAGACCGAGGCCTACTACGACGAGTTGGTCCGACTGGGCGGCCGCCCTCGGCGCTCCCTGCTGGCCTCGCACCACATCAGTGCACCGGCCGAGACCGTGGCCCGCCATCTTGGCGTGGAGGGGCCGGTCGAGACCGTGTCGTCGGCCTGCGCCTCGGGTGCCCTGGCCATCCAGCAGGCGCTCGAGGCGGTGCGCTGCGGCGAGGTGGACATCGCGCTCGCCGGCGGCGCGGACTGCCTCGCCGTGACCACCTACACGGGCTTCAATGCCCTGCGCGCCGTGGACGAACAGCCGTGCCGACCGTTTCGTTCGGCCCGAGAAGGCCTCTCATTGGGCGAAGGCGGCGCTGTCCTCGTCCTCGAGCGCGCCGACCACGCCGTGGCACGGGGCGCGACGCCCCTGGTCGAGGTGCTCGGCACCGGGGCCTCGTGCGATGCCACGCACATGACCGCGCCGCACGCCGAGGGCGTGTGGGCTGCCGCCGCCGTCGAGGCCGCGCTGGCCGATGCGGGCCTCGACTGCTCGGACGTCGACTACGTCAATGCCCACGGCACCGGCACGCCGCTCAACGACGCTGCGGAGCGGGCCACGCTGGCACGGTGCTTCGGCGCCCGGAGCGCCCGGATGCCCGTCGAGGCCACCAAGGGCGTCATCGGGCACCTGCTCGGCGCCGCTGGCGCCATCGAGGCCGTCGCCATGACCCTCGCGCTGGTCGATGGGCAGCTCCACCCCGCGCCGGGTGACGACCCTTCCGATCCTGCTCTGGCCATCGACCTGGTGCATGGCGCGCCACGCGCCATGCCCTCTCTACGGACCGCCATTTCCCTCAGCCTGGGATTCGGGGGCGCAAACGCCGCCGTGATCCTCGGACGCTGGGATTCATGATGCGTACCCCCGGCGTTGGCATCGTGATCACGGGCCTTGGTGTCGTGTCTGGCCCCGATGGCGGGGTCGACGCCCTGGCCCGTACCTTGAGCGGCGCGGAGATGCCGGCGACGGCCGTCGACCGCAGCAAGGGGTATCACCTGGCGGATTCGGCGCGGCGCGCGGTCCTCACCGGGGATCTGGACCTGTCGACTTGGGTGCCACCGGGCGTGGCCCGTCGCATGAGCCGCCCATCCAGGCTGGCGGTGGCCGCCGCGCGAATGGCGCTGGCCGAGGCCGGGCTGGCTGGCAAGGTCGAAGGGCCGAGGACGGGTATCGTGATGTCGACGGCCTTCGGCGCCGTGGAGAGCACTGAGCAGATCCTCGAGGCCGTGCGGCTCGAGGGGCCGCAGGGCGCCTCGCCGTTCGTGTTCGCCGAAAGCGTGGCCAACGCGGCGGCGGGACAGGTGGCCATCGACACGAGGGCCCGGGGGCCGAACCTGACCATCGTGCAGCGCGAGGCTGGGGCCCTGACGGCGTTGGGACGTGGTGCGGCCCTGATCACGTCGGGACGATGCGACTGTGTCATCGCCGGAAGCGTGGACCAGATGCCGCCGGTGCTCCATGCGCTGCTGGACCGCTTTGGCGCCTTGGCCCGTCCTGGCAATGGTATGCACGAGGTCGCGCGTCCGTTCGACCGCCGCCGCATGGGCTTTGTCGCCGCGGAGGGCGCGGTTGTCCTGGTCCTCGAGCGAGCGGACCAGGCTCGAGCACGAGGGGTCCAGGCTCGGGCCCGACTTCGCGCCTTCGGCAGTGGCTTCGACACGACGGCTCCACGCATCGGGTGGGGAACTGGCCACCAGACCCTCGCTGCGGCCCTCGCACGGACGCTGGCAAGGGCCGGGGTGGCCGCCTGCACGATCACGCACGTGGTGTGCGGCGCCTCGGGCTCGGTCGCAGGCGACCGGCTCGAAGGGCTGACACTGCGCCGTCTGTGGGGCGACGAGGAGTTGCCGCCGGTGCTCACGCCGAAGGCCTTCGTCGGTCAGTACGGCGGCGGGTTCGTGGCGTCGGCCGTACTTGCCGCTGCCGGGGGGACGTTCGGCCCAACACCCGGCTTCACCGACGAGGATCCGGAGATCGGAGTGCGCCCGCATGCAGGCGGGTCGTTGCCACCGGCGTCGCCCAGCCTCGTCACCACCTGCGCCTCGGGCGGATCGGCCGCATGGCTGCTGCTGGACCGCGCGTGATGCGCATCGCCGCTATCATTCCCGCCTACAACGCCGCCAGCTCCGTAGGGGCTGTCGTGCGCGCCACGCTCGAGGTGCTGCCCGATGTGATGGTCGTGGACGATGGCTCGCGGGACGGCACCGCCGATCGGGCCAGGGACGCCGGCGCCGAAGTGTGCGTGCTGCCGGTCAACCGTGGCAAGGGCACCGCGATTGGCACGGCCTTCGAAATCGTCCTCGCGCGTGACTTCTCTGGGGTGGTCACCCTCGATGCCGACGGCCAGCACCTGCCCGCGGAGATACCGCGGTTGCTGGCGCTGGCGCCCGAGTCCGACCTGGTGCTCGGGACGCGTGACCATCTCTTCGCCGAGATGAGCAGCATTCGGCGGAGCAGTAACCGCCTGTCATCGCGGGCGATCTCCTGGGCGGCCGGCCAGGCGTTGAGCGATGTACAGACGGGCTTCCGCTACTACTCCCGCCGCCTGATCGAACGGCTGGGCGGCATGCGCGGCCGTTTCGAGGCCGAGAGCGTCGTGGTGGTGCGCTCGGTCCGGGCCGGGCTTTGCGTGCGGACCACGCCCATCCGCCTGGGACGTGCCGATGGACGATCCACGAGCCACTATCGACCGGTGATCGACAGCACCCGCATCGCCGTGGCCGTGGCTCGGGCGCGACTGGGGCCGGTGGCATGAGCGCGCCCGTGGTGCTGGTGACCGGCGGATCGCGCGGCATCGGTCGCGCCATTGTCGAACGACTGGTCGATGATGGCTGGATGGTGGCGTTCACTTACAGGACCGACGCCGAAGCCGCCCGACAGGTCGAAGAGGCATCGGGTGGCCGCGGGCGCGGGTTCGTCCTGGACCTGACGGATCGAGCCCGGCCGGACGCCCTCGTTCGCGACATCGAGGCGGCACTCGGCCCGATTGACGCTCTCGTCAACAACGCGGGGATGCGCCACGACGCGCTGCTCGCGATGACCTCCGATCGCGACTGGGACACCCTGGTCGAGGTCAACCAGTCCGGGGCGTTCCGCTGCTGCCGGGCGGTACTGCCCGGCATGGTTCACCGCCGTCGCGGGGCGATCGTCAACGTGTCGTCACTCGGGGCGATTGCGGGCGTGCCCGGACAGGCGGCGTACGCGGCGACGAAGGCGGCGCTGCTCGGCCTGACGCGCGCGCTGGCGCGCGAGGTGGGCCGGCGGAACATCCGGGTCAACGCGGTGCTGCCCGGGTACGTGGCAACCGACATGACGGCCGAGCTGCCCGAGGGCACGGTGCGGGGCCTGCGCGCGCACGAATGCCTGCCGCGCGGCACGTCGGCCGCCGATGTGGCCCATCTCGTCGCCTTCCTTCTCTCCGACCGTGCGGCCGCCATCACGGGCCAGGCGATTGTCGTCGATGCTGGAAGCTGTGCCTGAAGCGGGAGCGAGCGCCGCACGGACCGGGCCGGCACACGGTCCCGCGCTCGGGATCACGCACCGGCTGTTCGGCCGGTTCCACGTCACGGGCGTGTTCTGGTACCGGTTTCACTACTTCGGCGCAACCGCCCTGCCGTGGTGGGCCATGCGCCTTGGCCTCGTCCTCTTCACCACGTTCTTCTTCCTCGTTCTCGGGCGCATTCGATCCGCCATCATCTCGAACCTCGAGCCGGTGGAGGGACGCGCAGGCGTGTGGGCGGGTTGGCGTCGCGCCTATCGCACCTTGCACGCGTTCGCCTGGTGCCAGACCGACCGCTATCGACGGTCTGCGCTGCCGGAGCAGATGCATTTCACACTCGAGGGCGAGGAACACTGGCGTGCGGCGACGGCGGGAGGCCGGGGCGCCATCCTCGTCACCGCGCACATCGGCGCCTGGGAACTCGGCGCGCAGCTCGGCGCGACCGAGGGACGTCGGCGCGTGCACGTGGTGCGCGAAGAAGAGATCGACCCGCGCGCGCAGGCCTTCATTCGCGAGCTGGTCACCCGCGTCGGCGAGGACTACGTCACACATTTCGCGAGCGACGACATGCGGCTCACGCTCGTGCTGCGCGAAGCCCTCGACCGGGGCGAGATCGTGGCGCTGCAGGGCGACCGGCCCAGGATGGGCAGCCGGACGGTCCCGGCAACCATTTTCGGCAAGCCAATGCCGCTGCCGGCGGGCCCGGCGGTCCTGGCTCGCCTGGCGGACGTTCCCCTGGTGCCCGTCTTCAACTTCCGCGAGGGGCCGCTCACCACCCGGACGGTCGTACGCCCGCCGGTGCACGTCGCCACGACCGGCGACCGGGACGAGGCCATCGCCGAGGCGACCCGGCGCGTCGCGGCCGAGATCGAATGGGCGATCCGCGAGCGCCCTTACCAGTGGTTCTGCTTCCGGGAACTCTGGCCAGGCTAGCGGCCCGGATGGTCGAGAGCCCGCCGCGCGGTGTGGTCGCCCAGATCGAAGAGGCCGTCGGGGGCGCTACGCTCGTCGAACGCCGTCACCTCGATGCGGGTCGCTGCGCCCTTCCGAAGCAGGTCGACGACCTCTACCAGCCGTGCATACCGCTGATCCGCGCTCCACTCTTTGAACCGGACGAGCGTGGCCTCGCGTCCGCTCCGCAGCCGATACAAGGCGCTCACCGGCATCGCCGTCGCCGTGTGCACCACGTAGCGCACCTGCGCGTACTGCCGCGCATCGTCACGGGCGCGCAGCTCGAAGGTCGTGAGGGGGCCTTCAGCTGACGGCGTCGACTCGACGGACTCGATGCGGTAGTCGTCGGCCAGGCGCAGCGTGAACAGCACGTCGATGGTGGCGGCACCATAGATACGGTGCGAGGGGCCGAGGCGCACGGGCTTGCTTGCGGTCGGGACCAGGAGCCAGAGGTCGGAACCTCGGCGCAAGAGGAACTTCCCACGCTCCTTCTCGGCGAGGAACCGAAGCAGGGTCCGATCCGCGCCCCCGCGCCAGATCTCCACGTCGGTCGCGACCTCGGCGCCCCGGCTGAGGGTGAGGCGCGCCCGGAACGTCCCCGGCACGAAGGCGCCAACGTCGCTCCGGCGCAGCAGTGCTTCCTGATCCTGCCCCGCCGTCCCGGCCGCCAGGAGGGACGCCACGACGAGGGTGCAGGCGAAGAAGCGCATCACGCGATCCTATACGTGGCCCAGGGCCTCGACGACCTGGAGCCGGAGGACCCGCAGCATCGGCGGCACGGCTGCGAGCACGAGCAGGGTCGCCATGAAGAGGGCCATCCAGAGGAAGTCGGACGGTCGGATGAGCAGCGACAAGGTGATGGGATCGACGGCGGCCGGTGGCGGGGGCATCTCGATCTGCAGGGTGTTGATGACCACGGACAGGGCCAGCGTGATCACGCCGCCCACGAGGCTGCCGAGCACGGCCAGCCAGAGGGCCTCCAGGACCATCAGCCCCGCCAGCTGCGCGCGACTGGTTCCGATGGCGAGGAGCGTGCCGAACTCGCGAACCCGCTCGAGCACCGACATGAGGAGGGTGTTCGAGATCGAGAGCAGCACCAGCACGCCGATGATCGAGCCGAGGAAGAGAAACACGCCGACGTACAGCCCGCGCACCTGCCGGTAGAAGGGTGCGCGCGTCTCCCAATCGACAACGGAGAGGGGCACGGGGAAGCCCGAAACTGCCTGTTCGAGGTCGGCCGCGACCTGCGCGGTCGTGTTCGTGTCGTTGAGCGTGACAATCAGGGATGAGGCCTTGTCGGTGGCCAGCAGACGCCCGGCCGTGGTCACGTGGACCTGTACGAGCCTGGCGTCGAGATCCTGGAACCCGCTCGTGAACACGCCCGCGACCGTCAGGTCCAATGCGTTCAGCGTCCCGTCGGCAGTGGCGCCCATCAGGACGATGACATCGCCGGGGGCGGCATCGAGGGTCCGGGCGAGGCCCAAGCCGAGCAGGACTCGGTCGTCGCCGGCGGCAGGTGGGGTGTCTGGCAGCCGGTTTCCGCTGCGCACTTTGACTGTCATGCCCATGCGCCGGACGCGGTCGGGCTCGATGCCCACGCCGAGCACGGCGCCACTCCGGTCGCCGTTGGTGGCCACGCCCGCGAACTGGATGGCGGCGCCAGCCGCCAGCACGCCCGCCCGGCCCTCCACCACGTCTCGCAGCGTGCGCCAGTCGTCGAGCCCGGGCGGGATGCCGGAGCGGTCCATCAGGCCGGCCGCCTGTTCCGTGTCGGCGCGCGGCGCGATCTCGAGGTGGCCGAGACCGCCCTGGATGATGGCGCCGCTGAGACCGGCGAACGAGTAACGGACGAAACCCAGCGTGAGCAGCACGCCAGCCGTGCCAAAAGCGATCACGAGCACCGAGAGTGCGGTGCGTCGGCGGTTCCGCGAGAGGTTCCTGAGGGCGACGAGCACGAGCATCACGCGCGCCTCCGCTCGTCAGCGATGATGCGCCCGTCAGCCAGCCGAACCACGCGGGGCGCACGGTCGGCGATAGCCGCGTCGTGTGTGGCCACCAGGAACGTGGTGCCCTGCGTGCGGTTCAGCTCGACCAGCAAAGAGACGATGGCGGCGCCGGTCCCGGAGTCGAGGCTGGCCGTCGGCTCGTCGGCGAGCACCGCGCGCGGAGCGTGGACGAGTGCGCGAGCGAGTGCCACGCGCTGGCGCTCGCCGCCGGAGAGGTGGTCGGGCCGGTGCGACATGCGGCCGCCGAGCCCGACCGATTCGAGGGCCCTCTCCACCCGCTCGCGCCGTTCCGCGCGCGGCATGCCCGCCAGCCACAGCCCGTACTCCACGTTCTCGAAGGCCGATAGCACCGGTACCAGGTTGAAGGCCTGGAAGATGAACCCCAGCTGGTGCCGCCGTAGCGCGATACGTTCCCCTTCCGGAGCATGGCCAATGCTGCGACCGGCAAACCGCACATCGCCCGTGTCCGGCCGATCGAGACCGCCCATCAGGTTCAGCAGCGTGCTCTTGCCGCTGCCCGATGGCCCGGCAAGGACCACGAACTCCCCGGCGCCGATGGACAGCGTGACATCGCGCAGGGCCTCTACCGACTCGTGGCCACGGCGATAGACCCTGGAGAGGCTGACAGCCTCGAGGAGAGGGCCGTTCACGACCGGAGCAGGGGCGGATAATGGCGACGAGATCACGACCCCGACCCCGCCGTGGTGCCGTTGTGCGTGCTGATGATGGCGTGCATCACGGTGTGGCCGTCGACGGCGACGTCGATCCTGTAGATCGCGACGGGAGGCGCGGCGCCCTCGAGCCGCGCGGTCACCTGGAGGGGCACATCGACCGGGAGATGTGGCGCAAGCAGTGTGGCCTCGCGGACGCGCACGAGACTGCCGCGCACGGCGCCGCTGGAGGGCTTTCCGCGTGCGCGCTCGATGGCCTCCATCGCCGCCGCGGCCTGGGCGCCCAGCTCGAGCCCCAGGTAGATGGGTGCGTGCCTGCCGTCACACAACGGGTGCGAGGCAGGGATCGCAGCCGTGGCCCGGACGGCGCCATTCTGGCAGGACGTGACCCCCGTGAGGAGCCGCGCCACTCCCGTGTGTGGAAGCACCACCGACAGATTCCCGGGAAGCTCGGCCACGCCTAGTCTGTTACCTCGGAGAAGAGCAGGAGGCCGGAGGACACGAGCTCGCCGAGGCTCCGCAGCTCGAAGCGAACCGAGGTGGGCAGCCGACCCGTGGTCAGCGCCACTTCCACTTCGTCTCCCGGGCGGAGCGCTCGCGTGAACCGCACGTCGCGGAGTCCCGTGAGGTCGCCCACGCTGGACCACGCGCAGCCAATGGCCGACAGTGCCAGGGCGATGTGCGCGACACCGGGCAGAATGGCTGCGCCGTCGAAGTGGCCGTCGAAGAGGCCATCACCTGGCGCGAGCCGGAAACGCGCCGTCCCCGTCGAGGGATTCACAGACAGGGGGGTCGGGACCCCATCAGGACGCGACCGAGCCACGTCGAGAGTATAGACCGGCCCCGAGAGAGTCGACGTGCGGGTTGAACTGGAGCAATGTCGAACGTAGACTGACGCCGGTCCAACTCACGACCTGAGAGGCGTCTCCCCATGACCCGTGCGTCCCGCCTGCTAGCCGTCCTTCTCGTCCTCGGGGCAGCGCTGCCGGCGATGGCGCAACCGCGCCCGCTGCTCGTGACGCTCAAGTTCGTGCCGCAGGAGAGCGTTCACGTGGCTGGCACGGCGCTGCCGCCATCCGTACTCGATCGCTCCGTCGAGATTCGGGTCCAGGATTCGCGCAACCTCGCTGACGCCGCAACCATCGGCGAAGGCACCGACGATGACGATCGTCCTTTCCCGATACGGGCATCGTCGGATGTCGTGCCGTTCGTCAGCAACACGGTGACAGGCCTCGCTACCTCGCGCGCCCTGAAGATCGCGTCTCCAGCGGATCGGCAACTCCGCCTCCGCCTGACGCGCTTCAACGTGAATGAGACCAACAAGGCCGTCGGGTCAACGTATTCTGCGGAAGTCCAATTTGCGTTCGTCATCGCAGATGGAGACGGCCGCGCGCTGGCTGAAGGTGCGGCGTCGGGCACGGCGAACCGCTATGGCCGCGCACGGAGTGGAGCGAACTGTGCCGAGGTGCTCAGCGACGCATTGAAGGACGCCTTCATGAATGTGCTCGCCGACACAACCCTCCAGTCCGCCTGGAGGTCAGGGACGCCCTCGGCGTCGAATACGGCCCCCGCCGGTCAGGAGACCATGGAAATGCGGCTCCGCCGGATTGACGATCTCCTGCAGAAGGGTCTGATCACGCCAGAGGAGCACAAGATTCTGCGCGAGCAGATCCTGAAGAACCCGTAATTCGGCATCGACCAAGGAGAGGGACAGCCCATGCTTCGAGCAGCGGTCACGAGCGCGTTGTGCCTCACGGCCTGCGTGGCGTCGGTTCAAGCGGCACCGACGATTCGGGAGATCAGGTTGGCGGATGGATGGAACGATACCAACCGGATTACGGCGCCTGTCTACGACGGCTCGGCACTGCTCGCCATCGAGCCCATCGTATCGAAGTACGACAAGAAGGCACGGTTCGTGCGCCGCATGGGCGGCAACATGTTCACCAAGGGCCCGGAATACGAGCTCGACCCAGGTGTTGATCTCGCAGCCCTGCTGAGCGAGGCCCTGCGGACCGAGGCGCCGGTGATGGGCTTCAGGCAGCCGGCCGCCAGCGCGTCTGCCTGGCGCCTGAGCGGCACGCTTGAGGACGTCTTCCTCGAGAGCCGCCAGGTCTACATGGGGGCCACCCTGTTCTACGGCTACATGGACTTGGACCTCCAGCTGGTGTCTCCAACCGGAGAGCGTCATAGCCGACGTCTCCGGCTCCACAGTTACTCCGGCAGCTACAACGCGGGGATGGGCCGGAGGGACGAAGCGGAGGAAGCTGCCGCCCACATGCTGGTCGACGGCGCTCAGGAGGCACTGGCGCGGATTAATCGCGAGCTCATCCGGATGCCCGCGCATCAGGCGATGGGGGCCAGGCTCGAACAACTCAGCCCCGGAGGGCTGGCCGACCGCTCGGCGACGATCCGCGCTGTTGGGCTGTCCGGAGTGTCCGGGGCGGGAGCCAAGCTCATGGCATTGATTGCCTCAGAGCCCGATGAAAACCGCCGATCCGACCTGATCGAGGCGGTCGGCCTCGTCGGGCCTCCCGAGGCGGTGCCGGTGCTCGATGCGCGGTATGTGACGGAGGACGAAGACTGCCGATGGTCGATCCTGAAGGCCATGGACTACATTGGCGGCGCTGAAGCCGAGCATGCGATCACCGCGCGTGGATCCAAGGACCAGGATGGAGGACCGCGAAGGCTCGCCGAGCGGATTGCCCGCCAGCGGAAGTGACCTCCGTTACGACCGGGCCTCGGTCGCTGTCAACACGAACAGCACGTTGCCGAACGGCCCCCTGTCACCTTGGACCGGGTACTCGACGTCGAAACCGATCTGGTGAAACAGAGCCACCCAGTCGTCCGGAGACCGGAAGCAGAGCGGCTGGTGCCAGGCCCCCGTGGCCATCGCCTTGAGGCGATTCGCCATCCGGACGAGGGAGAACCGCCACCCTGAAGACGGGTCCGCTTCGCGGACCAGCAGAACACCGCCCGGCGGCAGTGCCGCCCAGACGGCGGCCAGGAGTCGGTCTTGCTGGTCACGCGGCATCATGTGCAGCACATCGAAGAGCACCGCGGCCGAGCACGGCGGAAACGACAGCGCCGCGGCATCGGCTTCCATCACATCCGCATCGGGGCCGAGTGCGGCCCTGGCGAGACGAGCGACGCCCGCCCGTGTCTCGATGCCCAACAGCTCGTCGAAGATGGGCAGCGACGGGGCTCCGACCGCGTGTGACTCCGCGCGGGCCTCCGCCAGCAGCGCAAGCATCAGCCCCTGGCCGCACCCGATGTCCACGAACGTTCCGCCCGGTGGGAGCAGGCCTCCACAAAGTGAGGCCTCGTACACCGGGTCGGATCGCAGCTTCGCGTTGGCGAACTCCCAGCCCGTCAGGCTGCCCTGCACATAGCGGTCGGCTGCCCGGCTGGCCAGGCGCTCGAAGACCGGGCGGCGCGGACCCCGCCCGATGGCCGCGTAGGTCAACGCAGCCGTGCAAGTACCCAGGATCAGGGCAAGGACGATCGCACCGACGACGAGGTCTGCTCCGAATGACCGGGGATCGACGGTCCGCATCGTTTCGAGTGACAGCGCATACGTCTGGCCACTTCTGAGCCACGCGCCGCCCTGAACTTCAGCGAGAAGCAGGAAAGGAAGGAGCAGAGGGTTGGAGATATTGGCGGCGAGGTAGAGCTTCAGCCGATTCAGTCCGAAGAGCCGCCCCAGGAACAAGCAGATCGGCAAGTGGAGGCCGTACAGGGGCAGGCACCCGACAAAGACACCGAGGCCGATGGCGACAGCTTGGCGCACGGGCCCTGCGCCTTCGATTCTGTAGCCGTGAAGCCGGCGACGCCAGCTCGCCGCGATGCCGTCAGTGCCGAAGAGTCCGATCGACACGCTTGCTCTACGGGGCGCTGGCCGGTGGCACGCGCCGCTTCGTCAGCTGCTCGAACGCATACGCCAGCTCGATGAGACGCGGCTCGCTGCACGCCGTGCCCGTGAAGCTCACCCCGTAGGGCGCGGGCTTCGCGTCGAAGCCCGCCGGGAACGGGTTGTTCGCCGATAGGTTCGGCACGGTGGCGAACGGCACGATCACGGTCGGGTAGCCAGGCTTGGCCGCAATCCCCGCCCCGCTCGCGCCCGGGAAGAGCAGGGCATCCAGCTGGTGCGCCTTCAGCGCCTCGTCGATGCCGTGCGTCGCGCCCAGGTGAATGTCCTTCTTCCGATCCGCCTCCCACTTCGCGCGGTCGCGCTCCACGTCCATCTCGTCCGACACGTCCAGCTGCGCCTGCTGGTACTTGATGGCGCCCATGTTGGCGTGCGCCAGGTTCCAGGTCCTGAGCTCGGTGAGCGTCTTCACCGGCGCCTTGCCGCCGAGCGACGCGAGCCAGAGGTTGAAGTCGCGCTTCATGCCGTATTTGAGCGACGACGAGCAGTTGGCGTCCTTGCCGCGGACGTCGGAGGGCCCTGCGCACGTGCCCCACAGCAGGAAGTTGTTCTTCGGGTCCGGGTCCACCACGCTCGGGATGTCGGCGTCCACCACTTCCGCGCCCGCCTGCTTCAGGATCGCGATCGCCTCGTCCATGGCCTTCTTCTGCTCGGGGTTCAAGCCGCCTCGCGGCTCCTTCGCGCCCGGCGGGGTGACCGGATCGTAGAAGTTCGCGCGCGGGATGCCGATGCGCGCGCCCTTCAGCGCGTCGGCCTTCAGGTGGACGGTGTAGTCGCGGTTGGCCGGCGCCTGGCACGTGGCGGTGGCGGTGTCGTTCGGATCCGGCGCCGCGCTCTCGAGCGCGCCGAGCATGATGGCCGCGTCGGTGACGGTGCGCGCCATGGGCCCGGCCGTGTCCTGATCGGCCGTGATCGGGATGACGCCGTAGCGGCTGATGCGGCCCACGGTGGGCTTGATGCCGACCAGCATGTTCTGGTTCGACGGGCTGAGGATGGAGCCCGAGGTCTCGGTGCCGACGTTGGCGGCCCAGAAGTTCGCTGCCGTCCCCGTGCCCGAGCTCGAACCGCCCGTGCCGAGCGCCGGCCGCCCGTCGTCGAAGCGCGCGGGCCCGCCGGGACCACCCGGGCCGCGACGGCGCGCGCTGCCCGGGGCCGTGGGCGCCGGACCGCGGGGATCGCGCCGCGGGTCGTACGGGTTGAAGCCGTAGCCCTTGAGCGCGTTGTAGTTGCCCGGCATGCCGGCGGCCACCCAGTTGGCCAGCTCGGTCATCATCGTCTTCGCGATGATGATGGCGCCGGCGTCGATGAGGTTCTTCGTGAGCGTGGCGTCGTAGGGCGGGATGAGGCCGTCGAACGCCAGCGCGCCGCCGGTGGTGGGCATGAAGGTGGTGTGGACGTTGTCCTTCAGGGCGACCGGGATGCCGTGCAGCGGGCCGCGCACCTTGCCCTCGCGGCGCTCGCGGTCGCGCGTGTCGGCCTCCTCGAGCGCCTTCGGGTTGACGGCGATGACCGCGTTGATGGCGTCCTCGTACATCGCGATGCGCGTGAGGTACTGCGTAACGATCTCGCGGGAGGTCGTCCGGCCCTCGCGCATGGCCGTCTGCATGTCGGGGATCGTGGCTTCGACCACGGAAAAGGACTCCGCGGGGGCGGGCGGTGGTGGCTGGCTGCAGCCCGTGGCGGCAACGAGGAGCAGGCAGACCGGGAGACTGAATCGCATGGCCGGGCATGCTAGCAGGTTGCTGAAAATGCCGGCAACCTGAGCACCCGAGGAGTCGCTTTGAGCGTCCTTACTGACGTGTTTCCCCGTTTCCTTGTTCGCGTCCTCTTTTTCCTGGCCGCGGCGGCGCCAGGTGCGGCCATGGCCCAGGACACCACCGGCGTGGGCGCCATCGCCGGCCGCGTGGTCGACCCGGCCGGCCAGCCCGCCGCGGGCGTGCGGATCTGCGCGCTCGATACCCCACAGTGCGTGGTCAGCGGCGCCGACGGCACGTTCCGCATCACCGGGCTCCGGGCGGGGGCCTACCGTCTGGAAGTCCTGCCCGCCGAGGGCCTGCCCTTCGTGAGCGACCCGGTGGAGGTGCGTGCCGGGCTCGATGGCACGGTCGAGGTGGACCTGCCGAAGATCGAACAGGTCGAGCAGACCGTCACCGTGACGGCCCCCGCGTACACCGTGCCGGAAGAGGTGAAGAACTCAGGTTTCCTCGTGGCTCCGCGCGAAGTGTTGAAGAGCGCGGGCGCCTTGCAGGACGTGTCGCGCTACGTCCAGTCGCTGCCCGGCGTGGTCATCGGCACCAACGACTTCCGCAACGACATCATCGTCCGCGGCGGGAGCCCGCTCGAGAACCTGTTCATCGTGGACAACATCGAGATCCCGAACATCAACACGTTCGCCAACTTTGCCTCGGCGGGCGGAACGGTGAGCATCCTCGACGCGGCGCTGCTGCAGGACGTGACCTTCCTCACGGGCGGCTATCCCGCGCCCTACATCAACCGCACGTCCAGCGTCCTGCAGGTGACCCAGCGCGAAGGCAACCGGAAGGAGTTCGGCGGATGGGCCACGCTCGGCTTTGCCGGCGCCGGCACCATCCTGGAAGGTCCGGTCAACGGCGGGAAGGGCTCGTGGATCGTCTCGGCGCGGCGCAGCTTCCTCGACGTCTTCACCGACGATATCGGCTTCGGCGGCGTGCCGGTGCTCTATACGCTGAACGCGAAGGGCGTGTACGACCTGACGCCACGCGACCGCGTGTGGGTGGTGAACGTGTCGGGGTGGGACAACATCCGCCTCGGCTACCGGGACGATGAGGTTCCAGAGGATGAACTGTCCACGCTCGACATCCGCTACGACGGATGGCGCAGCGCCACCGGCTTCAACTGGCAGCACCTCTTCGGCGCCCGCGGCGTGGGCCTGCTGGGCGTGACGCACTCGGAGGCGAAGGTCGGCCAGCGCGTGCGCGACCTGCTGCAGCCCGGCCAGCCGCCGCCCACGGGTCCCGAAGACGAGGTGATCGCCGCGGGCGAGACGGTGTTCTTCGAGGACTCGCGCGAGGGCGAGACCACGTTCAAGTACGACCTCACGCTGAACGTGCCGTACGTCGACAAGATCCAGGCGGGCGGCAGCTTCAAGATCTTCCGCATCGACTACGAGGCGGCCTCGCCCTACGGCAACGACACGCCGTATTCGCCCGTGCCCGGCGTGGACCCGTTCTTCCTCGTCACCAGCTTCCGGGCCTACCAGACCGGCGCGTACGTCCAGGCGACCCGGGGACTGTCGACGAAGCTCAGCGCCACTGCGGGCCTGCGGCTGGACAACTACGACTACCTGGGCGACACACGTGTCAGCCCCCGGCTGGGGCTCACCTATCAGCTGGTGCCCACGGTGGCCTGGAGCGCCAGTTACGGGCGCTACTTCCAGCAGCCCGCGTTCCTCTTCCTGTCGGCGTATCCCGAGAACCGGGCGGTGGTGCCGTGGCGCGCGGACCATTTCGTCACGGGCGTGGCATGGACGCCCTCGCCGGACCTGCGCGCGACCGTCGAGGTGTACGGCAAGCGCTACGCCGACTACCCGGTGGCGTCGACGCTGCCGTCGGTGTCGCTGGCCAACATCGGCGACACGTTCGACGTGCGAGAGATCCTGTTCCCGCTCACCAGCGCCGGGCGCGGCAACGCATACGGCGTGGAGCTGTTCGTCGAGAAGCGGCTCACCTCGAAGGTCTACGGGCAGGGCAACCTGGCGTTCTCGCGCACGCGGCACGCGGCGCTCGACGGCGTGCTGCGGCCGGGATCGTTCGACTACCCGTTCGTGTTCAACGTCACCGGCGGCTACCGGTTCAACCCCCGGTGGGAGCTCTCGACGCGCGTGGCCCTGCTCGGTGGGCGCCCCTTTACGCCCTACGACGAGGCCGTGTCCACGGAGCAGCGGCGCGGCGTCTACGACCTGTCGCGCGTGAACGCCGAGCGCGGACCGATGTACGCGCGCCTCGACGTGCGCGTCGACCGCACCTTCACCGTCGGCGGGCAGCCCCTCAACGTATTCGCCGGCGTGCAGAACATCACCGATCGCCGCAACTTCGGCGGCTATATCTGGAACCGCCGCACCAATGCGCTCGAGTTCAACGAGCAGCAGGGCATCTTCCCGATTATCGGGTTCGATTGGAGGTTCTGATCAGATCGGGAGTCGGGAGTCGGGATCTGGGAGTGGAAGACCGGGAGTCGGGAACTGGGCGCTGATCTGCGACGCGAGGAGATAGGCGTCGCGAGGATCTGGCGCGAGCGGAGTGAGCGCTCCTGCTAGAGTGTGCGGATGGCCGATGCCTCGCGCGTGAATCACCTGGGACAACCGATTGGGGCCGACCTGACCGGCTGGACCCCGCCACCCACGCCGCCGCACACGCCGATGACCGGGCGGCTGTGCTCGCTCGCCCCGCTGGCGTCAGCCGACGCGCCGGCGTTGTGGGAGGCCTTCAGCCTCGACACCGAAGGCCGTAACTGGACCTACCTGTCACACGGCCCCTACGAGCGTTTCGGCGAGTTCGAACGGTGGGTGGGGGAGTCGAGCGCCAGCGTGGACCCGCAGTTCTATACGGTG
>Ga0209706_10000088_pt1 | contig 42224 bp, 35 predicted proteins | sample PPLLaktember2015_6_FD_187263 | JGI IMG/M metagenome (GOLD analysis project Ga0209706, IMG submission 187263) | Freshwater sediment microbial communities from Prairie Pothole Lake near Jamestown, North Dakota, USA - PPLs Lake P8 Core (1) Depth... | ecosystem: Environmental > Aquatic > Freshwater...
CGGTCATCTACCGGAACCGCTTCGGCGCGCCGCCGCGGTCCCGTCCCCACAAGCACCGCCGCCGGAAGAAGATCGTGCCCCCGCCCCCGCCGGCCTAGCCGGCGACATGTACCGGAGGTACGTGTCCCCATAATTCGACAGAAGGAGAGAGCGCATGGATAAACCCCAAGGCCGAACATTGACGCTCGACGGCCTCAAGCTTCCCCGCATCCTGAGCTTCATCGCCGGATCGGGCATGATCGCCGCCTCGGTCATGACCATGGACCACTTTTTTAGGGCCAACTACCCCAAGACGATCTTCGCCGGCTCGTTCTGCGACATCAGCGCCTTCTTCAACTGCGACAGCTCGGCCTTCTCGGAGATCTCCCAGATCATGGGCATCCCGCTCGGCTTCTTCGGAATCTTCATGGGCCTTCTAGTCGTCCTGGGCACGGTCTTCCCGTCCGAAGCCTTCGAGCGCACGAACAAGTCCCTCTCTCTCCTCAACGTTTTCGGTGTCATCGCCCTCTTCCTCTACTCCGTGCTCCATCTCGGCAGCCTGTGCCTCCTCTGCTCGGGCTTTTATCTGTTCTCGATCTTCAACTTCATCCTCTTTGCGGTCTACGGCATCGACCACGAGACGAAGAACCTGGTGCGCGGCTGGGTCCGGCCGTCGCCGAAGCTCATCCTCGTCTTCGCGCTGGCCGCTGCGGCCGGCGCGTACGGCATGATCGCTTACCACGACGTCCGCAAGGCCGCACAGACGGGCACGGCCGTCAATATCGTCAGGCAGTTCTACGAGCTGCCCAAGGTCGCCTCGCCGTCGTTCCTGACGCCCTACTGGGCCGTCCAATCGACCGAGAAGTTCGAGGATGCAGCTATCCAAATCATTGAATATACTGATTTTATGTGCCCAGATTGCCTCTATCTCAGCCAGCAGCTGGAGAAGCTCAAAAAGGAGTTCGCGGGCAAGATCAACGTCGCCATTCAGTTCTTTCCGCTAGACGGCGCGTGCAACACGGTCGTCCCGGAGAAAGCCAGTCTCCACCCGGGGGCTTGCGAGCTGACCTACATCGCGGCCGGAAATCCGGGGCGGTTCGCCGAGATCCACGACGAGATCTGGGCCAATTTCCCGTCGCGGAAGGACGCGGACTGGCGAACCGCCCTGGCCAGGAAGTACGGCACGGAGGGCGCCGCGAGCGACCCCGCCCTGCGCGATCTCGTGAAAAAGATCATCGACACCGGGGCCGAATACGAGAAGACCTCGGAGAAGTTCTCCCACGGCATCCGCTCGACGCCGACGATGATCATCAACAACCGGATGATCATCGGAACTCTGCCCTACGAGCACCTGAAGGCCATTTTCCAGGCGCTCGTCGAGGAGCACGAGGGCGGCCCCAAGAAGTTCATCGAGAACTGGGTCCCACCGGCGAAGAAGAAAAAATAGTGAGGTGAGCATGTCGCCAGCGAAGCATCGGTCCGCAGATGCCTGGGCGGGCGTCGGGACGGCGGTGGTGGTGGCCCTGCTCGGCGTCACCGCTTTCGCGATCGCGACGGCCCTCACAGCTTCCGGGCTAAGTCCTGTTGCTTTCCCGGCCGCGCTCGCGGCCTCCGGGCAAGAGACGATCGTCGACCTCAGCTCGGTCGAGAGCGCGCCGGAATACCGGACCGAAGCGCCCAAGGGCGAAGGATTCTTCGGCAGCGAGGCCGCCGTCCTGGGCCGTTCGCTGGCCCGGATCAACAAAGCCCTCGGGACGTCCCTGCGGCCGGACGAGCGCCTGGCCCAGCTGGCCCGTTGGGTCTACGACCATCTCGGCCCCGATGACGCCCTTCCTCAACAGGGCGTCTTCGATCTTCTCACGCACCGGCTCGGCCTGGCCGAACCGCTGCCGCACCTGCTCATGACCCGATCCCGGGACGCGCCGCGGCTGGCCAATGTCGTCTCCGCCCGGCTGGCCAGGATCTTCGACCTCGCGGATTACACCCATATCGGCGGCGTTGCCGAAAGAGAGGCGGGAGGGGTCGTCGTGGTCATCGCCCTGAGCCGAAGGCACGTCGAGATGGCGCCCGTGCCGAGCAGGCTGTCCGTTCCGGGCGAGATCGCGCTCGACGGCCGCCTCGTGGGCGCGTTCACCCGGCCCGAGCTCGCCCACACGCTGCCCAGCGGCGAGACCCGCATCGAACCCCTGGGCCAAGGTCCGGGATTCAGCATCAGAGTCGATCTGGCGGAGCCGGGCCGGCACCGGCTGGAGATCCTGGGCCAGGGGCCGGGGGGCCCGGACGTCATCGCCAATTTCCCTGTTTACGTCGGCGTGCCGGTCGACGAAACCGTCGAGGCCACGGCCGCGCCGAAGCGCGCCGCAACGCCGGACGAAGCGCAGCAGCGGCTCCTCGAGCTTATCAACGCGGACCGGTCCAAGGCCGGCCTCGAGGCGCTGGCCTTCGATCCCGAGCTCGCCGACGTCGCGCTGAAGCACAGCGAGGACATGCACGCGAACGATTTCGTCGGCCACGTCTCGCCGGCGATGGGCGGCTCCGAAGCGCGCCTGCTCAGGGCGGGGATCGCGACGGGCCTGGCCGCCGAGTGCGTGGGCAAGGGATATTCGCCTGACGAGATCCACAGCGGCCTCATGAACAGCCCGGGGCATCGCGCCGCGATCCTCCTTCGGGAAGCGACGCATGTCGGGATCGGCATCGTGTCCGAGAAGGAGAACGACCGCACCAGCTATCTCGTCACGGAGCTCTTCATCCGGCGCATCCCGCCTCTTGGGTCGGAGGCGAAGGTGATCTTGCTCGCTGAGCTCAACGGGCTTCGCGGATCGACAGGCGCCGCGGCGCTCGAAGAGGACGCCGGGCTGAGTGAGCTCGCCGGCGAAACGGCCAGCGAGTTCCTGGGTGACCACGCGCTGACCCAGGACGGGGTCATGGCGCGGCTGAAGCGGCGCATCGCACAGACAGTCCAGAACGCCCGATCGGTCGTGGCCTCGCTGGCCGTCGTCGGATCGATCGAGGAGGCGGCCAAGCAGGCCGCGTCAAACCGCTCGGTCGAAACGGCCAGGCGTGTAGGGGTCGGCATCGCCCAGGGCACGCGCCCGGGCCTCGTGCCGAACTCGATCATCGTGGTGCTCATCTACGCCCGGTGACCGCCGGTCGCTCACCAATCATGATCTCACCTGGATCGCGGAAAAGAAGGGGAGTTTGGGGACAGAGTGGACTGTCGCCGAATCAGAGCCAGAGAGAGGCGGCCTCGGAGATGTCGGCGCGGTCGCAGAGGGTGATCGCGTTACGGGCGCAGACGGTCCGGCAGATGCCGCAGCCGTAGCACTTAATCGCGTCGATCTCGGCTTTGTCTTTCTTCCTGCGCGGCTTAAAGGCCTTGAACGAACAGACCTCGACGCACTGCCCGCAGCCGCTGCATCGATCGGCGTCGACGCGGGCCACATACTCCCCCCGGAAGAACACCGGCGTCTTGTGCGTCACCGTCGTCTTCAAGGCATAGCAGGCCGGGAGGGAGCAGTTGCAGATCCCGGCCAGGAACGGTGTCACGAAGGTCCAGACGGTGTGGCAGTTGCCCTCCCGCTCGGTCTCTCGGATCCTGGCCAGAGCTTCTTCTTTGGGCATCGATTCGAGCCCGGCCGTGTGAGGCCCGACGAGGTAGGACGCGTCGATCTCCCTCAAGAGCCTGGCGATGCCGCCGCCGTTCGGCCCCATGCTGACGCCGAAGCAGTACCGTTGCTCTTTGCCGGCCGATACGTGCCGGCAGAGGCAGGAGAGGCGCACGACCGATGTCGTCAAGGCCAGGATGCGCTCGATGTCCTCGATGGGCACGACCTGCCCGAAGTGCTTGACCTGCTGTTTGGCCGTGATCTTCCTGCGCAGGCCCTTCCATAGGAAATCGGGCATCACGTCGAGGGCGGTCAGGCTCCTCTCCCCTTTCGCCAGGTGGTTGGGGTTCTCGAAGAACCTGGTGATGAAGCGCTGCCTTTTCAGGTCGCTGAGCAGGTCCTCGGCATAATTATTGGCGTTGAGGTACCACTTCTTCCCCTCGCCGTGCTGATGGCAAAATTCGCACATTCTGGATGCCATGGTGTCACACCCTCCCCTGGCTGTCAAACGGCCCCAGGAGGGCCCACGGGATTTGGGATTAGCCTGGGCTTTCGTTCCTGGATCGCAGGATTCTGAGGGAAAGGCGAAACCCATTATTTAGGCGCCCTCGTTCGCGTCAGCGAGGCATGACCTGGGTTTCGCTATTCCCCGCCAAAAAAGATCATTAAAACCCGGTCATATGCACAGGAAACGGCCTATCTTAAGATTGGGCTCGCTCTTTTTTCCGTTCTGCCGTGAGCAGCGCTGCGGCTCCCCCCCAAGAGACCCCTACGGCCATTCATCCGGATAAGGGGATTACCCTGCAATCGGGGCGGAAAATATGAAAACCTGTCCGGATTAGGAAATAATCCAAGGAGAAAGGAGGAATTCCGCAGAGGATCAAAATAATTGCAAAAGAAGAAAAGCGCTTGACAAGCAGTGTATTATACACTATAGTATATTAAACTATATAGTGAGATACACATCATGACCGACAAAACGCAAAACGAACCCGACATCGGCAGCCTCGTAACGGAGATGAACCGGGGATTTCTCCACATCCTCGTCCTGGCCCTTCTCGAAAAGGATATGTACGGCTATGCCATGGTCAAGCACATCGACACCCTGGGCTACAAGGTCGAGGAGAACACCCTCTATCCCCTTCTCCGCCGGCTCGAGAAGAACGGCTGGATCGCGTCGAAATGGGACCTGACCGAGGACAGGCCCCGCAAATTCTACGCCATCACCCGGGAAGGCCGGACCTTGCGTGCCGGCCTCCTCGATGTTTGGAAGAACCAGAACCGCGTCCTCGATGAGATCACCAAGGAGATTTCCCATGTCTGACAAGCTCGAAGCCTATCTCGAAGAGATCAGCCACTTCCTTTCCGGCCGGGCCGAACGGGAAGAGATCCTGTCCGAGATCCGCAGCCACATCACGGAGAAGGCCGCCGAGGGCCCAGGCGAGTTCACCGACGCCGCTATCGAAAAGGCCATCGCCGCTTTCGGCCCGGCCCGCAAGGTCGCCGAGAGATATCTCGATGAAAGCCGGCCGCTCATCGCCCCGGCCTACAAGCGCTTCCTCGTCCGATACACCTCGCTCCTCTTCACCCTCCACGCCGCGCTGACCGTTCTTGCCGTCTTCCTGAAGGAGGAGCTCGTCCTCTTCCCCCTCCTCTACATTCCCCGCCTCAGCTTCATCGACGCGCTGATATACCTGCCGGCGGCCTTCCTCACCGACCTCGGCGCGGTCGCTCTCGTCCTCTACTTCATCACCCAGAGCGGCAAGGACATCAAGCTCCCCTGGCCCAAGTTCGGGATCGACCTCGACGAGGTCAAGCCGCCGGCCAAGAGCTTCTGGCTGAGCCGCGTCGCGACGGCGGTCGGGGCGGTCATCATGCTGGCCGTCACCGACCTTGCGCTCTATCTCTTCGCCAGGCACCAGACCATCTTCTTTATCAACCTGGACTCCGACAACCTGCGGCCGCTCTTCACGCCGGGCCCCGGCCGTCGCATCTCCCTCATCGTCATCGCCATGTTCGCCGTCTCGACCATGGCGCTCCTCGTCAAGCTTGTCACCCGCTCGCGCTGGGTCGACGTCGTTTCGAACACGATCTCGCTCGCCCTCATCGGCCTGATCCTGACCCAGCCCCTCGACAATCTCTTCGCCGCCGAGATCGCCGAGAAGCTTCAGAAGCACCCGCCCAAGGTCGCATCATGGGCGAAGAACACGATCCTCATCACGCTCCTCTTCATCGCCTTGATGATCGCCATCGACCTCGTCAAGAACATCGTCGCCGTCAGCCGGAAGAAGCTGGCCAAGGGCGTCTAGGCCCGCCCATGTGAGAATCCGTCGGGCCTTCTGCCGTCTCTAGAGCAGTTGAGGCCTTGACAGATATGCAAAATAGAGGCATATGGCCTCTGCGCGGTTGGCGGGCAGCCCCATTTGGACAAAGGACCTTCCCCTCAAGAAGGCCGCGGCGAAGCTCGGGGTCCTCTTCCCCTGATATGGGGACACAATACCAATTTCCGAATAACGCCTGAGAACAGGGATTCCTACACGCGATGTGGGTACCCGTCCCCAATAACTCGCCCATCTGTATTGAATCCCCGCAACTTGCCGTCCATCAAATTGGGAATATCGAAGCTCTTAGCAGAGCGCTTGGCATGATTCCTGCTTTATCCTATATGGATCAGGGTTAAGTTTCGATATCCAAGGTGGAAGGCATGACCGAGCGCCAGAAAAAGATAAGAAAGGCCAATTCCTCTCGGGTGGGAGCGCTCGCCCTCGCCCTCGCCTTCATCTTCATCAGCGCCGCCGGGCCTCCGTGCCGTCCCGCCGCCGCTCAATCTTCCGTCCCAACCCCCGACACCCCCGAGCTGGTCGCGAAGATCGGTGAGCGCCTCGCCTCCTACCGCAAACTCGAATCCTGGCAGGCCCGGGCCCATTCGACGAGGTCCCGTATGAGTTCCGACTGGATGCCGAAGAGTACGACGACTTCGGTAAAGATCGTCACGTTGGATGGTGGCCGCTGGTCCGAGGAGGTCCTGAGCGCCACCGTAACCGAGGGCGGCACGGCCCGCGATGTCACAAATAAACTCCAGTCGGAGGCTCGCGCGCGGGCGGAAAAGCAGCGACGATCGACCGGCCAGGAGCACAAGAGCGAAGAGCTAAGCCGTGACCGTCGCAGCCCGGACAGGATCCGCGAGGAGGCCTTCCCTTTCAGCCCTGAAAAGCGCTCCTCTTATGACTTTGCCGTCAAGGGCCCGGCCGAGCTCGACGGCGCACCCGTCATTCTTCTCCAATCCCGCTCCCGCGTCCGTTCCGGCGACAGACTCGAGGGCCTCTACTACGTCCATCCCGACACGTTCGACGTCCTCCGCGCCGAACTGACCATGGCCAAGCGGCCCTTCGCCGTCAGGCGCATAGAGATGGAGGTCGATTTCCTGGTCCTCCCCGACGGATACCAGGTCATGAAGAAGGCCGTCATTCGTGTCCACCTCGGCCTCATCATCAAGAACGTCCGCGTCGAGGACGTCGAGACCTTCAGCGACCACGTCGTTCGCTGAATCGGGGCAGGCGAATCCGGAAATGAGTATTGTGTCCCCGATTTAGGCCGATTTACGGCAGGAACTGGGACGCGTCGGAAGCGATCGACGAATCGAGGTAGAAGGACAGGGCGCGGGCGACGGTGAAGACGACGAAGCCCATGACGATGATGGCCAGCGCGACGAGGGCGATGGCCTTGATGTTCGAGACCTTCTTGGCCAAGCCCTGAGGCGCGAGAACGTCCCAGAGCGATTTCCCGACGAAGCCGATCATGATCATCAGCCCGACGAAGAGCCGGTAGCTGTTGATCCGGCCGTTGGCCTCGGTCGCTTCGGTGAGGCGGAAGAAAGGCGAGACGAGCCAGACCGCGAAGATCAGAACGAGCGCCGTCAGGGCGATGACCAGCGTCTTCTTCGGGTCAAGTTCCAGCTTCACCGATCGTTCCTCCGCATTCCATTAGACGGGGGGAGGCTCGAAATCTTCCAAAGGAAAAAAGCCCCGGATCTACAGGTCGCTGTATTTTTCGAGCTTCTCGGCATACTTGCGCTCTTCGAGCCGCAGGATCTCGATGAAGCGGGGATCGTCCCTCAGCTTGTCATAGAAGTGATCGCGCGTGTTGTTGAGGAAGGGGAAGTAATAGAGGTAGTCGTAGACGTCCTCGAAGCTCCGATCGATGCCCGATTCGATCGTAGCGACCGCCTCGTCGAGCATGCCGAGCGCCGCGAAGATCCGCGAGCGGTAATACGTGCCCTTCGTCGGGCGGCCCGCGTCCCGGACCGCCTCGATCGCGGCCAGGGCCGACTCCTTGTCCCCGCGCGCGGCCTCGGCCAGGCCGTTAACCAGGCCGATGAAGGGGTCGCCCGGCTCGAGAGTCTCGGCCGTCGCCAGCTCGGTCGCCGCCGCGTCGTACCGCTTCATCAGGATGAGCACCCGGGCCCGGAAGCAGCGCGGCCGGAAGTCGGCCGGCTCGAGCTCGATCATCTTGTCGAAGTCGTCAAGCGCCGACTCATAAAGCCCCATCTGCTCATAGGTCCAGGCCCGGAGCAGGAAGACGTCCGCCGTTGTTCCCCCGGCCTGGATGACCCTCGTGAAGTACTCTGAGGCCCTCTCCAGCAGCCCGATGCTCCGGAGGAAGGCCCCGGTCTCGAGCAGGACATGAAGGCTCGACGGATCGAGCGTCACGGCTCTCTTGAGGAACGCGTAGGCCTGATCGTTGTCGCGCTTGAAATAGTGGACCCAGGCCAGGCCGACGTGGGTCTCCGCCCGGTCCGGGGCCATCTCGTAGGCCCGGCGATAATTCTCCTCCATGAGCCGCAGGGCCTCAGGGGCCGAGTCCTCGTAGACGAACCGATGCTGGAAGGCGTCGCCCAGGCCGATATAGGCCAGCGGGCAGCCGGGGTCGGCCTCGCGGGCCTGGTCGAAGAGGCCGATGATCTTCCCGAGGTCGGCCGGATCGAGAGACACCGTATATCTGCGCTCGATCGCCCGGGCCGTTTCGTAGAAACGGGTGGCCTGCACCGAACAGGACGCCAAGGCCTCCGGCCCGGCCGAAGTGGGAACGCCGAAAGCCCGTCGGACACCGTCGGCGACGCGGTCCTCGAGGACCGCGATCTCGGCCTCCGTCCCGGGCACGCGGCCCGTCTTGATGGGTTCGGCGGCACCGCGTCCGCGGAGCTCGTAATCGATGCGGATCCTCGACCCGGCGCGGGAGAGACGGCCGGTGAGGAACCAGTCCGCCCCGGTCCTGGCCGAGACGGCGGCGAGGTCCTCGGACGTGAGGGAAGCGCCCGGCTCACGGCCGAGCTCGCGCACGGCATCGGCCACAGCGTCGAAGCTGTAGACGGTCAGGAGCTCGGAGCTCCGCTGGAGATCGCGGACCAGATGGTCGGGGAGGGACTCCCGGAGATAGTTGAGGCCTTCGTCGCCAGTGCCGTTGACGAAGGGCATGACGGCGAGCGTCGGCCGGCTGCCGCTCGGCACGAAGTGGGGACGGCCATTGGTGATCGCGCGCCAGCCGAGGACGCCGATGACGGTGAACGACGTGAAGGCGAGCAGGGCGTACCAGCGGCGGAAGGGGGAGATGGATCGAACGACGGGAGTCGCGGAGGGGTCGCGGGCCGGAGCGCCAAGCGAAGTGGCGGGATCGCGCTCGTGGAGCTTCGTTTCCAGCCACCAATCGATCTCGTCCCTGTAAGCGAGAACGCGGGCCCGGCGCGAGCCGTTGAGGCGGTGGATGGGAAGACCGAGGTGCTCCTCCCAGCGGCGGCAGGTGCGGACGTCACGCCCGAGGTAGGCGGCGATCTCCTTCCAGGACTGCAGTATCTCGCGCGCACCCATCGCTATATCCAGAGCAGGAAATAACGCTTTTGCTAAGGATAAAATATTCATAAAGAAAGGGATTTGTCAAGCGGAGGCCTGAAGGAGGCCCTCCCCCTTGTGAATTATCGTCGCCGGAGTAAGATGGGGTCAAATCTACTTTTTTTCGAAAAAAGTAGGTTTGACCCCATCTGGGGGACATCAGGAGGCAGAAATGAGCAACCCGTTGAGAGCGCACGTCAGGAATATCTGCGGAATGCTGGCGGTGGCTGCCCTGTCTTTGGCCGCGGCCTCCCCTGCCCGCCCCGCTGCCGACGAGACGACCGACAAGGTCGATAAGCTCTTCGCCGCCTGGGACAAGACGACGACGCCCGGGGCGGCCCTGGCCGTGATCAAGGACGGCAAGATCGTCTATGAGCGCGGCTACGGCATGGCCAAGCTCGAGGACGGCATCGTCAACACGCCTGACAAAGTCTTCGACATCGGCTCGGTCTCGAAGCAGTTCACGGCGGCGTGCGTGGCCATGCTCATCCGGGAGGGCAAAGTCGGGCTCGAAGACGACATCCGCAAGTACCTGCCGGAGATGCCCGCCTTTGAGAAGCCGGTCACGGTAAACCACCTTCTCCATCACACGAGCGGGCTCCGCGACTACAACGCGTTGCTCAGCCTGGCCGGATTCCGGCCGGAGTCGGATTCGCCGACCGTCGAAGAGTCGCTCGAAGTCATCCGCCGCCAGAAGAAGCTCAACTACATGCCGGGAGAGGAATACTCGTACACGAACACCGGGTTCTTCCTCCTCAGCCAGATCGTCGAGCGGGTCAGCGGCAAGTCCCTCAACGCGTTCGCTCAGGAGCGGATCTTCAAGCCGCTAGGAATGACGAAGACGCTCTTCCAGGACGACCACACCCAGATCATCAAGGACCGGGCGACGGGATACACCCGAGGTGACAGCGGCTTCAGGATCGCCATGAGCAATTGGGATGAGACCGGCGACGGCAACGTCTACACGACCGTACGGGACCTCTATCTCTGGGACCAGGCGTTTTATACTGGCGCGCTCGGGAAGGACCTGATGGACATGCTCCAGACGACGGGCGTGCTCAACTCGGGCAAGGCGATCGATTACGCCTGGGGGCTCGTCGTCAGCGAATACAAAGGCCTCAAGGTCGTCGAGCACGGCGGGGCCTGGGTGGGATTCCGGGCGGCGCTGGTGCGCTTCCCCGAGCAGAGGTTCTCGGTTGTCGTGCTGGCCAATCTCGATGATATCGACCCGTCAGGCCCCGCCTTCCGGGTAGCCGACATCTATCTGGCCGGGCAGTTGAAAGAGCCGCCGAAAGAAGAGGCGAAGAAGGAAGGCCAGGCGGATATTGCGGGCGCGGGAGGCGGCGCCCAGGGAGGAAGCGGCATCGCCGTGCCTAAAGCGGAGCTCGAGGCTATCGCCGGCAATTGGCAGGATGACCGCTTCGGCCTTTGGCTGACGATGACGCTGAAGGAGAGTCAGCTCATGGCGGCCATGGGCGCCCGGAATTTTGCCCTCAAGCCGGGCGCGCCGGGAAGGTTCATGGTCCCGGGAAGGGCGGACATCGGGATCGAATTCAAAGCGGCGGAGAAGGGGAAGCCGGCGACGGCGCATATGACCGTCGGCAAGACGCAAGAGTATCGCTTCACCAAGGCGGCCCCGCTCAAGGCGCTGAGCGCAGCCGGCCTGGCCGGGTACGCAGGGGTCTATAAGAGCGAAGAGCTCCTCGACGCCGCGTATTCGATCAGCGTCGACAAGGACAAGCTGGTGGTCAAAACACGGGACACGCCGCGGGCCGAGCTCAAGGCCATGGCCCCGGACAAGTTCACGGTTCCCGGCTACGGGCTCAACGTCGAGTTCGTGCGCGAAAAGGGCGGACGCGTGAGCGGCTTCACCGTCAGCGTCGGGCGGGCAGCGGGGATCGCCTTCGGCAAGGACCTTCGCTGAAAGAAGAGGGTGTCAGACCTACCTTTTACCCAAAACGGGTAAAAGGTAGGTCTGACACCCTCTTGAGGAGTTAAGATGGCTAAGATCACGATGCTTGGGACGGGGCTGATCGGAGCGTTCTACACCCAGACGCTCCACGGCCTGAGGAGCCGCGACCGGGTGGTCAACGTCTATTCACGGTCGCCGGAAAGGGCCAAGACATTTGCCGCGGAGCGGGGAATCGAGCAATGGACATCCGACCTGCGGGATGCCATCCAGAACTCCGGTTCGGAGATCGTCGTCGTCGGCCTCCCCAACGATATCCACCGGGAGGCGGTCAAGCTGGCCGCCGAGGCCGGGAAAGCCGTCCTGTGCACGAAGCCGCTCGGCCGGACGGCAGCCGAGGCGCGGGAGATGCTCGAAGCCGTGGAGAAAGCGGGGGTTTTCGCCGGCTATCTCGAGGACCTCGTCTATACGCCGAAAACCCTCAAGGCCCTTGCGTCGACGAAGAAGGGCGCGATGGGGCGTATCTTGTGGACTCGCTCGCGCGAGACCCATCCCGGGCCGCACAGCGCCTGGTTCTGGGACGCGAAGCGATCCGGCGGGGGCGCGATCATCGACATGGGCTGTCACTGCATCGAGATCGGCCGGTCGTTCATCGGCAAGGACAAACGGCCGCTCCGGGCTTTTTGCTGGGGCGCGACCCAGGTCCACCCTATCAAGGCCGAGGACCACGCCATCGGGCTCGTCGAATACGAGGGCGGCGCGATCAGCCAGTTCGAAGTGAGCTGGACGTTCAGGGGCGGGATGGATCTGAGAGACGAAGTGAGCGGGACCGAAGGCACGATCCGGCTGGATCACTTTCTGCGCACGGGCTTCGAAATGTTCACGGCCGCGGGCGAGAGCGGATATGTAGCGGAAAAGGCCGAGGGTCAGATCGGCTGGCTCTTCCCGGTCGGTGACGAGGCCCATGAGCTCGGCTATGTCCACATGTTCCAGGATATGCTCGATGCGCGGGAGGCCGGGAGGTCGCCGGTGGAGACATTCTACGACGGGTATGTCGTCAACGCCGTCATCGACTCCTGCTACAAGTCGATGAAGTCGGGCCGCTGGGAGCCTGTGGAGATCGAAGGCTGGCAAACCGACGCGAGGACGGCGCTCATGGCGGGGCGGCCAAAGGAGTCCGCGAGGAAGGCGGCGAAGGGGCGAAAAGGGGTCGGCGCCCCCCTGGTGAAGGGCCGGGGAAAGGCCTCTGGGAGGCCCCAGGAGGCTGAATCTGGGGCAAACCAGGGGGAAGGGGCGGGGAAGGCCGAAAAACGGGGCTTTTCAGTTATAAAGACCGAGCGCCTCCCCGACGGCCGGACGAAGCGGATCCTGAAGGATAAGGCCACCGGCCGCATCGTCGAGAGGATCGAGTGAATCCAAAAGGAATCATCATGACGAAAGCATATCCGCTCAGCAAGAAGTCGGTCTCTATCGCATGCGCTCTTTTCGTTGTGGCCCTCGCGGCCAATCTCTGGGCTGCCCCTCGATCCGCTCAAGAGTTCCCAGGCCGCCCCGGCGCTTCTCTCGACGCCTCCAAGACCCCGGCTCTCGTCGCGCGCCGTGCCAAGTTGATGGAGATCCACAAGGACGCCGTCATCATTATCCCGTCCCAATACATGGGCCGCAACGGTATGCAGGACAATCTCAATTTCCTCTACCTCACAGGACTCAAGGAGGCCGAGGCAGTCCTCGTCCTCGATCCGACCGGGAACCCCCGCGAAACCATCTTCCGGCGCACTGCAGGCAGCACTGGGCCCCGGGTCGCGACGGGAGGAATGGGCGGTCAGGAAGTGATGGTCGTGCCGGGAGCGCCGAGGGATCAACCCTCGGTTCAGGACGCAGCTGGACCTGACAAAGGACTCGTTGAGAAACCGAACACGCAACTCTCATCGGCCCTTTTCGGAGTATTCAGGTCAGGCCGGGTCAAACGCGCATTTCTTCCCTTTTCCGACTTTGGTTTTCTGACGCGGACGTTCGGAGCGTCGGGAATCCCCGCTCCTCTCTCTCAATCCGAGGCGCTTCTCAATATCGACCCGACACTCTCCGAGATGCGCCTGACTAAGGACGCCGAGGAGATCGTCGCCCTGCGCGAGGCCATCGATCTCACGGCCGAAGCCCTCAACGAAGCGTTTCGCGCCGCCGAACCCGGGATGCGCGAAGCCGACCTGGCGGCGATCCTCCGATACTCGTTCGACAAGCGGGAAACGGAAGACTCGTTCCTCCAGGCCGCTTCCGGACCGAACTCGACCAACGTCCACTTCGGGGCGACGGCCCGTCACCTCGAGACGGACGATCTCATCGTCTTCGACGTCGGAGCCTGGATCCGCGGCTACACCTCTGACATAAGCCGGACGATCCCGGCACGCGGCCGCTTCACGAAAGATCAGCGGGCGCTCTACGCTCTCGTCCTCGAAGCCGAGAAAGCCGGCTGCGCCAAGCTCGTCCCCGGCGTCACCTTTAGGGCCGTCCAGACCGAGGTCGAGGACATCCTCATGGCCGGGTTGGAGAAGCTGGGCCTCGTCACCGATGTCAAGAGCCCATGGCAGAGGCGCCTCTATATCCAGCACGGATTCGGCCACGGCATCGGGCTCGACGTGCACGATGTCTGGAACTGGCATAGTCCACGCCTCGACAAGGTCGCCATGGCCCCAGGCATGGTCATGACCATGGAGCCGGGGCTGTATTTCCCCGAGGTGCGGTTCGACGCGTTCCTCGAAGCGCTCAAAGGCAAGGTCCCGGATGCGGAGCTTGCGGCTTTTCGGGAGAAGGCAGGGCCGGTCTACAAGAAATACGCAGGGATGGGCGTCCGCATCGAGGACGATGTGCTGATCACAGATACGGGGAACGAGATCCTATCGGGCCGCGTCCCCAAGGAGATCGCCGACATCGAAAAGCTGATGCGGGAGAAGAGCAGATTTAACGAAGAGGGAGGCTAGGACTTCTTCTGTTCGTGCTTCGCGCAAAGCCCCAAAGTAACTTGGCCCGCGACGAGGAAGAAGATTGCGGAAGGCTCCGTGGCCATTGGGTGATTGTCCTGCCCCTGGCCGTTTGCCCCGGAAGTGCCTGCTTGATACTTCCGACGCCCACGCTGGAATCCAGGTCGCGGTCCGCAAGGAACGGCTGGGAGCGTCCTGGCAGCGCTGCAAGGTCCACTCCATGCGGAAGATCCTGTCCAAGGTCCCGCACAAGGAGAAGGCATGTTTCGCGGCCCATCTGAAGCAGATCTGGCTTGAGCCGGACAAGAAGAGCGCTCGGCGGGCTGCTACAGCTCTCATCGACGACTACGAGAAGAAGTTCCCCAACGCAATCCGCTGCCCAGAAGAAGGACTCGAGGACTCGCTGGCATGCTACGACTTCTGGGAGGTCGACAAGAAGCGGATCTCCTCGACCATCGGCCAGGAGCGGCTGAACATGGGGATTCGCCGGCGGAGCCGGCTTGTGGGGGTCTTCTCCTCGATCAAAAGCTACCTCCGGCTGACGATCTGCTATCTCATCGAATATACGGAGGACTGGGCAAGTGAACTCAGTTACATCCAAGAGGACAAGGTCCTTAGATCCTTGGACAGGCTTCATGAGCTGACGGCTCAAGCGGCTAAATGAAGAAGTTTAGATGGCCCCGAATCTACGAACAAAACTTGACATGACCCATCGTAGTAATACTTCTCCTCTCCTTCGGATTGGCGTTCGAAGAGAGTAACCGATGGCCCGCCTCCTATGCCAAGTTGCGCAAATCACCATACACCAGCGATAGATCTCGATGTCATGTCATGGAATTAAGCGAGGAACAAGTCAAGAAAGCCTTCCGGGATTTCACCAACATATTTAACGCACCCAGGCACCTTGCCAGGATGCCGCCGTCACCGGAATATTGAGCGACCTTATCCGAGGGCCACTGACGCTGGGCGAGGAATCATCTGATGAGCCCAAGAGCCCCGTATTCGTGTGCCCCGACATCGGGCGCCGAACCGACATACGCCAGCGCGATGCCTTGTCCTTGCGTCCAATTTAGGGACGTGTTGACTTCAATGGTATTTGTCGTGTAATTAACGCTGATTATTCGCGCTTTTTGCAGGGTCCCCACAATCTGAATTTCATCGCCTTCAACCCTGGGAATGCCCCAGCCGTCCATGAAGTATCCTGCATCGGCGACCGCAAAAGTCGTTCCGGATCCACTAACAGAAATTATGGTCGTTAGAAATGTCCCCACATCTCTACATGGACTATTAGAGGCCAGGCGGAGATCCGGCAGGCCTGAATCATCCATTGGATTCCCCAGAACCTCATTAGCATTTAGAAACTGGGGATTCCCTTGACTATCTCCGTCCCAATTCCCAGCGAATATCTGATCTGATAAGTTCACGTAATAGGTTCCGAATGGAACTCGATGTTTATATAACAGGTTATTCTTTATAGCATTGTACTTGATGATATGACTGCCGCTATAGATACCAAAGCCGATTCCCGAATTCATATGGTCATCCGGGTCTTGTGTATTGATCCCATTGTGGAAAAATGTATTATTATAAATCTTATTATAAATAATGTCAGAGGGATAACTAGATGTTAAACTCATGCTGATCCCCGCCCGGTCATTATGGAAATATTCATTAAAACGAACGATATTATAGCTATTGGCAAGCCCCATCCCTGAGGCCCCAATGTTGTCAGGTGGGTCAGATGAATAGGCTATTTTGTTACCCTCAAAAAGGTTGCGGCCTGAATATTCAAAATACCCACTTACGCCTAGGTTTCTGTCCCCATACATAATGGCCCCCCGGTCAGAAGCAACCGTGCCCAATGACCAAGGTTCATTATGGAAGTAATTGTTTCGAATCACATTGTGGGTGCTAAGAACGCCCATCACATGATGCCCGCCATGGAACACGGTATTGTCTTCAAAGAGATTATAACGAGACTGATCGGTCCTTGATTCTTCCGTGCCAATATCAAGGACGCATCCGATATCATCTTCGGTATAATAGCCATATTTCGAGAAACGACAACTGTGAATCCAGTTATAAGAAGAATTCCCATAGATCCTGGATCCACTCCAGCCGATGTTTCTCCCTTGATCAAAATTACAGTATTCGATGATATTGTGGTTGGCGTTGTTCTGAAGATACATGAATTTATCGAGGCTATAGAAGTTAATGCCCTGAACTGTAATATAAGACTTGCCCTCAAGCAATATCCCATAAGGCGCGTTCTGCACAATGACGCTATCAGATCCATAGGCTCGATACGTTATGCGACTAGCAGCAGTTCCAGAACGTGCTGGGACAATATATGAGCTATATGTGCCCGTTTTGATATTGACCGTGTCCCCCGCGGATAATGTCTGATTCGCTTTGGTAATCGTCTTCCATGGCAGTGATTCCGTGCCCGGATTCGAATCGCTGGCATTGGGATTGTTTACATCGATAAAATATCCAGAGGCTTCAGGAGTGACACTTATTGTCTGACTTGTGCTGTTGGAACCAGAATTTTTTGAAACTATCAAGGCAACGGAGAATACTCCAGTTGCCTGATAGGTGTGGCTTGGATTCTGGGATGCGCTGGCGCCCCCATCACCGAAACTCCATTGCCAAGAGGTCGGCCCACCCGCCGACGTGTCCGTGAACTGCACTGCCTGGCCAGCCACGGGAGATATTGGGCTATGGATGAAGGAAGCTAACAAGGTGCTTACGGGCGCGACTGTAATAATCTGACTGTATTCATCCTGGCCGGTCGAATTCATGATAGTCAGAGCTGCGTAAAAAGACCCCGCCGTGGTAAAGGCGTGGTTTGGATTCTGAACAACACTGGGCGCGCTGCCATCGTTGAAGTTCCAAGACCACGAGGTCGGGCCCCCCACCGACGTGTCCGTAAACTGCACCGCCTGACCAGCAACAGGACTCGCCGGAGTATAGGTGAAGGACGCCGCAAGGTTCACCGCCACCGTGATTGTCCGGCTGGTGCTGCTTGAAGCCGAAGGGTTGGCTGCAGTCAGCTTCACCGGCTTCATCCCAGCCGACGCAAATGTGTGGCTTGGATTCTGAGACGTACTCGGCCCCCCTTCCCCAAAATCCCAGGACCATGACGTCGGGCTCCCCGTGGAAGTGTCAGTGAATTGCACCGACTGGCCCACAATGGGACTCGCCGGACTGTACGTGAACGAAGCAGAGAGGGAAGCATCCGTCAATACGTTAAGGGTTTGACTAGTTTTCCTAGCCCCCGAGCTACTGCTGATTACTAAGGAAACAACAAAGGACCCTGGTGCGGAAAATGAATGGCTTGGATTCTTAACAGCGCTCCGTGACCCATCTCCAAAGTCCCATTGCCACGAGGTTGGGTTCCCAGAAGACGTATCTGTAAATTGGACAACTTGCCCTTGTCTCGGAGAGGACGGAATATAGGAGAAGGACGCAGTGGCTGGGATCGGAAGGACAGTAATTGTCCTATTCGCCCGTTTGGAGCCCTGGTTGAATGTGGTGACAAGTATTATCCTGTAAAATCCGGAGTTATTATAGACATGGACGGGATTCTTTTCGGTACTGGTTAACCCGTCTCCGAAGTCCCACTGCCAAGAGACCGGGCTCCCAGAGGATGCATCCATGAACTGTACAGCCTGTCCTTCTGTCGGAAATCGAGGATTAAGTGAGAAGGCCGCCTTTATTGCGCTCGCTCGCTTGGCCGAGAAGTGGGTAATGAGAGATCCGGCGCTGATCTGCCCAAGGGCTGGAAGCGGAACTAGCTGAGTACAAAGGGCAATAAGCACGGCACCGCAAAGGCCTTTCATTAAGAAAGGCAGATGAGGATATTCTATTCTCATCACACGCTTCTCCTTGCACAAATCGAATCCGGCTTAACCTTTCTGCAGAGCGATCTGGACAGCCTCCACCTCCCCACATCCATTTTTCACTTTATAATATTGATTCTTGATATCAAGGGAAGAATCACCTTTTGAGAGGATACTAAGGGGCAAGACAAGCCCATGCGGGCTAGCTATCGCGACTTAAGTTCCTGCTCTCTGATGATCTAAATAGAGATGGCGCAGCCCATAATAAGACAAGGTCGTGATGACACCCAAAGTTAATCATGCCAATAAGGCCGGGGCTGAATTATCCCCTAAGGAGATCGCCGACATCGAAAAGGCCCTGGGCGAAAAGAGCCCGCACGATCTGCTGAAACTACCAGGTTTTATCGCGCCGGGGCCAGCGAGATCAGCGCCCTGAGCGTGCGGAATCCCTGGATATAATCATCCGCCGTGAAGCTCAGCGTCCTGGCGTCCACCCGCTTGACGCTTGGCAGCAGCATCGCCCCCATATCGGCCTGGGCCGAGACGTGATATCCGAGCTCGAAGGTGTAAGGAGCCGTCATCTTGAACGGCTTCGCGCGGCCGAGCTTGGCCAGGGCCTCTTTGACGCCAGCCTCGATCATCTGACGGGCCACAGCCTGCGGGACGAGTTTGGCCGCCGTCCGCCCGTAGGCCTCCTTGACCTGGACGGTCGTGACGTCCTTCCCCAGGACCTCGGCCGTCTGCCGGCATACCGCTGCGTCGCCGCTGACGACGACCACCGGGACGCCGTAATACCCGGCGATCGCCGCGTTGAGCCCGAGCTCTGGCAATTCGATGCCGTTGACCTTGATGGCCCGAACGACGCTCCCCGAGATGGTGTGATCGAGAATGGCGTTCTCCGTGCCCGCCTTGGCGTGATATCCGATGAATAGGCAGGCCTGGAACGACCCGTCGATCCCCTGCATCATCGACAATGGCTTTGGAGTGCCGGTGATGAGAGTCGCGCGGGGGTCGAGGTCACCCGGGTCGATATTCCGCATGGAACCATGGGAATCGTTGACCACGACATCCGTGGCGCCGGCGGCAAAGGCCCCTTGGACCGCGGCGTTGACATCCGCGGCCATCCACTTCCGGGCCGGGCCATATTCCGGCGTGCCGGGCGAGGTCTGGTCCGCATGAACGACCCCCCAGATGCCCTCCATATCCGCGGAAATGAAGACCTTGAAGCCTGTCTTTTGCTGGCCCGCCGCTTGGCCAAACGAGAGGAGGGCGATGGCGCCCAACGCCGCGAGCGTTTTCTTCATTCGGAACCTCCAAGCATCCAGACGTTCATTGCCGGGCTCATAGAGCGCCGGCATACGGCCATTACGGCCGGCCTCTATCCAGCGAGCTATCGATCTTATTCAGATTTCTGCGGTCCGGCCCCGCTGTAAGGGGCTTTCCGCCCCTGGCAGCTCGGCCGGTCGCAGAGCTGGCAGGCCACGAATCCCTCTTCCGAGGGGAAGAGGATCCCTGAGATGGACTTGCGAGGGATCATGAGCAGGCTGTCCGTCAGGCGCACTCCGACCGTCCGTTCCGTATCGCCGAGGATCGAAAAGAGCCTGATCTGCTCGGCGATGGGCCAATCCTCGAGCGAGCCGGGGCTCATGTTGGAGAGCGGGCCGACGCCGTAGCGCTTTTCGAGTCTCGCGGCCAGCCAAGCGGCGGCCTTCTCCAGGGCGATATTCGCCATCTCCTCGAGATAATATTGCCTGAGGAGGTCGCCCTGAGAGACTGCGGCCCGTTCGAGCTCGGGACCGACCGTGACGACGTAGGGGAAGACCTTGTTGGTCTTTTCCAGATTCTGCCTCAGGACCGGGCTTTCGAAGGTGACACCCGCCACTTCGACCGCCCTCTCGCTTTTCGCCTCGACGAAGGCGACTTCATAGAGGCCCCGCGGCCGCATGAGCCCCTCGGCCACCGCGATCAATTCGTCCAAGCTCTTGAACCCGGCCTTCTCGGGGTCAAATCGCAACCGCGCGGCGATCTCAAGGCTATCGAGGAGGACTGGAATGCGATGGACGCCCGCCATGGCAAGGCCCATGATAGCAGAAACCCGCCCGGTTCGGGAATCTGTCAGAATATTCAAGCCCGGCGGTTATCCGGGCTTCGAGGGAGTTTATATGATGAAACTTGCCCCCGCTTAGTGCTGTTTGCCCCGTTTAAGTTTGGCATAAAGTCCCAGGGAAACAAGCCCAGCTCCGAGGAGAAGGATAGAGGCGGGCTCGGAAATAGCATAGCTGGAGCCTTCCGCCTTGCCTCCGGCGGCACCCTGCTCGACGGTCGAGGCGGTGGCGTGCTTGTCTGACCAACCGGGCCAGAGTCGGGACACTCCGACCGCCGCGGACAGGACGAAGACCAGCAGAAGAAGGGAGAGTCCTCCCCCTTTGGCTTTTTTCATAAAAAGCCTCCTTTTCCTAAATCGACAAAAACCCTTGGCTGATCTAATATGCAATAAATCACCTCAAAAAGTCAAGACCTTGAGGCTCATGGCCCGAAAAATCACCCCCTTCGAAGCAGACAAAGCCCCCAAGCCGGTGGACAAAGCCGCGGCAACGATCCTGACGTCCATCAAGGCCGGAGGGGAGTTACGGAAGGTCTCGCCCGCTCAGTTCGACGCTCGACACCCAGAGTTCTTCCTGAAATGTCTTTTCATAGGAGATAACAGATGATTTCTTTTGTGTTTTGTTAAAAAAATATTTCCCCGTGGTCCCCTCGACTTCGTCGGCCGACGCGAGATAGACAACAGTTTCGGCTCCCTGCGCGGGGGTCAACAACTGCCTCTTTCTCCAATAATAAAATCGATGGCCAAGCCAATGCCTCAATCCGTTATTGCGGGCAAATTTCGTGGCCACTCCACCTGGGTCCATGGCGTTCGCGGCGATCCCCCTTCCCTTCAGCCGTTCCGCCAAGGCATAGGTGAACAGAACGTTAGCCAGCTTCGAGTTTGCATATTGCCTTCTGCCATCATAATCCTGCGCGGATAGGATATTTTCGATGACTCCCGTCCCCGCGTAGTGGGCCCCCGACGAGACATTGATAATCCTCGCCTGACCGGAGCCTTTCATCCTATCGATCAAAGAAAGGGTAAGAACGAAGTGCCCCAGATGATTTGTCGCCAGGGTCATTTCCATCCTCTCTTTGGTCGCTTGATACCGGAGGAATCTCGCACCGGCGTTATTGATGAGAACATCTATCCGCGCATGATCTTCCTTTATCTTGGCCGTCAAGCGGCGCACATCTTGGAGTATGGATAAATCGCACACATACCCGCAAATGTTTTCATTTTGCGATATCCGCCTGATTTCTTCGCAAATTCGGGCCGTTTTTTTTTCATTTCTTCCGACAAGGATCAGCCCGCAATCCTTCTTCGCCAGGGCCATGGCCGCCGCCCGGCCGATTCCGGATGTCGCGCCGGTGATGAGGCAGAGATGTCCGGTCATGGGATTTCGGGGACGGGGACGACCGGAACAGGAGCCAAGTGCGGTCGGCGTTCTCCGCCTCGTGGGGCGGCTCTTCGACAAGCCCATCGGCTAGACATTGTATTTTCTGAATACCGGCTTGACGGGATCCCCGATGAGAAATTTTTCGATTCCCTCGTTCAGGGCCTTCTTGTAGACGACGAGGGCCTCGGAAATCTTTTCGACGGTTTGTTCGATGTCCTTATCCGAGTGGGAGTACGACACGATGCTCGAGGGCATCAGCAACCCCCGTTTCATGGTTTCCTGCAAGAACAGGGTCCTGAAGGGCTCCGAGGGCTTCTTGTCTTGATCCCGGGTCGTATAAACGGAACAGCAATCCGGGCCGATGATCGACACATGCTCCCGAAGACCGAGCTCTCCGGATGCCCGGTTGACTCCCTCGGCAAGCTTGCGACCCTGACCATATAGGGTTTCAATGACCGGGTGCTCCTTGTAGAACTTCATGGTCGCGAGCGCCGCCGCCAGCGCATGATTCTCGGCGCCGTGCGTTGTCGACATGAGAAACACCCTCTCTTTGTCATGGCCCAGCCCGCCCAGTTCCATGATGTCCCTTTTCCCCGCCAGGGCGGAAATGGCGAAACCGTTTCCCAGGGCCTTGCCGAACGCCGCCAGGTCGGGCACGATGCCGTATTTTTTCTGGGCTCCCCCGAGGTGCCAGCGGAAGCCGGTGATCATCTCGTCGAGGATGAAGACCGCCCCGTTCTCGTGGGCGATTCTCTTGAGCTCGTGCAGGAAGTTGCCTTCGGGAGGGTCATATTTCTCGGCCTCGAGAATGACGCAGGCGATCTGGCCCGGGAACCTGGCAAAGAGGTCTTTCACGCTTTTGATGTCGTTGAAATGAAACTTGACGGTGAGCTTTTTCGTGCTTTCGGGAATGCCGGCCGACATGGGCGTACTGCCGATGAACCAATCGTCGACTGAGAAAAAGGGCTGATCCCCGCAAACGGCCACCATGTCACGGCCCGTAAAAGCCCTGGCCAGTTTGACCGCGCCGCTCGTCGCGTCGGAACCGTCCTTGCAGAACTTGACCATGTCGGCGCCGTCGATGAGCGTAAGGAATTCCTCGGCGCAGTCGAGCTCGATCCGGGCCGGCCGGACATAGTTGTTGCCGAGGAGCATCTGCCGGTGGGCCGCCTTAACGATGGGCGCAAAGGCGTGTCCCAGAGTGACGGTCCTCAGGCCCATCCCGTATTCAATGTACTCATTGCCGTCAATATCCCAGACATGGCAGCCCTCGCCCCTGGCGATGTAGATTGGCATGAACTCTGGGTATTGGTCGTCGCCCTTGGCATAAGTATGACAGCCGCCGGGAACTATCTCCCGGAACCGCTTCTGGATTTTAAGGGAATTATCGATCTTCATGCTCTTTTGATTATATCCCAAAACGTCAATTTCTCTGAGGGGCCTCGTCATTTTCGGGAAGGCCCGCAGTCATGGCATAGGGCCCGAAGGGATCAAGTCAGCTAGTCTTGCGGAGGCGTCATGCTGATCCGACGGCCCGCGGGGGAGTCCTTCGCGAACCTGCGATAGGTCTTCTTGATCAGCCCCCCCAGCAGGATCCGATCGACGTCCTTGAAGAACCTCGTGCGCTCGTGCCGGCGCAGGCAGGATCCCAGGGCGTCACGCAGGGCCGGGTCTCCCGTCCGCAGGGCAAGGTCGTAATTCTCCTGGAAGAAGATCATTTCGATCTCGTTGGCGATGCGGATCTTCTTGATCTCGCGAAGCGGCGGCAAGGGCGGAAAGGCGGGGGTTGATACGCCGATGAGCCTCAAGGGGACCATGGTCCGCAGGCATTTTTCGCACCGGCCGCAGTTGTGGACCACCTCATGCGCGCAGACCAGCAGGTTGGCCAGGGCCGAAGGGGTCCTGGCGATCTGGACGACTTTGTCCACCCTTCGGACTTCGGCCCCTTCATGGATGATCTCGACTCCCTCGGTCGACCAGAGGGGGTCTGTCAGCGGATGCGAGCCCAGAGGAACGAGCTGGCTATAGGAGTAGGCCGAAGATACGTAGGCACGAGGCAGGCCGATGAGGAGGGCGATGCTGGCTAAAGCGCTTCCCTGAGTGAGAAGGATGCTCAGGTTGTGATGATAGCCGAAGGCGTTGGCATTCGTACCGACCGGAATGACCGTCTTGCCGAAGTTCCGGACGAAGGATGTGTTGCGGTCCAGGGCCGTCCGGAAGCTGGCATCATCGACGCGGAAATCAAACCCCTGGATATAGACCACGTGGGTGAGCTCCTCCCGGCGTTTCAGGAAGGTGAACATGCTGTCCACGCCTCCCGAAAAAAAGGACATGGCGCCTTCTCTGAGCGCGCGGGCCGGCTCGGTCACGGCGTCGATGGGGACGATTTTCAGCTCGGGATTCCAACTGTGGTGGATGTCCTGGAACAACGCGAGATTCTTGAGGAGCCTCGGGGAAACAGACAGGCTCGGGTCGACCTCGAGACGCTCCCCTTTGGCCATCGCGGGGAGAAGCGCCGCGGCCAGGAACGGGTCGGCTGAGCCGGAGACGGCAAAGGACCTCGGCAATCGGTACCACAGCCGAAAATCGTCGATGTCCGCCGAGACTTCCCGGACATCTTGCCGGTCCGTTATCTCCCAATGCTGGATGCGCATGACCGGGCGTCCCTTCACTCTCGCCGGAGGGCCCTGCCTGTCGGACCGGGCCGCTTCATCTTGATATTCCAAAAATCGGGCGCGAGGAAATCCAGGTCGGGTATCGCCACGTCATAATCGCGGGACAGGTCCTCAATATTCCACTGGGGAACATCGGAGACGACACCGACCGGCCCTCGATGGAAGAGCCAGCCTTCTTTTTTGGCGTTCTTCATAAGCGGAATTCTTTCTGGATCGAAGCCCATCAATCTCGTCGCGGCGAGATCGACGGCATAGGGGTTGTGCCCTCCGAGGAGGATTCCCGCGGGCTTTTCGAGGCCGTGCAACGGCCCGTTTTTCTCTCCGCCGATGATGCCGTCGATGACCGAAAAGACTCGTCGCTGCAGGACGTCCCCCATGACGCCGTCCTTATCCGCGAAGAGCATGATCCTGTTGAGGTCGAGGGCCACGCGCCAGACCGTATCGTTTCCCTCCCAGCAGCCTCGACGGGGCCTGACCAAATGATATCGGGCTTCGATCCGTCTTGTGAAACCGATTTTATCGACAGTGAGGTTCGAACAGAGATAAAGGAGCTTTCGGATCCTATTGTTCTTACGTTGCTTAAGGGATTCCGCGATCTTTTCCATCAAGCCGCGGTCCGGGAATTCATCTCCGTTTTTGCTGGGGGGGCCTTTCCTCAGATGGGGGATATAGGCCTTGTTCGTAACGACCCCGATGGGATTTTTCAAGTTGAGCGTGACGCCCGCCTTGTAGTGGGTTTTCAGCTTCGGCACCTGGATGACGACATCGGCCTCGAGGAACTCCCGGGCGATCCGGTACTTGTGCGCACCACGGTTGTGGACCTTGGTCATGAAGGAATTGTCGTCATAGAGGTAGGTGAGATTCCCCAGCTCTTTTTCGGAGAACTGTTCGAGGAACGAGCCCTGTTTCAGGTCGATCTCGACGCCCAGATGGTCGTATTCGGGGAATTCTTCTTCGACACCTCTGGCATATCTCAGGTCCACGAGCTTGATGTCGAAGGTCCCGCTTCGATAAAGGCCCCTCAGATAGCCCACCGTGGGCTGTAGCTGATTCCTGTTGGTGACGATCTGAAAATTAGCTTCCGAAGTCGGGGCATCGCCGATGACGATCTCCCCGCGTCCTTCCAAAGCCAAGTGGACATAGTCAATGATCGGCCTGATGACGCTGCCATGGGTGACCGTGGAATTCTGGCCCCGGCCTATCCCGTCGTTCTCCCCGACCAGATTCGGCTTGATGAAGACCTTGTTTCCGGGGACGATCATCCCCGAAAGGGGGTTCCAGCTCCCGCTCGCGAGATGGGCCTTGTCCAAGTCGAGGGCGATGAAGAGCCTTCTGACGGAATCGTAGATCGGGTTGAAGCCGCTCACCCCGCTGTTCTTCGTGCCCGAGAATTCGGGATAGGGCGCGGGCGGATCAAAGGGGACCTTAATGTTATAATGGTCGATCGTCCTGATCACAGCAACCTTATTGTCGTAGAATGACTCGTTCATCATCCCCCGAGCTCAATCATGAGAAGCGGTGGTGCCGATCCGATAAAACTTGGACGCGGACCTGGACCGCATTCGATGGGTCTTCTTGAAGAGCCCGCCCAGGATCACGCGGTCAAAGTCTTTGAGGAGGTCAATCCGCTTCTGACGTTTCATGCAGGCCTGCAGCGCGCCGCGCAGCCCGGCATCGCCGGATTGCCGGGCGAGGTCCAGGTTGTCCTGGAAAAAGTTCATTTCGATGGCGCCGGCGATGCGCATCTTCGCGATGACCTTGTTCGAGGGCAGGGGTGGAAAGGGGCCCGGCCCGGCCTGCAGCAATTTCAGCGGGATCATGGTGCGCACACATTTGAGACAATGGCCGCAATTGACATTCATGTCGTTGAAGCAGACCCTGAGGTTGGCCAGCGCGGGCCCGTTTTCGGCAATCCTTTGGATCTTGTCCACCCGTCGCGCTTCCGACCCGTCATGGATGATCTCCGTGCCCTCGACCGACCATAAGGGGTCGGTCAGGGGATGTGAACCGAGCGGAAAGAGCTGGCTGTAAGAATACGAAGACGGCACGAACGCGCGGGGGAAGCCCAAGAGCAAGGCCACGCTGGCCAGGGCGCCGCCCTGGCTCAGGTTCCGGCTCAGGTTGTAGCGGTAGCCGAAAGCAAAGTGATTGGTGGCTACGGGGATCAGAACTTTGCCTGAGTCCCGGGCAAAACCCCAGTTTCGCGCCACGGCCGTGCCATAGATCGAGCTGTCCCGGCGGGCGATCTCCAGCGGGTAGGCGTCCTCGAGGAGCCGTCGATTCAGCTTCGGGAGGCTTTCCCCGTCAGGGCCTTGCTCGAGGAGCTGCCGCGTCTCCGGCCGTAAGCGGACGCCGGCAAAGCGACGTTCCTGATAGATCGTCCGCCCGGCGATGATCTTCTGCAAATCCGCGGCCAAGGCCTCTTCCAACAGGCTCGCGCCCGAACCCGATTCCCGGTATCTCGTCAAGGAGGCCCGGGCTGTTTCCGAAAGCCTGTCCCTAACGAAGGCCGACAGGAGATCCGCCCCGACGTCTAATTTGTAGGAGAGCTGCGCGAGGTCGCTGATGTCCTCCGCCGAAAAGGACGGCCCCTCCCCCGCCCCGGAAAAAAAATCGAAGCCCTGGATGAAAACGAGATGGCTGATGTCCTCCCGGTGCTTGATGAACGTGTATGTGCTGTCCACGCCTCCAGAAAAGAAAGACATCGCGCCCGGATTCAGCGGCTCGACGGGTTTGGGGTGGGCTTCGACAGGGACGGCTCTGAAAACGGGATTCCAGCAGCGATGGATGTTCTGCAGGACCGGGAGGTTCTTGAGCAGCTTCGGCGAGACCGTCATGCCCAGACCCATCTGCAGAGGCTCTCCTCTCAGCATCGCCGGGAGGAGCGCGGCAGCCAGGAAGGGATCGCCTGTCCTTGAGAAAGAAAAGGATTTCGGGAACCGGTACCAGAGGCGGAAACCGTCGATCAAGGCGGACACCTCCCGGCTATCGTCAAGTTCTTTGATCTCCCAATCCGTGATCAGCATGTCCAATCCCGGGGCATGGCCCTGAATCCCCCACTTGCCGATTGATCGAAAATGATCTTAGGTCATGACCCGTGGATTGTCAAGCAGACCAGCGTGGCAGAGCTCGTGTTATTGCGCTTCAAGGACCAGGACCCAGTCACCGGCGCCGTCGGCGTGAGCGCCGGGGGTGACGAAGACCTGAGAGCCGCTGTTCGGAAAAGGAGAGCCGGCGATCGACTGGTAGGTTCCCGCCAAGTCGGATCGTCGCAAGAGGCGGAGAGAAGGGCCAGACTAAGCACGTTTTAAATAACCATGATACCCTCCGCCGCAAGCCGCTGCCAATGGATGTTCAATATCTTGACACTCATTCGAGCAGGGCTCTTGAAAATTCCGCGTTTTTTCGCTATAAGAAAGAATCATGGTTTTTGGGTTTGGCGAATAGATACCAGGATAGAGTCCTAACGACATGAAGGCGATTGATTTCTACTATCAGATAAAGCCTGTCATACCGAGAGGGCTCCAGATCTATGTCAGACGGGCGATCGCCGCGCAAAAACGGAAGGTCACGACGGGCACGTGGCCGATCAACCCGGTCGCGGCGAAACAGCCCCTGAATTGGACCGGATGGCCCGAAAAAAGGAAGTTTGCCCTGGTCCTTCAACACGATGTCGACAGCCTGAGAGGCCTCAGCCGGTGCCTTAAGCTGATGGAGCTCGAGAGACAGCTGGGATTCCAATCATCTTTCAATTTCGTGCCGGAGGATTACCCCACCCCTTTCCGTGTAATCCAGGCTCTTGCCGAGGCGGGATTCGAGGTTGGCGTTCACGGGCTTAAGCACGACGGAAAGCTCTTCAGGCATCCGGCGGTTTTCTGCGCCAAGCTGCCGCGGATCAATCGTTACCTCAAGAAATGGGGGGCGGTCGGCTTCACCTCGCCGTCGATGCTCCGTGACTTGAACTGGATCGCGGAGTTGGATATCGAGCACTCCTGTTCGACGTTCGACACCGATCCTTTCGAGCCCCAGTCGGAAGGCGTGAACTCCATTTTTCCGTTCCTATCAAGTAACGGCGCTAAAACGAGAGCGTACGTGGAGTTGCCGTACACCCTGGCTCAGGACCACGGGCTTTTCGTCATTCTGAGAGAAAAGAACATCGATATCTGGAAACAGAAGATCGACTGGATCGCGGAAAACGGCGGCATGGCGGCGCTCAATACGCACCCGGATTACATGAGCTTCGATGGAGCGGCGCCGGACCTGGAAGAATATCCCGTAACGCACTACATCGATTTTCTCAACTATATCCGGACGCGATACGCGGGCCAGTATTGGCACGTCCTGCCTCGGGAGATGGCACGATTCTGGCGCACGACGGCCGCCTCGAAAAGCCAAGAGACCCTGGCCACGAAAAAGTCCAAGCCCTTGCCGCCTAAAGGCCTTCTCCAGCGAGACCTGGGGTCGGTGACGCCGGGCGTGAAGATCTGGATCGACCTCGATAACACCCCCCACGTCCCCTTTTTCATCCCCATCATCCGAGAGCTCGAACGGCGGGGCCATAAGGTAGTCCTGACCGCCCGGGACGCATTCCAGGTCTGTGACCTCGCGGAAGAGAAGGGCCTGAACTTTCTCAGGGTCGGGCGCCATTACGGGAAGAACCCGGTCATGAAGATCACAGGCCTCGTATTCCGTTCTCTTGAGTTGCTGCCGTTCTATCTGCGGCAGAAACCCGTCCTGTCGCTATCGCACGGGGCCCGCTCTCAAAATCTCTTGAGCAACCTGCTAGGCGTGCCGACGGTCCTCATCTCCGACTATGAACACGCCCGGACCGCCCCCTTCACCCATCCCTGCTGGACGATCGTTCCCGACGCCTTGTCGCCACAGGGCCTGCCCTCGAAGGTGAGTCGTGTTCGTTATTACCGGGGAATCAAGGAAGATGTCTACGCCCATGAATTCAAGCCGACGACTTCGCTCATGGCCGAATTGGGCTTGCGGCAAGACGAGATGATCGTCGTCATCCGGCCCCCCGCCAACGAGGCCCATTATTACAATCCCGAAAGCGACCTGCTTTTCCACGAGCTCATGGCCAGGATCTGCCAGACGCCGGGAATCCGGGCCGTCCTCCTGCCGCGCAACGCCCAACAGGAACAGAGTTTTCGAGCGAAATTCCCGGGTTGGTTCCAGGGCGCCCGGACGGTCATTCCGTCCCGGGCCGTGGATGGGCTCGACCTGCTCTGGATCTCCGATTTCGTCGTCAGCGGGGGGGGGACGATGAACCGGGAGGCCGCCGCCTTAGGCCTCCCCGTTTACAGCATTTTCCGCGGGAAAGCGGGAGCCGTCGACCTCATGCTCGAAGAACAGCGCCGCCTGACCATGGTCCGTAACAAGGACGAGGTCTGGTCCAAGATCCTCTTTGTCCGCCGGGATAAAAGTCGCCCGCCGGATAACACCCCCCGGGCGGCTCTACAAGACATTGTCGATAACATCGAGGACATCGTTCGGCTCGAGCGCGTGCGGCCCCACGACAAGGGAAAAGCCCGCCGAGGCTGAACAGGCAGAACCGGTGCCGGAGACTCTGCGCATGAAGAGCCTAAAGATGATCGTGGTGGCGGGCGCGCGCCCAAACTTCATGAAGGTCGGGCCTTTCATGAAACAAATCGCTTTAACCAACAAGGCCAGGAATCCGAGCGCGCCGCGAATCGACGCTCTGCTCGTGCACACCGGTCAGCACTATGACGCGAATATGTCCGAGGTATTCTTCAGGGAACTCGGCATCGGCCGACCCGACATCAACCTCGGGGTCGGCTCGGGCACGCATGCCGCCCAGACCGCCGCGATCCTGACCGGCTTCGAAGCCGTCTGTGACCGCGAGAAGCCGGATTGGGTTGTCGTCGTAGGGGACGTCAACTCGACGATGGCCTGCACCCTGGTCTGCGCCAAAATGGGCATCCGGGTCGCCCACATCGAGGCCGGCCTGCGCAGCTTCGACCGGACGATGCCCGAGGAGATCAACCGCCTGGTGACCGACGCCCTGGCCGACCTGCTCCTGACCCCGTCGGAAGACGCCAACGAACACCTGCTCCGGGAAGGCGTTCCCAAGGAAAGAATCAAGTTCGTGGGCAACATCATGATCGATTCCCTCATTGATAATCTTTCCAAAGCCCGAACCGGCGGCACTTTGGACCAGCTCAAGCTCGAGCCGATGCGATTCGTCTATGTGACGTTACATCGGCCGGCCAATGTGGATGACCGGTCCAGCCTGGAAACCCTCGTGGCCGGATTGGAGGACGTATCGCGTCGCCTGCCTGTCGTCTTCCCCGTCCATCCCCGCACTCGGAAGATGCTCGCGGAATTCAAACTCCTCGCCCATTCTGACAACAGATTGCTCCTGCTCGAACCCCTGGGCTATCATGCGTCGCTCTGCCTGACGGAAAATGCGAGGGCCGTCCTGACCGACTCCGGGGGACTCCAGGAAGAGGCCACATTTTTCCGGACACCCTGCCTGACTCTCCGGCCCAACACGGAAAGGCCGGTCACCGTGACTCTGGGGAGCAACCGCCTGACAAGGCTCGAAAAGCTCCTGAACGATGTCAGCGCCGTTCTCGCCGGCCCGGAACGCATAGGGCAGGTCCCGCCGCTCTGGGACGGCCACACTGCGGAAAGAGCCCTAAACGAATTGATCGGGGCCTCCGTCGATTTAAAGAAACGCGCGAATTGAACGAGCATCAAGACGACAAAGCGATTGCGAGAAGCACCGCGCTCAAGTTGTTGGCCTATTGCCGGGCGAACGGTTGGGCCGGTTACGATCCGTACGACGCCCTTAACAGCCGGGTCTTGAAGGCCCTCCCCTTCCTGAATTTCAGGCTGGCCCGATTAGCGCTGACTCAAGGCGTCAAACGCTGCCCCGTCAACGTCAGGCCGCTGTTGCTCGTGCCCAAAACGCCTAATCCCAAAGGGATCGCGCTCTTCCTGTCCTCTCTCGTCCAGATGTCGAGAAGCGGGATCGTCGACGGCGGCAAAGACATCCGGCCTCTGGCCGATAAGCTCCTATCCTTGAGGTCCCCCGGCCGGCCGTATTCGTGCTGGGGATACAATTTCGACTGGCAGCAGAGGACGGAGCTCGTTCCAAAGGCCTCCCCCAACATCATCTGCTCGACATTCGCCGCCAATGCCCTGCTCGACGCCCAGGAGCAAGCGCCGGAGCCCTTCTGGTCGGACGCGGCCGTGAGTACCGCCGAATTCATCCTGACGGACCTCTTCCGGCGAGAGGGCGCCTCGAAAGCCTGGTTCCGCTACACGCTGGTCGGCCGGGATGAGGTGCATAACGCGAATCTCCTGGGTGCCGCGTTCCTCTGCAGAGTCGGACTGATTTCGGGGGATCGAAAGTACCTCGGGCCGGCCCTCGATGCCGCGCGCTTTTCGGTCAGCAAACAGCACGCGGACGGCTCCTGGGATTACGGCGAGGCGCGGACCCAGCGATGGATCGATAACTTCCACACGGGTTTCAACCTCATCGCCCTGAGGCGGATCCGCGAGTTTACGGGAACGACGGAATTCGACTCGGCTATCCGCCGGGGCTTCGAGTTCTATCGATCCCGTTTTTTTCGGGAAGACGGCGCGCCGAAGTACTTCCACAATGCCACTTACCCTATCGACATCCACAGCGCCGCCCAGAGCATCATCACCCTGGCCGAGTTCGCCGATTTCGGAAAGGAAAACATCGGACTCGCCTACTCGGTCTTGAATTGGGCGCTCGCCAACATGTGGGATAGCCGCGGCTTTTTCCGCTTCCAGAAACGGGCCCACTATACGGTCCGCACGCCGTTCATGAGATGGTCCGAGGCGTGGATGCTGTGGGCCCTGGCCACCCTGCTTGGGAAACCGACCGGAAAAGAAGTGGCGGCGCCATGATCGAGTGCGTCTTCACTCTCGACTACGAGATTTACGGAAATGGGACAGGTTCGCTGAAGGAACTGGTCTATGAACCCGCGGAAAAGCTCACGACGGTCTTCGAAAAATTCCGCGCGCGCATGGTGATTTTCGCAGAGGCGGCCGAATTGGAGGTCATCGAAACGAGCGGGGCGGACCGGGCCATCGATCTCGTCAAGAGCCAGCTCCGTGATTTCCGGAAAAGGGGATTCGAGCTGGGCCTCCACCTGCACCCGCAATGGTATAACGCCCGCCATGAGGACGGGACATGGACCTTGGATTACGGGGAATACAACCTCTGCATTCTTCCCCCCGAGCGAATAGATCAAATCATTGGCCGCTCCATCGGCTATCTGCGAAAGGTCCTGGGCGAACCGAGTTTCAATCCGCTTGCCTTCCGGGCCGGAAATTGGCTCTTGCAGCCCACCTCGGCCGCGGCCGAATCGCTCGCCGGGCACGGCATCAAGATCGATTCGTCCGTTTTCAAAGGCGGCCTTCAGCACCAGCTCGGCCTGGATTACCGCCGGTCGCGCGGGAACGGCTACTATTGGCCGTTCTCCGAAGATGTGAACGTCCCCGACCCCAAAGGAAAACTGCTCGAGATACCCACTTATACGAGGATGGTGCCGGCCTGGAAAATGCTCACCTCCAAGCGGGTCGGATTGCAGAAGAAGAGCCCGACGAAACACCGGGATCGGCCCGGCCGCCTGCCCCGTTTCCGGGATTTCCTGCGCCCCTGGTATCCGATGAAGCTCGATTTCTGCCGCTTAACGGCGGCGGATATGATCCGGATGTTCGACCGGGAACTGGAGAAGGACAGAAGGAACCCCGCCCTCTTTCGGCCCATTGTGGCCATTGGGCATACGAAGGACCTGGTCGATCTCGAAACCGTTGAATCCTCCCTGTCTTACGTGCAACGCAAGGGTATCTCCGTTTCGACTTTTAGTGATTTGCTTGATAAAATCAAGGGCCGAGACGAACGATCATGACCTATGTTCTCATTACGCCGGCCCGCAATGAGGCGGTCTTCATCGAGCGGACGATCCAGGCCGTCATCCATCAGACCGTCAGGCCGGCTAGGTGGGTGATCGTCAGCGACGGGTCGACGGACCAAACCGATGAGATCGTTAAGAGATATGCGGCGGACCACCCATGGATCGAGCTCGTGCGGATGCCCGAGCGGACCGAACGGCATTTCGGAGGCAAGGCCAGAGCGTTCAACGCGGGCCGCGATAGGACGCGGCATATCCCCTACGACATCATCGGCAACCTCGATGCGGACATCACGTTTGACGAGGATCACTTCGACTTTTTGCTGAATAAGTTCGCCCAGGATCGTACCCTGGGGGTCGCCGGAACTCCGTTCCGGGAGGGGAATACCCAATACGACTATCGTTTCTCCCGGAAGGAGCATGTTTCGGGGGCTTGCCAATTGTTCCGGCGTGAGTGCTTCGAAACGATCGGAGGATATATCCCCCGGAAAGAGGGGGGCATCGATTTGGCCGCCGTCGTCACCGCCAGGATGAGGGGTTGGAAAACGGAGACGTTCACGGAAAAGGCCTGCATGCACCTCCGGCCCATGGGAAAGGCCGGCCCTCACTTTCTGAAGTACACGTTCAGGAGCGGATATGGCGACTACATGCTCGGGGTCCATCCCGCCTGGCAGTTCTTCCGCTCGATCTATCAGATGAGCGCGAAGCCCCTTTTTCTGTCCGGGTTTCTCCTTTTGTCCGGATACTTCTGGGCCATGATCACCCATCCGCCCAAGCCGGTCTCGGAAGAATTCGTCCGGTTCAGGAGAAAAGAGCAAATGCGCTGGCTGAAAGAGTACTATCGAACGGCGATAAAGACACTATGAGAGTCCAACCGGTAGAAATCAACTGGCATCCTGGGCTACCCATTTTTGCCAAGGAATCCTTCCTAAAGGCCGTCAGCGACCAATACGGCTGGCTGGGCGGGTTTGCCGAATCGGGCGAGCTCCGGTGCGTGCTGCCTTACACGATCGTTCGGAAAGCCATATTTTGCATGGTCCGCTTCCGCGTCGAAACCATACCCATGATCCAGGCCTTCGATATCGCCGACGAGAGGGATTTCTTAAACGGCGCGATCGGATTTTTTAAGTCCATCGGCGCCGACATGATCATTCCGGCGACGACGAACACGATCTTTAGAACCTATCCGGATGGGGCCGACGCCGCTCCCTACGGCAGTTATATCATTGACTTAACCCAGCCCGAAGACGTCCTTTGGAGGAATGTTGCGAAGATCAGCCGCCAGAATATCGGAACCGCGATAAAAAGCGGCGTAACCATCCGAGCGGGGGCTGAGTACATTGACGCCTCTTATGCGCTCGTAAGGGAAACCTTTAAAAGATCGAAACTGCCGTTCATGAGCCACGAGGCATTCAGGCGTTATGTGGCGGGGCTTGGTGAATATGGAAAGGTCATGGTCGCCGACTTTCAGGGTACCGTTCAAAGCTCCACGTTTTACGCATTCAGCAACCACTGCGCTTATGCCATCTACGGCGGCAATCTCGCTGAAACGCATCAAGGCACGATGAAGCTGCTTCAATGGGAGGCCATCCGCCTGTTCCTGAAGCTCGGAGTCAGGCGCTTTGATTTTGTCGGGGCGAGGATCGACCCGGAAAAGGGGTCGAAACAAGAAGCGATCAACTCGTTCAAGCGGCGCTTTGGGGCAACGCTGGAACGAGGCTACATGTGGAAATACTCCCTTCATCCCGTGAAATATCGCCTTTATGGCCTGGCGGCCCGTCTTCGCAGCGGAGGAGATATCGTCGATGCCGAGAGGCATAAGCTGAATGATCCCGGCACCGGAAACACGTGAGGCGCTGATGTCAGGTCTGATTCCGACGGAACTCCATCGATATTCCATTCGCGATGTCGTCCGCGGGCTCGTCGCCGCGCCGAAACTCGTCGACGCGCGGGCTACGATCTCATTGCCCGAGCTCGGAGAAGGCATCTCCATCAGGTCAGCCAGAGCTGCGGTGATCGTCGCTCTCAAAGCCCTCGGCCTTCCGCCGGGATCGAGGATCGGAGTCCCTCTCTATTGTTGCCCGGTCGTATTCAAAGCCGTCAAAGCGGCGGGTTGCGTACCCCGGTTTCTGGACATCGATCCTGAGACCTTTTGCCTCTCTCCCGAGGATCTGCGGGCAAAGAGGTCCGGGATCGATGCCGTCATCGCCGTCCACATGTTCGGGAATCTCTGCGACATGCCGAAGATCCTCGATATTATGGACGGCAAGCCGGTGATCGAGGATTGCGCCCAGTCCATCGGCAGCAAGCTCGACGGCCGGGCATGTGGCTCGTTTGGAGACATCTCCTTCTTCAGCTTCCGTTCCGGGAAATATCTCTCGGTCGGCGAGGGAGGGGCGCTCTATTCCGGCAAGGCGGACCTCCGCGCGCGTATCTCCGAGCTTACCGACGCCCTGCCTGCCCCCTCCCGCGCCGAAGAACTTAAGCATGTCGTCACGACCTACATCCGGTCGAAGCTCCGCAGCCGGCCATGGTGGGGCCTCGTCGGCACCCGGATATGGGCCGTTTACAATAAAAAAACGGAATTCGCGGATAAATCCCCGATCGTTGTCGGACGGATGTTCGCGTCGGACCTGGCGACGGTCCGCAAACGGATGCCCTGCCTTGATTCCATGATTTCCTCACAACGGGCTCACGCAGATTACTACGAGCGCAACCTGCGTTCGGGCCTCGGCCTGCTCTGCCTCGAGGGGCCGCGGGCCTACTATAATCGATTCATGTACCCCATTGTCTTCCCATCGACCGCTGAGAGGGACAAAATGGCGGCCTATCTTAGGGGGAGGGGCGTCGGGACGTCGAGACCTTACGAAGAGGCCATAGAGGGCGCCGCGAAGCACTACGGTTACGAGGGGGATTGCCTTCGGGCCGAGCGCGCCTTGAGAAGAGCCCTGATCATCCCCAGTTTCTGCACGCTCAAGCCCAAGGATATCGAGGTTATCACCCGGTGCGTGAACGAAGGGCACATCAGTCCCGATTAGGTTCAGGGAACTCCGCTCTGATCTTGTCCGCGACCATTTTTGAGAATAATCTCGCACCCGGGTCGTTCAGGTGTCCTGAGTCGGCAAAGAGCTCATAGCGGCCCAGAAAATGGGGGTCATTGATATAGTCGAATAACTTGATGCCGTAGCTCGCGGCGATAGAGCGTATGAGATCTCCAGCATGACCGGCCGATGAGCCCTCATATTCGAGAGTCGGGGAAAACGTGAAGACGAGCAGGACATTCCTCTGCTTTGCATTGATAACGAATTGTTCAAGTGCGGCAGTCAAGTTCTTATCGAACGGCCTCGTCTGTTGCACAGGGGGCGGCTGGCCTTCCCCCCCATCCTTCATGGTTTGCGCCGGCCTTTGCAGTTGGGCGAACGTCGCCTGGTATCCTTTCCGGTCCTTTTGCGGACTGAGCCCGTATCTGAGGACATGAACGATCGTCGAATTGTACTGGTACAACTTCGATTTGAGCGCATACTTGGTCAGCCTCGATTTGAGATCGAGGACTTTCCCTATGATATCAGGGTACTTATAAAAGAAGGGGTGCAGATCCGACAGCCGGTCATATTGATATCCGTCAAGATAAAACCCGTACGTATCAATATCCAAGATCATCATCCTGGGCGCTGTTCTCTCGAGGGCGATCCTCTGCAGAGTGGCATTGAAGATTATTTGCTGCCCGGCAACGCCCGCATTATGGCAAGATAGCCCCAGCTCCTGTTCGAATACGTCGGGAACATAGTGGGCGGCCGCATGGGAGCTGCCGAAGATAAGCAGGTCTTCTGTCGATTTGTCCATCGTATAGTTGATGCGATAGAATTTTCCCGATTTCTGCAGAAAAAAGACATGCCTTTGGATTTCTCCAAAAACCGTATCGAGGAGAAACAGGCAAATGATGACTTTGATGGATTTGGCGACAACACGCCCTATTGGCTTATTCATCGTCAATCAGAACTGCGAATAGATGAACTGCCCGCCATCGAAAACTCCCAAGGAAAGTATCATGGCGGCGACGGCCGCATAGGAAAGCACCCGGACGAGCTCCCGTTCGTTGTTAAAAAAAGAAAACCGCGACGGGAAGAACTCCTGTTTGAATTCGATCACCAGGACGAGGAGGATGGCCAGGCCCGCATAAATCGGCGCGACGATATCGGGGCCCGGGGGGATGAAGAGCGAGCCCGGTTTCGTGAAGATCTTGCCGAGAATTTCGAAGGCCTCGGCGATCGACGCGGCGCGAAAGAATATCCAGGTCAATAAGACCAGGATATAGGTGATACCGATCTTGAGGAGATTGCGTCTCGTTTTCACCCTTAGGATATTCTCGACAGCGAGGTAGAGCCCATGTAAGCCGCCCCAGGCGATGAATGTCCAATTCGCTCCATGCCAAAGCCCACAGAGGAAGAAAGTGATAAGGATGGCACAGACATAGATGATCCTGTCCGTCCGAATCGACAGATATCTTTCCTTTTTCAATGCTCGGGAGAAAGAATAGGCCAGAGGAAGAAAGACGTAGTCTCGGAGCCAGGTGGAAAGCGATATGTGCCATCGGCGCCAGAAGTCCTTAACGGAGGAGGCCAAATAGGGCCGGTTGAAATTCGGCAGGATATCGATACCCAACAGCTTGGCCGAGCCGATGGCGACGCTCGAATATCCCGCAAAATCGCAGTAAATTTGAAAGCTGAAGAAGATCAGTGCGGCCATGAAGGTCAGCCCGAAATGTTTGTCCGTATTGCCGAAGACCGCGTTCACATAGATCGCCGCCCTGTCCGCGACGACCAGCTTGTAGAATAGTCCTAAGATGATGAGCTTCACTCCCCGGGATACATTTTCGTAGGAAAAAGCGATCTTGTTCTCGCGTTGAAGTTGCGGCAGAAGGTGCTTCGAGCGTTCGATCGGACCCGACAAGACGATCGGAAAAAAAGCCACGTATACGGCGAACGTCCCTAGATGCTGTTCCGGTTCTTTCTTCCCGTGATAAACGTCCATGATATAGCCGATCGTCTGGAGGGTATAGAAGGAGATCCCGATGGGCATGACGACGTTCAAGAGGGGGCTTTTGAAAAGGAGACCCGCTCCGTTCAGAAGCTCATGGACGAAGGCGGCAAAAAAGTTGAAATATTTGAAAAGAAACAGCAGCCCCAAGCCTGAAGCCAGCGAAATCAGCAGGAACTTGCGTCTTTTCCTCTTTTCGCCCTGCCGGGCCATGACGACAGCGACAAAATAGTTGATGACCGTGGTCCCCGCGATGAGGAGGAGATACTCCGGTTTCCAGGACGCATAGAAATAATAGCTGGCCAATAATATCACGGTCCATCGAAAGCGTGACCCGATCAGGTAATAAAGGAGAACGACGATCGATAAAAAGCCCAGGTAGTAGAGCGAATCGAACCTCATCGACGCGATGGCCCCTTCACGTCCCCGCTAAGACATGTCCCCCGCTAAGAGAGGATGAGCTTGCGGCTGTAAAACGCCTCGGCATAACCTGCCGCGTTCGATTCAATGCCCCGCAACCTCATGAGGGCACGGAATGCCTCTTCCGTGAACCACGGATTTCCGGCTTGGGTCTTGAAATGTTCGAGGATGTTCCGGATCTTTGTGCCGCAGGCGGCTTCATCCAGATGGGCAAAAACATTTGGAGCCCCGAGGTCCCCGTCATATTTCGCGATTTCGTACTCCAGGATGAGGTGGTCCCGGAACGTGTTCCAGGTGAGCTCGGACACCAGCCGATGGTCCTGGTGCAGGTCCTGACGGCCATGAGTAAAGATCAGGTCGGGGTCGACGGCCCGCTTCAGCTCCTCGAAGTACTCTTTGATTTCTCCCCCGGTATAAGGAAAAAACCCATCCCGGAATGTCTTGACGACCACGTTGCGATGGCCCGCCCCCGCCAGGAATGCCGCAGCGCTTGCCTCGGCCTCCTTTCTCCTTTTTTCATCGGCGCTGAGGACCACCCAATCGAAAGCTGCGTGCTTATGGCCCTTTATCAGCTGCAGGACCGTCCCGCCGCAACCGATCTCGATATCGTCGCTGTGGGCCCCCAGGCAGAGGACCTTGAGTGTGTCCCCTTGTTGAGCGAACTTTAGATTCATCATTTTAACGCCCTCCAGACCTCCCAGGGCACGTGGTCTTTGGAGACCATCTCGTCCAGGAACTGCTTGTCCTTGAACGTGTCCATGGCCATCCAAAAGCCTTCGTGCTTGTGGGCCACGATCTGATCCTTCGCGATCAGCCTCCGGAAGGGCTCCTTGACCAATTCCTCACCTTCCTTGATGTCGTTGAAGATCTCTTTCCTGAAGATGAAATAGCCTGAATTGATCCAAATGCCGGATTCTCCGAGAGGGCTGATGGAGGCCACCTGGCCGTCTTCTTTGATCGTCACGACATGGAAACTCTGCGTCGGCCTGACGGCGAGAAAGGACGCGATCTTGTCCCGGGCCAGGAACCGGGCCAGATAATCGGAGAAATCGAGGTCCGTCAGGCCGTCGGCGTAGTTCGCCAAAAAGATCTCATCGTCGCCCAGATATTTCCTGACGGCGCAAAGCCTCTGCCCGATATTGGAATTCAACCCGGTGTCGACGAAGGTGATCTTCCAGTCGCCGATATCGCTGTGCAGCAGGTTGAGGTCTTTGCCCCCGTTGCTCAGAACGAAGTCATTGGAGACGCACTCATCGTAACCCACGAAGTACTTTTTGATGAGATCCCCCCGGTGACCCAGGCACAGAATAAACTCCTTGTGTCCATAATGCGCGTAATATCTCATGATGTGCCAGAGGATCGGACGGTATCCGAGCAGGACCATCGGTTTTGGGATGGTCTCCGAATACTCCCGAAGCCGCATCCCCAATCCGCCGCAAAAGAGCACGACTTTCATAGGCCCGACTCCTCCAGGAGATTCGCCTTTGCCAGCGAATCCGCCGCCTTCTTAAGCGCCGAAAACTCGAGGCCCGATCTTTCCGCGATGTCGAGCAGGCTGTTGCCGCCGTCGGACATGTTCAGGACCCACAGCAGGGGTAACTCATTCGCTCCCGCCGAGGAATAGAGCTCCCGCTTTCCCAGCTGCGGCTCGCATTTCTGATTCCGGCTCACGTAAACCCGGTTTCCTTCCAACACGTCGATGATACTCCGGATCATTTCGTAGCTATCCGCGAGAGAATCGGCGGACACGAATTCCATGTTGTCCGCGGACGTATGGTATTCCGGATACTCGCCGAAGGGCGTCCTCGAGAATCTTCCGACCGGGAGGTTGAAACCCGGGGAACAATACTGGCGCTCGTCATATCCGTAAGGGTGAAAATCCAGCAGCCGATAGGGTTGTCCTGAGCGGCCGAGGACGTGAGCGGCGGCCCGGTCTATTTCCGTGTTGCCACGGCGGCTTCTCTTGTACGCGATGTCCCCTCGGTCGCCCACGCCGGTGATCACCAGGCCGTTCCGGATCTTCCCGGTCTTGTGTTCGTTCTGGGCGAGCCACGTAATCGCCCCGATCGTGCCGGGGATAAAGAGGAACCTGTAGGAGAACCGACGGGGCATGGCCCCCATGTGCTTTGCCAACAGGGTCGCCAGGCCGACCCCCGAAAGGTTATCATTGGCCAATGAAGGATGGCAGGCGTGGGTCGAGATGAGAATCTCCTCATCTGTCTCGCCCCTTAAAAGCCATTCCCCATATGTCAGGGAGCCGTCCGCCAGCGTGGAATCGATGACGACCTCATAATCGCCCTCTTCCAGGGCAAGAAATTGCCTGTGGCTCAGGCAGAAGCCCCAGCCCTGGTTGTAATAAGAAGTCCTGTAGGGGATCCAATTCGGCAGGTCGGGCAGGGTATACAGATGCCTCTTCAGCTCTTCGAGCGAGAGGGTTGTATGGATGGGCACGCTGTAGCTCACGACATGGAGGTTGGACTTCCGGAAGTCGACGATCTTCTCGCCTTTCGGGTCCTTGATGTAGGCGTCATGGATGTTCCACTCCTTCGGCACTGTCCAATCGAACACCCGTGTCCCGGAAGGCACTTCGCGGACTTCGAGGGGAATGTGCCGATGGAGGATCTCCAGGGTGCGCCGGAATCCGTCCCCCGTAATGCTCCGGCAGATCGGAAACAATTCCCCCATCAGCCGATGGATTTCGAAGCCGACTCCTTTTCCGCTTCCCGGTTTCCCTATATCCTTCGTGTCCATAATTAACGGCCTCGTCAACCGCTGAAGTCGGGATAATTCCGGTCCCGTTCCGAGATGATCTTCACATCGGCCGGCCAGGCGATGCCGAAGGCCGGATCGTTCCATCGGAAGCCTCGGGCATGTTCCGGCGCGTGAAACTCCGATATCTGGTAATGGACCTCGGTTTCGTCCTCGAGTGTCAGGAACCCATGGGCAAAGCCCTCCGGGACATAGAGCATCGTCCTGTTGTTAGCGGTCAGGACGACGCTCCGGTGGCGCTTGAAGGTCGGGGAATCCGGACGCAGGTCGACGATCACATCGCGAAGGGAGCCCATCGTGCAGCGGACGAGCTTGGCCTCTTCGAACGGTTTGACCTGAAAATGCATTCCCCGGAGCGTCCCTTTCCTGACATTGAAAGAAACGCCACACTGGGCGATATGGGGATTCAGCCCATGGGCTTCGAATTCCCGCCGGCACCAGGACCTGGCGAAAAAGCCGCGGTCGTCCTCGCGCCGCTCGATATCGACGATGTAGGCTCCCTTGAGTTCCGTTTCCTGAAAGATCATTCGTAGACTCTGACCTCGGGGATCGGCACGACGAACCGTCCGCCCCACTCCCGGATGTAGGACATTTGGCCGATGATCTCGTCCTTGAAGTTCCATGGCAGGATGAACAGATAGTCCGGCCGCGTTTCACGGATCCTATCCGGCGAGTGAATCGGGATATGGGTTCCGGGGGTGAATTTGCCCTGTTTGTAAGGA
>Ga0209706_10000089_pt1 | contig 42140 bp, 37 predicted proteins | sample PPLLaktember2015_6_FD_187263 | JGI IMG/M metagenome (GOLD analysis project Ga0209706, IMG submission 187263) | Freshwater sediment microbial communities from Prairie Pothole Lake near Jamestown, North Dakota, USA - PPLs Lake P8 Core (1) Depth... | ecosystem: Environmental > Aquatic > Freshwater...
CGGCGAACGCCAGTGGCTGGAGTTCTCGATGGTGCCTGGCTTCGGCCCGCACCTGCTCATCTCCGAAGGCGCTGCCGAGGCGGGAGCCGACCTGGCGATGCCGGCCAAACGGCGGCTGGCCGCGTACCGCGACTACCTGGCCCCGGCCGCGGGCCTGGGCGCCAACGATCTGGAGCGGCTCGTGCGGGTCGAGGATCACCTCGTCGCCCTCGAGCCGCTCATCGGTGACATCGCGCGCGAGTACCTCGACAACCGCATCAACACCGCCACCGCCACCGAGCGGTTGTCGCAAGAGGCGCTGGTCGCCGACGCCGAGGGCCTGGTGATGTTCATCGAACGCCGCCGGTCGCGCCTGCTCGCCTACCCGGAAGGCCGGCGCGTGGTTCACGAGCGCCTGGGCGCGACGGGCCTGGAGGGTCTGCGTGGGCTGTTCACCGACGGGGGACTAAGGCTGGATTGAGCTGAATCCCGAATCGGTCAATCGCGCATTCTCCAATCGCTCAATGGACCTGCTACAGTTCCCCCGCATGAACCCCCGCCTCCTCCCCTTCCTGCTCGCGCTCGGCGTGTCGATACTGGTGCTCACCGCCGTATCGCTCGAGCCCTACTTCGCCGGCGACGTGAGCACGGCGCGGGCGGTGCAGGCCATCTCGCCCGGCACCGGCTGGGCCACGGCCGTCACCAGCCTGGCCACGGCCCCCAACAAGTACATCGTCATGGCCCTCGCCGTGGCGCTGGCCTGGCTGCTGGCTGGCTGGAAGGGGGCCGCCATGACGATCGGCGCGATTGCCGTCGAGCAGACCTTCGGTGAAGCCAGCAAGGAGATCGCCGAACGCGCACGTCCATCGCGCGACCTGATCGCCGTCGTCGGCAACCCCTCGGGGTACAGCTTTCCCTCGACCTTCACCACGTTCATCGCCGTCACCTTCGGAACCGTGATGCTGCTCGCCAGGCGATCGAGGGCGAAGGCGGCGCCGTTCGTCATGGCCGTGGCCGGGTCGATGATTGTGATCGGATGGGGCGCGCGCGTCGCGCTCGGCGCCCACTGGCCCAGCGATGTGGTGCTCACCACGGTGGTGTGCCTCGTCTGGGTGTGGGCCACCATCCGGGCCGTGAGGCCCTAGGCCCGCCGGTGGGACCCTCGCTGCGCTCCGAGAGGACCGGCCTGCGGCCGGGAGGACCTGCCTTCAACGGGTGGGACCGCGCGTCGTGCGGGACGAGGCTGCTGCTCGCGGTCGCGGTCGTGCTCTGCGCCGCGCGCGCGGACGCGCACCCGGCGCCGTTCTCGTTCCTCGACCTCAACCTCGACGCCCGGGGCGTGCACGGGTCGATCATCGTGCACGACCTCGACGCCGCGCACGATCTCGGCATCGACCCGCCGGAAGGCCTGCTCGACCCCGCCGTTGCCGCGCGCCATCGCAACGCGCTGCAGGCCCTCGTGACAGGCCGCCTGCGCCTGGCAATGGACGGAGAGGCCCGCGTCATCGAGTGGACCACGCTGGAGGTGGTGCCCGAGAGGTTCGGGCTGCGGCTGTCGTTCACGGCCGGGCCGCGCCCGGCCCGCGTGGCCGTGCACGCCGTGATCTTTCCGTACGACCCCGTGCACCAGACGTTCGTCAACGTCTACGAGGAGGGCCAGCTCCGCCAGCAGAACATCCTCACCGCCGACGACCCGGAGTTGCAGTATTACGCCGGCACCACGCAGGGCCGGCTCGCCGTGGTCCGCACGTTCGTCGCGTCGGGCATAGAGCACATCCTGATCGGCCCGGACCACGTGCTCTTCCTCGTGGGCCTCATGCTGCTCGGCGGAACCTTCCGCCACCTGGCCCTCATCGTGACGGCGTTCACCATCGGCCACAGCATCACGCTCTCGCTGGCGGCGCTGGACATCGTGAGCCCGCCGGCGCGGTTCATCGAGCCGCTCATCGCCCTCACCATCGTGGTCGTCGGCACCGACAACCTGTTCGTCCTGCAGGATCGCAGAAGGGCCCGGGCGGAAGGCGCAAACGCCACCTCGCGCGACGCGCGGCCCCTGTTCGCTGGATTCTTCGGCCTCGTCCACGGTTTCGGGTTCGCCTCGGTGTTGAAGGAGTTCGGGCTGCCCCGGGATGCGCTGGCCTGGTCGCTGGTGTCGTTCAACCTGGGCGTGGAGGTCGGCCAGCTGGTCATCGTGGTCGTGGTCGCCGTCGCGCTGGCGCTGGCCGGCCGCGAGCGGCCGGCCCTGGCTGCCGCCGTGGCACGCGTGGGGTCGATTGGCGTTATCCTTGCCGGCACCTATTGGTTCGTAGACCGGCTGTTCGGGACGGGAGGTTGAGCATGACGCGGGCAGGTGTGCTGGGCGCCATCATTACGGCAGGCACGGTGGCCATGGTCGCGGTTCCGTACGCCGCGCAGCAGCCGGCCGCGGCCGGCCCCAACGTGGCGCAGATCGAAAAAGTGAAGGACAACCTCTACATGATTACCGGCGGCGGCGGGAACACCGCCGCGTTCGTCGCCGGCAACGGCGTGGTGCTGGTGGACACCAAGCTGGCCAACTGGGGCCAGGCCATCCTCGACAAGGTGAGGACCGTCACCGACACGCCCATCACGCACATCATCAACACCCACACGCACGGCGACCACGTGGGCAGCAACGAGTTCTTCGATCCGAAGGTCGAGATCATCGTCCAGGAGAACACGGCCGCCAACATGGCGAAGATGCCCGTCTTCGCCGAACCCGCGAAGAAGCACGGGCTGTCGGACCAGAGCTTCAAGGACAAGTTGACCGTCCTCGGTGGCAACGACGCCATCGACCTCTACTACTTCGGTCCCGCGCACACCAATGGGGACACGTTCGTGGTGTTCCGCAACCTCCGCGTGATGCACGCCGGGGATGCGTTCTCGGGCCCCAACAACCCGATCTTGGACACCAACAACGGCGGCACCGGCCTGGGGTACCCGGCCACGCTGGCGAAGGCGGCGGCAGGCATCAAGGGCGTGGAAACAGTGATCCCCGGCCACAGCGGCGTGACCACCTGGCAGGCGTTCGTGGACTACGGGGAGTTCATGAAGAGCTTCGTGGATACGGTGAGCGGGGCGGCCAAGGCCGGCAAGTCGGTGGATCAGGCCGTTGCGGAATTCAAGCCCGCCGACAAGTTCAAGGCCTACAACCTCACGCGGGCGACGGCGAATATCGAGACGATCTACAGGGAGTTGGGTAGATAGGGTCTTGGGTCTTGGGTCTTGGGTCTTGGGTCTTGGGGGTCTGAATATTCGACTTCGTGTGATCTTCGTGCCCTTCGGGTCTTCGTGGTTTCCTTATCTCGCACCTTCAACGGGGGCAGCCTTGAAGTAGAGTCTCCGCGGCAACAGCGTCCGGCCGGGGCGGAAAGAGACCTCGAGTTCCCAGCCGGCCTCGGTCTCGGGACCGGGCAACTCGGTCTGGTTTGGAATGAAGAAGCGGTCCAACCGCAGGTTCAGCCCGAGGCTGAACCCGGTGTCGCGGTTCAGATCGAGGCGGGCGCGACTCCAGAACGTGGCGGGGCCGGGTGAGTACGACTCGCCTGGCCGGCGCAGCGCGCACACACGATAGATGTCGTCCACCGGGCAGAAGCCCACCTCCGCCTCGCCCGAAAACGACTCCTCCCCGAACAGGAAACGGTCCACTTCCGCCTGCGACAGGTGCGGCGATCCGCCCCGGATGAATCGATCCGTCGGGTTGAGGACGAAGTAGCGCCCGCGCAGCACGTCGAAGGGATCGCTGGGCGCGAGCGGAATGCGGAACGTGGGCGCGGTCCGCTGCACGTACTCGTGGTAGCCCGCCATGCCGAGCAGGACGACAACCTGGAGCGCGGCCACGGCCACGACGCGCGTCATGTCTGCTCCCGCGCCAGGGTCCGCTGGCGCGCGCGATTGAGCGCGTAGAGGATGAACAGCAGGAGCACGCCCGTAAGCAGCAGGGCCGTGCCGCCCTCGAGGTAGTTCCCGAAGAAGTCGAAGTAGCGCGTGAGCACGCCCGCCAGCAGGGCCACATAGCCGATGTTGACCCACGCATCCGAGCCCGCGCGCGCGCCCGCGCGAATGACGGCGACGGCGATGACGAGCTGGAAGATCCAGGCGAGGCCCACGGCCACCGCGTCCTTCATGCCGGGGTCGAGCTCCTTGCCCATCACCACCCACGGAAGCAGGCCGGCGACCATCACGACCCGTGCCGCGGTCGCGTCCCACGATCGCGGCAGGCATCGATCAGGGAGCGCAAGCGCGGCCAACAGCCCGGGCACGACCAGCCACCACGCCGCCCCGAGGTCGGACGAGTCGGCCTCCTGCGCGGCGCCCAGCGCCAGCATCGCGATGGTGATGACGCCAAACACCCAGAATCCCGTCCACGCCTGCAGCGCGAACACGCGCGTCGGCAGCCACGAGACGAGCACGGCCCCCAGCAGGGGTACGGCCATCCACAGCCAGGGCCCCTCGGTGTCGGCGGCCTTGATCCAGGAATCGACCTCATGCGCCTCGAGCAGGAGGCCCGCCACCAGCGCGGCGAAGATGGAGACGGACACTGCGCGGCGCGGCAGCACCCAGGCCGTGGGCAGCAGGAGGGCGAGCCACAGCCAGACTCCGTTCGGGGCGCGCGACGAGAGCTGGTAAATCTGGCTGACGAGCGCGATGCCCGCGAGCACCCATCCGCTGCCGGCAAGCGCCAGCCCCTCGGCAACGGCCATCTGCCCCGACTGCCCGAGGCGATAGGCGCCCGCGAGGAACGCTACCTGCAACGCGGCCCACGCACCGAGCTTCACGGCCCTCGGCAGGGCATCCCAGTTCTCCGCGATGATGAGGATGAGGCCCGCCAGCAGCAAGGCGCCGCCCAGCGCGCCCAGTGCCTTCATCACCAGGCCGCCGGCCTTCTGCTGCTGCAGCCCGGCGCTGGTCTGCCGCAGGCTGGCTTCGAGCTCGGGCGTCATTCGTCCGGCGGCTCGCCACGCGGCGAAGTGCCGGTCGAGGATGGTCTGCTCGCGGGACAAGGAAGACAGTCTAGATCAGGGTGCAGGGTGCGGACGGGGTGCAGGGTGCGGACGGGGTGCGGGGTGCCGGGTGCAGAGTGCGAGTGCGGCGTGCGGCTACCGGAGGCGGGAGACTACGATGCGTGGAACCCGCGGCACAGTCCGTGCGAGAGAACGGCGCCGCAGAGGCCCGCCACGACGACGGCCACGAGGTGCGTGCCGAGCACGTGCGCAGGCTCGGAGAAGTGGCAGAAGAGCCTCCAGCCCGCGTCGGCCATGAGACCCGCGCCAAGGCCGCCGATGAGACCGGAGAGACCCGGCCGCGTGGGCCAGGCGCGCGCGGCGAGCACGGCAGCCAGGGCGGCGCCCGGGAGCGCGGTGGCCAACGATCCCGCGAAGCACATCACCCCAATCCACATCCATGCCCGCCCGACGAAGATGGGGCTCGCCTCGAACGTTGTCGAGGTGACCACGATGACGAGCAGGAGGGGCAGCGCCAGCCACGGCACGAGCGCGCCGCGCCCCCATTCCCTTCCCGGCACGGCCTCGCGGAGCGCAGCCGCCACCATGGCTACCCCGGCCACGGCCTGGACCAGCGACCAGCCCCACGACTGCAGCCATCCGAGCCGGGGGGCATCGACGCGCAGCTCGAACCACAGCGGCGCAGCCACGAGCGCGAGCGCCGCGAACGGTGCCACCGCCATCGCGCGGGCCACAGGGGATCGCAGCGGGCGCACCACGTGGAAGTCGGACGCCAGCCGGGCGCGGAGCACGGGGGGGAGCACGGGTAGTTCACTCATCGTTTGAAGCACGGAGGTTCATCGGTGTCTCATCTGCGGCTCAGGATTTCTCTGAGTCGCCGCACGCCGCGGCTCGATCGGAGTTTGGCGGCCGCCTCCGCGATCCCGAGGCGCTCACCGATCTCCTCGAAGCTCAGCCCCCACTGATGATGCGCCAGCAGGGCCTGCCGCTGCGCCGCCGGAAGGATGCCGAGCGCGTGATCGAGGTCGGCGGCGTCCGCAAAGCCTTCGGCCTCGCCGCGTACCGGCGGCTCGTGGGCGGCGACGTCCTCGTCGGCGACGGGCCGCCGGCGTGCGCGCCGCAGCTCCATCAGCCAGCAGTGCCGCGCAATGGCCATCACCCACGGCATCAGCGGATAGGCCGGGTCGTAGCTCCGACGCGCGCGATGGAGCTGGAGGAACGTCTCCTGCAGGACGTCCTCGGCACGTGACGCGTCGCGGATCTGGCTCGACAAGTAGCGCCGCACCCGGGGCGCCACGAGCCCATAGAGCTCGTCGAACGCCTCGAAACACCCCGCCTGGTAGCTCGCCATCAGCGCGCGGAGCCGCTGGTCGTCGGTGCCAGGGGCGCTCATCTCATCGGACATGGATTTGCCGCGGAGCCATCGATGGTATCAGGGCCACGGCGATACCTGCGTGCCGGGCCCGGCAAAGAAGGTTACGGAGAACGGTCGCACAGCGTTCGAGGGCAGCGGGCGACGGACGGCGGATCAAGTAGCACCCGGGTCCATCTGCGGCCCGTGCGTTCTGCACTATCTGCGTCTCTGTGGCCAAAGTATCTGAATTTCATCTGTGGCCACTGTATGGCCAAGGTATCTGAATTTCATCTGTGGCCAAGGTATCTGAGGAGCCTGCATGTCTGTGTTTCACCCATCCGTGTTCGCGATCGGCGTCCTCGCGGCGATCGTCCCGTCCTGGTCGGTACAGAGGGAGATTTCTTCAGCGCCGGCCTCGGCGGGGCCGCCGGCGCTCATGGCGATGGCTGAAGCCGAGCGCGCCTTCTCGCGGCGGGCATCCGAGACCACGCCGCGTCAGGCGTTCATCGAATTCTTCGCAGACGAATCGGTGAACTTCCAGCCCGACCCCGGGCCTGCACGTGAGCGGCTGCGCAAGCTGCCACCACCCAAGCCGGGCGCGCCGGCGTTCCAGTGGGAGCCGCGGACCGGCGACGTGGCCGCCAGCGGCGACCTCGGCTACCTGACCGGTCCGGTCCGCTACCCGCAGTCCGACGGGAGCATCCGACACGGGTGCTATTTCTCCGTCTGGAAGAAGCAGGCCGACGGCACCTTCAAGGTCATCCTCGACGTCGGCATCCAGCCGCCTTCCGAGGTCCCGTTCGCGCCGGGTTTCGTCCGCGCGCCCGGGCAGGCCACCGGCGCCCCCCGCGGCTCGCACGCCGACGCCGAGCGCGGGCTACTGGATGCGGACAGGGCGTTCAGCGCCGCCATTGCCGAGAAGGGCACGGCCACGGCGTACCGCGCCGTGATGCACGCCGGCGCCCGCTTGCACCGCAACGACGCCCTCCCGCTCACCACGCGAGACGCCGCCGCGGCCTGGCTCGACTCGAACGTGAAGACGATGACGAGCGAGCCGATGAAGAGCGAGACCGGCGCGTCTGGCGACCTGGGCTATACGTGGGGGAAGGCCGTGGTTACGGGCGCGGACGGCAAGGCCACCACGGGCTACTACGTTCGCCTGTGGACGCTCGGCAAGGACGGGCGCTGGCAGCTCGTGGCGGACCTGACGCCGGCGTAGGCGTCACGGGGGGTCACAGCACGGAGGTTGACCTCCTGCGCGGGGCGCGGTCCTACCGTCCGTTCACGAAAGGCAGCAGCACCGCGTTGATGAACGCGTGCGTCGGGGTGGGCACGCCGCTCTCGCGGCCCATGCGGGCGATGGCGCCGCTCAGCCAGGGCAGTTCGAGCCGGCGGCCGCGCTCGAGGTCTTCGAGCATGGACGACTTCGACTCGTACGGGAAGTTCCGCACCATCTGTTGCGTGCCTTCCACCAGCCCGTCCGGGAACACGATGCCGCGCGCGGCACCCACGGCCATCGCCTCGGCAAACGCGCGGTCCATCATCTCCAGCAGCTCGGGGTACTCGCGAATCGCGCCCATCGGGGACCGCGTCACCGCGGTCATGCCGCTCCACGTGCCCAGCCGCACGAACTTCACCCACAGCTCCACGTCGATGTTCGTGCTGAGATCCGCGACGAACCCGGCACGCTGTCCGGCGGCCTGGAACTGGCGCAGGCGCGACGAGGCGCGGCCGTCCGACTCGCCGAACACGAGGCGATCCGCCACCGTGTGGTGGATGTGTCCGGGCTCGTCCACCACCGCCACGACGTAGGCCACACCGCCCGCCACGTGGTCCGCGCCCGCGTGACGCGCCACCATCCCGACCGCCTCCACCCCGTTCTGCAGCGTGATGACGACCGTGTCGGGACCGACGAGCGGTGCGAGGGTCGCGGCCGCCGCATCGAGGTCGTACAACTTCACGGTGAGCAGCACGACGTCCACGGGCCCGATGCTGGCAGGCGAATCGCTGACCTGCACCGGGACGTGCAGGTCGCCCTTCGGGCTGGTGATGCGGAGCCCGTGTGCCGAGAGGGCGGCCAGGTGCGCGCCACGCGCGATGAAGCTGACATCCTCGCCGGAGGCTGCCAGTCGCCCGCCGAAGTACCCTCCGACGGCGCCGGTTCCGAAGACTGCGATCCGCATAGGAGTCAGGAGTCAGGAGTCAGGAGTCAGGAATCGGGAATCGGGAATCGGAGTCGACTGGCGACTGGATCCTGATGGCATCGAGCGAGATGACCGGCTCGTCGCCCATCACCGTGGCGCTGTGCATGGCGCCTCGCGGGATCTCGACCCAGTCGCCCGGGCCGAGCATCGCCAGGTGCCCGCTCACCACCAGGCGGAAGCGGCCCGACATGACCGCGTCGATCTTGTCGACACCGTGTGCGTGATCCGGAAAGACCGTGCCTGGCTCGTACGTATAGCGCGCCACCCGGTAACCGAGCGCCTCGAGCTTCGCGCGCAGGGCAGCCTCGGAGAGTGGCCCGTCGATGGTGTCGTTCCAGTGGTGAACGGCCATGGAAGAGTGCGCTGTCCTCGGCACTCTCCTCAGGCGCCCACCGCGTCTGCCGGCTCCGCCGGCATCCCCGGCATGTTGCCGCCGGCCAGCTCCTGGTCGATCATCAGCAGGCCCACGCCCGTGTTGCCGGCCAGGCGGATGCGGCCGAGCACCGCGCGCGCGGCGGCCTCTTCCTCCATCTGCTCGTTCACGAACCACTGCAGCATGATGGTGGCCGGGCGATCCTTGGCCTTCTCCGCCATCGCGTACAGGTTATTGATGGACGCGGTGACGTCCTTCTCGTTTTTCAGCACGTGCGTGCACAGGGCTTCGGCCGTCTTCCAGTCGGTGGGCGGCGCCGCCACTGCGGGCAGGGTGACCTTCTGGTCCCGTTCCACCAGGTGATCGATGATGCGCTGCGCGTGCATCCGTTCGTCGGACGACTGCTTGGCCATCCACTTCGCGAAGCCCGGAAGATCGTGCTCGGCGAGCCAGATCGACATGGCCAGGTACTCGTGCGCGGCGCGGAACTCGAGTGTCAGGTGCTGGTTGAGTCCCTTGAGCAGTTCGGAGGTCATCGGGGGTCCTTTGGTCAGGCCGAGCGGCGACGTGCCAGCTCGAAGGCGAGCCCGCCGAGCAGCACGAACAGCCCCGCGCCGGTCAGCGCCAGCGGGAGGTGGCCCGTGCCGCCGAAGTACACCCCCGCGATCATCGAGACGACAGCGCCAATCGCGCACGCGACAACGAGACCGGCAGAGGGCTTTTCGGCAGGCGCCATAGAACGGATATTGTACTAGGGCTTGCGGAGGAACCGGACCTCGTCACCTGCGGCCATGTCCGCGCCGCGCCATCTGCACCCATCGGCGTTTTTCTGTGGCCCTCTCCGGCCCGCCTCATCTGCGTGATCTGCGGCCCATCTGCGGCCCTGTCCGACCCCATCATCGGCGGATGCGATCGGCCAACTGGCCCACGGCCAGCGCGTAGGCATGGGCGCAGTTGTAGCCGAGCAACGCTTCATAGTTGGCGTAGACCAGCCAGGCGCGGCTCCCCGATCGGAACAGGGACGCGTCACGGTCCACCCGCGGCAGCGCGCCTCCTGAGACGGTCCGCACGCCCAGCTTCTGCCAGGCCGCCAGCTGGCGCGGCTCGGTCATGTCGCGCTCGGCCCGGCAGCCATTGGCACGCAGCCCTACCTGGGCGACGAGCTCGTCCTCTCGGCCGCGCGGCAGCTTCACCTCGCGGCCCCACGTCTCCCCTTCCTTCCAACCGTGGTTCTTCAGATAGTTGGCGATGGACGCCAGCACGTCAGGCGTGGAACCCCAGATGTCCCGATGCCCGTCGCCGTCGAAGTCCTCGGCATGTTTCAGGTAGCTGGAGGGCATGAACTGCGTCTGCCCCATGGCGCCGGCCCACGAGCCCTTCATCACGCCCAGCTCGATATGGCCTCGGTCCACGATCTCGAGCGCCTGCATCAGCTCGCTCTTGAAGAACGTGCCGCGCCGCCCGTCCCACGCGAGCGTGGCGAGCGCCTGTACCACGGGGCGCACGCCGCTGAAGCGTCCGAAGTTCGACTCGAGGCCCCAGACGGCCAGGAGGAAGCGCGGCTGGACCCCGTAGCGTGCGCCCACGCGCGTCAGGGTGCGCCGCTCGGCCGCCGCCTTCTCGTTCGCCGTCCGCACGAACCTCGTCGTCAGGCGGCGCCGGACGTATTCATCAACCGTGAGGATGGTCTCGGCCTGCGTGCGATCGCGCTCGATCACGACCTCGAGGGGCGTGAGGCCGTCGAAGGCCCGGTTCACGGTGTCGGGCCTGATGCCGCGGTCGAGCGCCTCCTGGCGGACGCCGTCGAGCCAGGAATCGAAGGTCGGTCGCTCCGGCTCCTGCCCGCCAGGGAGCGCGACACACGCCACCAGGAGGGCGGCGGTCACCCAGACGCGAGACGCGCCAATCGCGGCATGGACGCGGGACACCGGACCATTGTACCGGGAGACCGACATTCGAGGAGGGCGGCTCACGGCCAGGCCGGCACCGATACGCACGCTGCCCGCGAAGCCGGGCTGTCCAAACTGCCCGGACGCGTTCGCCACTCAGCTCGTCAGCGCCCCGCGAAGTGCAGGCGGAAGGTGGTTTCCACCACAGGCGAACCGTTCTGGGTGCAGCGGACCTCGCGAACGAGGACCGAGCCGGGCGCGGCGGCATCGGCCAGCTCGTACATCGGCACGACGAGATGCCCGCGCGCCGCGGGCACAGGAACGGAAGGCGGAACGCCGGGTGCGGCCGCGGGTGGCGACGCGCCGCCGACCGGCGCCCCTCCCGCGGGCGTCACCCTGATGCCGGAGAGCACGTCGGTCAGCGAGCGGCCACGCCCGAAGCTCGCCCTGAATATGACCGAGCGCCGCACCGAGTCCCGTCGTCGGGTCGGCCGGCACTGCCGTCAACGGCAGCGATCCAGGCAATCGTCGTGCTCGCGGCATGCCTGATGGGTACCGCAGGAGTATGTGCGGATACGACGCAGCGTGTCCTGGCTCGTAGACTCGTAGGCGACCGTCGCCGCACAGGACGATGGGCATCCCCCTCCGCAGGCAGGCGGAGGCGACCGGCCCAACCGTGGGACCGAAGTGATTCCGCACCCGCTCACCAGGCTGCCGCGCCCACTGCCCCCCTGCGCCGGACGCCGAGCACACCGAGAGGACGAACAGCACCACCGCCGGCCGCCACCTCGATCGATACCGCATGACTCCGGTTCTTTCTCGGCACGATAGCCGGGCGGAGATCTGTCTCTCCCTCAACCAGCGCAATTGCCGGGCGAGACCCGACACGCGCTCCGAGAACCGTCGTCCGGGCGCCGGCGCCACGGTCGAGCAACGTCAGAGGGCGTTGCCCGCCGCGCCGTCCACGAACATCCCCTGGCCCGAGATGTAGCTGGCCCTCTCGGAGGCGAGAAAGACGACGAGGTTGGCGAACTCTTCGGGATCCCCGAGACGGCCCATCGGGATGGACGCCACCGACGCCTTCTTGATCTCCTCGATGGGCTTCCCCGTCCGCGCCGCGTTGGCCTGGTCCAGCTCGTCGATGCGCTCGGTGGCGATGCGCCCCGGGGCAATCACGTTCACCAGAATCCCGTGCGACGCCAGCTCCTGCGACATCGTCTTCGCGAGGCCCCACACGCCTGCGCGGAACGCGTTCGAGAGCACGAGGTTTGGAATCGGCTGCTTGATGGACGAGGACGCGATCGTGAGCACGCGCCCGTAGCCGGCCTTTTTCATCTCCGGCACGGCCGCCGTGACGATGCGGACGAAGCTCATGAGGTTCTGCTCGAAAGCCTGCTTCCACTGGGCCTCGTTCACGGTGGAGAACCCGCCCGCGGGAGGGCCCCCCGCGTTGTGGACGAGGATTTCGAGCCCGCCGTACGCGGCGACGGCCGCGCCCACGAGACGCTCGGCCTCGGCCGCGTTGCTCACGTCGGCGACCAGCGCTTCGACCCGCGCACCCGTGTCCCTGCGGATCTGTTCCGCCGCCGCCTGGATGCGTGACTCGTCGCGGCTGCAGATCACCATGTGGCATCCCTCCTGCGCCAGCCCCCGCGCGCAGGCGTAACCCAATCCGCGGCTCGCGGCCAGCACGAGCGCGCGCTTTCCCTTCAGTCCCAGGTTCATCAGTGCAGATCCAATCTCCGGAGAATGTCGTCGAGGTCGGCCAGCGTCTCCGCGTCCACTGGCGCAAACGGGGCCCGCGCGCGAGGCGACGCAATGGCCCCACGGCGGTGGTAGATGTGCTTCCGGATCGCGAGGTTGATGCGCGGCTGGTTCTCGAAGCGGATGAGCGGCACGTACTGGTAGAAGACCGACGTCGCGCCGTCCACGTCGCCCGACCTGAACCTGCGGTAGATGTCGACGAGGATCTCGGGGTACGCAAAGCCCGTCATGGTGCCGTGGGCGCCGTGCCGGAGTTCTTCCAGGAACATCATGCCGCCCAGCCCGCCAAAGATGACCATGTCGGGATTGGCGGCACGCACCTGGCTCACCTTCATCGGCGACGGCTCGTCTTCGAGCTTCAGGTGACGGAGGCGAGGCGACGCCGCACCGATGCGGGCAATCACCTCCACGCTCATCAGGATGCCGCCCGCCGCCGGCGGGAAGTCCTGGACCACGACCGGGAGGTCGATGGCATCGGCCACGGCGCGGTAGTGCCGCTCGAGCGCGGCGTCGTTGGCCCGCGCCAGCTTCGGCGGCGCCACCATCACAGCCTGCGCGCCCAGCTCCTGCGCGCGGCGGCTGTAGGCGATGCAGCCGTCCGTGCCTGCATGCGTCGTACCGACACAGATGGGGAACCCGGGGCCCGCGGCCTCCACGGTGGTCGCCATTACCCGGTCGCGCTCGGACTCGGTGAGCTTGTCAGCCTCCCCGAGGACGCCGAGGATGGTCATGCCGTTCACGCCTTTCTCGCGCGTGAACACCGTGAGCCGCTTCAGGCTCTCGAGGTCGAGCGAGCCATCCTCGGAGAACGGCGTGGGCGTGATGTTCCAGACGCCGATGAGCGACACGGTAGACAAGATAGCAGACACGGACGGGCCGCAGAGGCGCCGCAGATGGATGAGGATGGGATGCTGACAGGCCAGATGCACACGGGACACGCGGGGACCGCTCCGACTGGCCGAAGACAGGCTGCACGGATCGAAGATGGGAGGCTAACAGCCTCGGATACTCACCGGACGAACCCCGACAGGCTGCAGACGGAACGCCCGAGGGAACAGAGACGGCAGGGTCCGCGGACTGCCCGCAATGCACCGGGTGGCCGCGTCACCTTGCCCCCACTTGACGCGACGCCCGCGCCCAACGCAGCCACGAGCTCGGTGCAGCGCGCAGCCGATAGCGGCTCACTTCGGCCGCGCGCGCAATCTGCTTCCAGGGGCCGAAAACAACCGGGACCGAGCGCCGCGAATCGGAATGGGCTTACGCTGCCCCTTCTGTACCCCCATCTGCGGCCCGTGCGTGTAGCCTCATTCGCGACCAGTGGCCTTCTGCCTCATCTGCGGCCCGTGAGTAGCGGCGCTATCTGCGTCCCATCTGCGTCCCTGCGCTATCTGCGTCCCATCTCCGGCCCGTAAGTGTCTGCGCCATCTGTGTCCCATCTGCGGCCCGTCCGTGTCGGCGGCCGGTCTGTGACTATGTCGGTCCCGCCCCCCACAGCGCGCCGGCAATCGGCCGGCCGCCATCCACGTCCAGGTCGGGTCGCTGGAACTGACCGTATCCCGGAACGCCCACAAGCTGGCCGTCCTGATAAACCGGCAGGCCCCGCACCATCGTCGTCACGACGGCACCCTTCAGGCGGAACCCGTCCCACAGCTTCATGTTCGCGCGCGATTTCGTCAGCGCGGTGGACGCCTTGAAGCGCCACTTCTTTTTCATGTCCACGATGGTGAAATCCGCGTCGGCACCCACCACCATGCGGCCCTTGTTGGGCAGGCGGAACACGTAGGCGGGGTTCTCGGAGCAGACGGCCACCACCTGCGGCAGCGTGATACGGCGGTCGTTCACCGCGGTGAGCATCAGCGGCGTGAAGATATCCAGGCCCGCGATGCCCGGCGGCGCCTGGAAGATGTCGTCGCCGTGGCGTTCCTTGTCCTCCGCCAGGAACGGCGAGTGATCCGTCCCGATGTACTCGATGAACCCGCCCTGGATGGAGTGCCACAGGCCGTCGCGCATCTCGGCGCTCCTGAGGGCGGGGTTGCACTTCGCATAGGGCCCAAGCCGATCGAGCGCCGCGTCCGTGAAGAAGAGATACGGCGGGCACGTTTCGACCGCCACGTTCAGCCCGCGGAGCCGGGCATCGGCGGCCAGCCGCGCCGACATCGGGCTCGAGCAGTGGACGATGCCGATGGGCAGGGGCTTCTCGGCGGCACGGGCAAGGACGACCGCAACCGACACTTCTTCGCACGCGGCCGGGCGGCTTTCCGCGTGTGCGCGGCCAGTGGTGCGGCCCATCGCCTCGAGCCGAGTCCTGAGCGGGCCGTACATGCCCGGCTCCTCGCAGTGAAAACAATGACGCAGCCGCGTGAGCCGAACGGCGTCCATCACCTGGCGCACCTCGTCGTGCCGGCACCACAGCCCGAGGAACTCGTCCTCGCGCCCCTCGGGGGGTGGCTGCAGGAACGTCTTGAAGGCGATGGCGCCGGCCTCGGCCTGCTCGACGATGGAAGCCAGGTTGTCGCGGCCGGCGCCGCCGTAGAGCGCGTAGTCGATGTGCGCCTGCGGCGCCATGGCGGCCACACGCATCTTGAGGTTCGCGGCTGAGTTGGTAGGGATCTTCGAGATGGGCATCTCGAAGAGCGTCGTGATGCCGCCCGCGGCCGCGGCCGCCGTGCCCGAGGCAAAGTCTTCGCGCGCGTCGACGCCCGGATGCCGCGTGTGCACGTGCGTGTCGATGATGCCGGGCAGCACGTGAAGGCCCTTCGCCACCATGGTCCGGTCGGCGGCCAGGGGGATGCCGGCGGTGACGATGTCGGCGATCTTCCCGTCGCGAACCGCAAGGCTGGCCGGGTAGGCCCGACCGGCGGACACCAGGGTGCCGCCGGTGATGGCCAGGTCGTAGGTCTGCTCAGCCACGCGTCGTCATAGTAGCCGACGGTGACCGGTCACCGTGTGGTCGACTGCGCGTCCGGCCACTTGTCCACGCGGTGCGTGACGGGCTTGAGCGTCCACAGGTAGGCGTAGATGGCGCCGAGGTCCTCGCGGGTCATGCCCGCGTACATCCGCCAGGGCATAGCCGTGTTCTGCCGCCGCTCGGCGTCCGTGAGGACGTGGTCGTCGGGAGCCTCGAAGGCCTTGAACTTGTTGATGAACTGCTCCTCCGTCCACGTCCCGATGCCCGTGTCGGCATCGGGTGTGATGTTGGCGCTGCGCACGCGGTAGCCGTTGTCCGGATCGCGAAACTGATTGCCCCCCGCGAACGCCATCCCGGGCAGCTGCTGGCCACGATTGTCCATCTGCGTGTGGCAGTCGGCACAGGAGGCGGCGCGGACGAGGTACTGTCCGTAGGCCACCTTATCCGACGGCGAGGGCCGCGTGCCGAATTGCGCCGGACCGGGCATGGTGCGAACGATCACGTTCATCGGCACGTCCAGCGACCGCTCGGGGATGTGGCTCTCCACCGGCGCCAGCGAGCGCACGTACGCGAGGATGGCCATCACGTCGTCTTCCGCGATCTGGCCGTAGTTGGGATACGGCATCAACGGGAAGAGCGCGGTCCCGTCCTTCGCCACGCCCTCGGTGACCGCGCGCAGCAACTCACCATCCGTCCAGCCGCCCACGCCGGCCGGGGTGATGTTCTTCGCGTAGAGCGTGCCCGGCACGCCGGAGTTGAAGTTGTCGAACTTCTCGCCGCCCGCGCCCAACTGGTCGTGCCTGATGGGGCCGGCGAACTTCGTGAAGTCGCGGGGCGTGTGGCAGTCCATGCAGATGGCCACGTGATTGGCCAGGTACTCGCCGCGCGCGATGCGCTCGGGTGTGGACTCGATCTTGAACGCCGCCGGAGGCGCTGGGACGTTCGGGTACTTCGCGTAGAGATAGGTGAGGCCGCCAGCCGCGGCCACGACGACGAGGAGCACGAGGAACACAACGAGACGCAGTATCAGGCGCATGAGGCTCTCTGGACGATGAATCGCGACCGGGTCTGTCAAAAATGAAGGGGCGGCCCCAGGGCCGCCCCTTCCTCGGATGCCTTTCCTAAATACGATCCGTCACGGCTGCTGGTTCGACGTGGTCGTCGGCCGCTTCTTCGCCGCGGCCACCATTGCCGCCACGTCGGCCGCCAGCTTCTTCGCGTCGTAGACGATGCCGTCCTTGATGGTGTACTTGACGCCACCCACGCGCTCGACGCGGCCGTTGGTGTCGTTCACCCTCACCGCGCCCGTGGCGTAGAGCGTCTTGAAGTTCTCGAGCGGGTTCTGGTCCACGAGTACCATGTCGGCCAGCAGGCCCGGCCGGATGATGCCGAACTCGAGGCGCTTGCCCTTCGGCTCGTGCAGCGCCTCTGCACCGTGGAGAGTGGCCGAGCGGATCACTTCCAGCGGGTGGAACCCGGCCTCCTGCAGCATCTCGAGCTCGAGGATGTAGCCGAAACCGTAGGTCTGGTAGATGAAGCCCGAATCCGAGCCCGTCGTGACGCGGCCGCCGGCGTTCTTGTAGTCGTTCAGGAAGCTCATCCACACCTGGTAGAACTTCTTCCACGCCACTTCATCTTCGGTGGTCCAGTTGAACCAGTAGGCGCCGTGCGCGACGCGGTTCGGCTGGAAGAACTCCCAGAGCGACGGGATGGTGTACTTCTCGTGCCAGTCGGCGTTGCGCATGCGCATCACGTCGCGGCCCGCCGAGTAGATGGTCATCGTCGGATCGATGATGAACTTGCGGTCCACCCACTCCTTGATGAGCGCATTCCACGGCTCGCTGCCCCGCGGGTGAATCTTGTCCCACAGTCGCGCCACCTGGCCGAAGCGGTGCTGCTCGTCGTTGTAGTTCTGGTTGACGGGATACTGCTGGATGCTCGAGTCCTTGAGCAGGCTCTCGAACAGCCCGTAGTAGTGCGTCATGGCGCCGAGGCCGAGGCGCGAGGCGTCGCGGGCCGTCATGCGGACCACGCCCATCTGGTCGATGTGGGCCGTGGAGCCCAGGTTGTTCTTCTTCGCCTCGTCCAGCAGGGCTTCCATGACCTCGGGGTCATACCCCGTGAGCTTCAGGCCGTCGATGCCCTCGTTGGCCGCCCAGCGGACCCACTCGCGCGCGGTGTCGGGCGTCTGGGGCTTCGAGCGATCCCAGCCCTCGCCCGTGAACGGGCGGTGATACGCGAAGATGCGCGGCGCCACGATCTGGTTCTTCGCGGACAGATCGCGCTGCCCGAGGTCCCAGTCCATCGAACCGCAGGGCACGCCGCGCACGGTGGTGACACCGTGCATCATCCACAGCTTGTAGACGTAGTCGGGGATGTTGGCCTGCCCGCCGCCGCAGTGCACGTGAAGGTCGACGAAGCCCGGCATCAGGTAAAGGGCCGTGCCGTCGATCTCCTTCGTCCCCTTGGTCGGGCGCCGCTCGGGGTTGATGGCCACCTGCGGGAAGCCGACGCTGGCGACCTCGGTGATGCGGTTCTGCTCGACGACGATGTCCATCGGCCCGCGCGGTTGGGCGCCGGTGCCGTCGATCAGCGTGACACCGCGGATGACGAGCCGATCGAACGGTCCCTCACCCTGGTTGCCACGGGGCTGCGTGGGGGTCATCTGCTGCGCTGCCAGGCCGACACCCAGCGCAGCGACGAAAGCGGCCGACAACACCGACCGAAGACGGGTAGATCTCACGGGTACCTCCAGAAAAGCTGGAGGTCAGTATACGTGCCGGGAGTCGGGAGTGGGGAGTCGGGAGCCGGGAGTCGGGAGTCGGCTTGACCCCTGAACCCGAGAACCCGAGAACCTCAGCACCCTATTCCGTCCGGAGCGCCTTCATCGGGTCCACCCGCATGGCCCGGCGCGCGGGGACGAAGTTGGCGACCCCGGCGGCGGCCAGCATGGTGAGGACCGCAAGGGTCCAGGCGACGGGGTCCAGCGGGGTGATGCCGTAGAGCAGGCCGCTCAGGCCGAAGGCAGCGCCGGCCGCCAGCAGGCCGCCGATGGCCAGGCCCACGCCCGCCAGCCCGAAGCCCTGCCGCATCACCATGCCCAGGACGCTACCCGGGTGGGCGCCCAGCGCCATCCGGAGACCAATCTCCCTGGTGCGGCGAGACACAGAGAACGCGATCACGCCGTAGAGGCCGATGGCCGCCAGGAGCGTGCCCAGGGCGCCGAACGACGCGGCCAGGATGGCGCCAACTCGCGCCGGCATCAGGCTCATCGAGAGGTTGTCGGACATGGTCGAGTTGCCCACGAACACCAGGCCGGGTTCCATGGCCAGCAGCTCGCGGCGAATGGCGGCCAGAAGCTGACCGGGGTTGCCCGCGGTTCGGGCCAGCAGGTAGTTGTAGCGCTGAGGCCGCTGCGCCGATGCGAAGTAGACCATGGCCACGGGGCGCTCGAGGACGCTGTGCACCTTGTGGTTCGAGATCACGCCGCCAATGGTGTACGTGTCCTTCGTAACGGCGTTGGTGAAGGTGCGGCCGACGGCGCTCTCGTTGGGCCAGTAGCGCCGCGCCATGGTCTCGTTGACGAGCGCGACGAGCGGGGCGCCCTTGCGGTCGGTCTCGTTGAGGTCGCGGCCTTCGAGCACGCGCAGGCCCAGCGTCGACACGTACCCCGCCGACACGGCGATGTTCTCGATGGTCTCCCCGCGCTGCCCCTCGGCATACGTGCGGCTGTCCACCTGCAGCTCGGCCTGGTTGAAGTTGAGCTCGAACGGGAGGCTGGGCGTCGCCGTGGCGGTGGACGTGACACCTGGCATGGCGCGCACGCGCGCCACGGCATCGGTCCAGAACTGTTCGGCACGCTCCGGCGCGTAGCGGACCATGTCAGTGTCGAGCGAGACAGTGGCGAGGCCCTCGACATTGAAGCCGACATCCGCGCGCTGCGACTCGGCCAGGCTCCTGAGCAGCAGGCCCGCCACCACCAGCAGCACCGCGGTGAACGCCACCTGGGTCACCACGAGCGCATCCCGTAGCGCGAACCGCCGACCGCCCACGCGCCCGGCGGGCGCTTCGCCGCGCAGATCGTCGACCAGGCTGGGCGCCGAGGCCTTCAGCGCAGGCAGCAGGCTGGCCAGCACGCCGGTGAGGCCGGCCGCGCCGACGGCGAACAGCATGACGCGCCAGTCGAGGCCGATCTCGAGGACGAGGTTCACCGGGAGCGGCAGCTGGACCGACGTGAGCGCCCGGATCACGGCCCATGCGCACCCCATGGCCACGGCGGCGCCCAGGCCGCCAAGCACGAGGCCTTCCACCAGCAGTTGCTGTACCAGCCGACCGCGGCTGGCGCCGACCGCCAGGCGCACGCTGATCTCGCGGCGCCGCGCGGAGGCGCGGGCCAGCAGCATCCCGGCCACATTGGCGCAGGCGATGAGGAGCACGAGACCGACGACGGACATCAACGCCGCCGCGCCCATCGACAACACGCCACTCGCCTGCGGCACGAGCATCCGCACCTCGGATGTCGGCACCACCGACATACGGCGATCCGTGTTGGTCTGCGGGTGCGCGGCCTCCAGCTGGCGGCCGACGAGCGAGATGTTGGCGTGGGCCTGGTCGGCGGTGACGCCGGGCTTCAGGCGGCCCTTGACGAACATCCATCGCACGCCGCGGCGCTCGAGCCGCGTGCGGCCGGGACCGGGCACGACATCGGTGATGCCGGCGGGCTCCACTTCCTCGACGTGCGCCATCGGGAGCCACAGCTCCGGCGTGAGCAGCGGGACCACGCCGTTGAAGTCCGGACGCGTGATGCCGACGATGGTGTACGCGAGCCCGCGGAGCGTCAGCGTCTGGCCGATGGCCGACGGCGCGCCGCCGAACTCGGTCTGCCACATCCGGTGCGAGATCACCACCACGCGCGCCGCTCCCGGGTCGTCGTCCGAGGGGACCAGCAGGCGGCCGAGGTGCGGTGACACACCGAAGAAGGTGAAGTGGTTGCCCGTGACAATCTGGCCGATGACCAGCCGCGAGCGCTCGCCGAGGGCGAGCGGCGCGAACATCGGGCTGTAGGCCGTCATGTCCGAAAAGACGTCGTTCTGGGCCTTGAGATCGACGTAGTCGGCATACGAGGACGTGGCGTATTCGTCGCCGTCCCCGCCCACCGTGAAGACATCGGCCAGGCTGCCGGGGTCGGTGACCGGGAGGGGCTTGAAGAGCAGGGTGTCGACCAGCGAGAACATCGCGGTGTTGACGCCCACCCCGAGGCCGATGGAGAGAATGGCGACAATGGCAAAACCCGGGCTGCGGGTCAGCCAGCGGAGGGCGTAGCGGATGTCCTGAATCATGGTACTCGCGGTCTTAGACGGTGCCGGCGCCGGTTAGTTCGACACGGACCGCGACCGACTCAGATGGCGCAGGTCCCCGAGAGCCGCAGATCACTCCGATTCCGCAGATCTTGCGGGTGAGGTGCGCCCGGTCGAAGATCGGCCGATCGGATTACGAGGTCCAGGAGTTACATGGAGGCTCGGTGAGGGGGCGGACGCGCCTTGTCACCCCTGGGCCTGGTCTACCCGGCACGGACGCCGCAGCCCAAGAAGACCGAGAGTCTGCGCCATCTGCGTAATCTGCGGCTGACCCCTCTCTGTCATCTGCGGCTGTAATTCGGGCCCAGGTCCGCGTTCAGTCGAGCCGGCGAAATCCTTTCCCCGTCCCCGCAATCAGTGTTCGCGCCATCCCTTGCGGCAGCACCCGCGACAGCCAGGCAATCGCGCGGTTCGCACGTCCGGTGATGTACACCGGTTCGCCGCGCATCACCGCGTCGTAGCCCTCCGCCACCACATCGGGCGCCTCCATCCACAGGAGGTCCGGCATCCGGCTCACCTGCGCGCGCGTCCCGGTGACGTCGTGGAACTCGCTGTAAGTGAACCCGGGACAGAGAGCCGTGGTGTGGATGCCCTCCGGTGCGCGCTCGGCGTGCAGCGCCTCGGAGAAGCGGATCAGGAACGCTTTGGCGGCCGCGTACAACGTGTGGCCGGCCGGCGCCGGCAGGTGGCCCGCCAGCGACGCGACGTTGATGATGCGGCCCCACCGCCGTTCGACCATCCCGGGCAGCAGGCGGTAGGTGAGCTCACAGACCGCGGTGACCATCACCCGCAGGAACTGCTCGTGCTCCGCCCACGTGGGCCGGTCGAATCGCCCCGGCAGCCCGTACCCGGCGTTGTTCACGAGCACGTCCACCTGGATGCGTCGGGCCTGCAGCTCCGAGACGATGGCGCCCGGCGCCGCCGGGTCGGCGAGGTCGGCCACGACCACGCGGATGGGCACGCCGTGGCGCTGGCCGAGCGTGGCGGCGAGCTCCTCGAGCCGATCGCGCCGCCGTGCGGTGAGCACCAGGCCGTAGCCACGCGCGGCCAGCAGCTCCGCGTAGGCCTTGCCGATGCCCGCCGAGGCGCCCGTCACCAGCGCCGTCCGTCCCGCCCCTTCGCGCCCCATGGCCCCCAGTATAGGTATGATGGACTCCACGCGCCCCTGACCTGGAGGTTCCATGCGCACTGTCCGTTCCCTGCTGCTCGTCGTGGCGTCGGTGACCCTCGCTGGATGCATCAACAGCGCCACGCTCATCAAGGTGAAACCCGATGGCAGCGGCACGGTCGAGCAGACCACGCTGGTGAATACGGGCGCGATGAAGGCGATGATGCCGGGCATGACCGCGCCCGGGCAGTCGCCGAACGCCGTGAACGAGGCCGACCTGAAGCGGACGGCTGAGCGCATGGGCCAGGGCGTTCGCCTCCTGTCGGCGGAGCCCGCCAAGGCCGGCACGTTCGAGGGCGTGAAAGCCATCTACGCATTCGACGACATCAACCAGGTGCAGCTCAGCCAGGACCCGAGCATGAGCGGCAGCACCAGTGGCGCGTTCTCGTCAGAACCGCCACCGGTGGAGAACCCGGTGAAGTTCACCCTGAAGAAGAACGGTGGCACGTCAGTCCTCACGGTCCAGTTCCAGGACAAGCCCATGAGCACCGACAAGCCCGACACGCCGCAGGGCGGACCCAACATGTCCGACCCCGCCGTGCTGAACATGGTGAAGACCATGTTCGAGGGCTTCAAGATCGCCATCGACCTCGAGGTGATGGGATCCATCGTGAAGACCAACGCCGAGTACGTGAACGGCTCCCGCGTGACCCTGCTGGAAATGGACCTCGGTCAGCTCTTCCAGGACCAGGAGAAGCTGCAGGCGCTGCAGGGCAAGGTGGCGCCAGGCGCGTCGCTGTCCGAAGTGAAGCCCTACCTGAAGGACATCAAGGGCATCAAGATCGACGGCCCGACGATCAACGTGGAGTTCAAGTAGTACGTCGGGAGTCGGGAGTCGGGAACCGCAAGAACCACGCCGGGAGAGCACTGCGTTGGGAGGGGGATTGCGACGGGAGTCGCCCTTCCTCACCGGCGCGGGAGCGCCGGCCCACCGTGAGCGCCGCGAACGGCCCACCAGCCCCGAGGGCGCGGCCTACATGAAGCAGAGCACGCGTCCTTCGGTCGTGCCGATGACGATCCGGCCGGACGCCAGGGACGGCGAGCTCGTGAGCGCCGCGCCCTCCTCGTGCTCCCAGGCCACCTTCCCGCTCGACAGGTCGATGGCGTAGAGGCGCCCGTCGCTGGAACCGACGAACCCGCGCGAGCCGGCAATGGCCGGGGACGAGTCGATGCGGGCGCGCGTCATGTAGGTCCACTTCGCCTGGCCGGTGGCGGCGTCCAGCGCGTGCAGCATGCGGTCGCGCCCGCCCAGTACCACGGTGCCGTCCACGAACGCCGCAGACGAGTAGAACGGAAACTTCCGATCCGGATGCTCGTACTGCCACTTCACGGCCTTCTTGCCGAGGTCGAGGGCAATCACCTGATTGTCGAAGGTGCCGTAGTAGGCCACGTTGTCGACGATGCACACTGAGGCGCCGGTGTAGGCGGTGGCCGAGGTCTGCCACGCCTCCTTGCCATCGCTGAGGCGCACGGCGTGGAACACCTCGTCACACCCGGCGAAATGCGCCACCCCGTTCACGACGCACGGCACGCCGTGCACGTAGTTGTCGGTGGCGAACGACCAGCGGAGCTTCCCGTCCGCCGCCCCGATCGCGTAGAGCGAACCGTCGTACGATCCCATCAGCAGCAGGTCGCCCACCACCACGGGTGATGACTTGATCTCGGACTTCGTCTTGTAGGTCCACACGGGCTTGCCATCGGCGGTGTTGACGGCATGGACGACACCGTCGAGATCGCCGATGAACACGCGCCCACCGGCCACCGCGGGAGACGACTCGCCGATGGACTCGCCCGCCTTGTAGCGCCAGCGGAGCGTTCCATCCGTGAGACCTAGCGCCAGCAACTCGCCCGTGGCGGCGCCGATGTACACCGTGCCGTCCACAATGGCGGCGCTCGAGTCGAAGGCCTCACCGCCTTCCCAGGCCCAGGCCAGCTTCGGTTGGGGCGCGATGGTCGTGGCCGACACGCCGGTCAGCGACGGCGTGCCGCGGAAATGCGGCCACGCGTCCGCCGGCGCTCGCGCGACGCCACTTCCCTGTGCCCGGAGCAGCGCCGGGGCCAGTCCAGCCGCTGCCAGCGTGTGGAGAAACTCCCGTCGTCGCATGGGCTGTCTTCTCCATTTCGCACGGGGACTCCCACGATTGGCTTCGTGCCCTTCGTGATTCCCTTCGTGTCTTCGTGGTTTCTCTAGCGCTCCGCGCTCGGCTTCTGCAGCTGGGCTCCCTGCTGCAGCGCGTAGAGCTGGTTGCGGTTCATCACGAACAGCGTGCCGTTGGCCGGCACCACGGTCGAGTAGACGGAGCTCCCCATGTTCTGCTCGGACACGATCTTCAGCGTCTTGCCGTGCTCCACGACGACGATGTCGCCGTCTTCGTCGCCCAGGTACACCCTGTCGCCGACGATCATCGGCGAGCCCCAGATGGCGGCGAACATGTCGTGGGTCCAGTGAAGCTGGCCGGTCTTCAGATCGAGGCAGTGAAAGAACCCGCTGAAGTCGGCCAGATAGATGAGCCCGTCCTTGATGGCGGCCGTGGAGATGGACCGGCGAATCCTGTCGAAGTGCCAGAGGCGCCCGCTCTCGGTGATGTCACCCCGCTTGGTGGCGTCGATGGCATAGGCGTGCCCCACGCCCTCACCGTGCTCCGGATCCTGGCCGTTCGAGATGTAGACGACGTTCTCGTAGATGACCGGCGTGCTGATCACCTCGTTGCGTGTCTTGGGCCACACCGAGTCCTTCGGGTTGGTGTCGAACTCCCACAGCTTCTTGCCGGTGAGGGCCTCGTAGCCGCGCACCCACCCATCGCCCTGGGCGTGCACCACCTGCAGCACGCCGCCAACCTCGCCCACCGCGGGTGTGGACCATTGCCCGTGCAGGATGCGGTCCTCCACCGAGTTGTCCTCCCAGACCAGCTTCCCGGTCGTCCGGTCCAGCGCGATGATGGAAGGCGCCTTCGGCGACGGGATGTTCACGTGGCTCTCGTCCTGCCCGTTCGACGTGCTCACGAACAGCAGGTTGCCGTGGGCCACGGGCGACGAGTTGGAAAGGTTGTGCGGAAACGAGCCCACCTCTTCCATCATGTCGAACACCCACACGAAGTCCGGATCGTTCTTGCCGGTGAGCTTCTCCTCCTGGTAGGGTCCGTGGTTCTCGTTGTCGTGGAAGCCGTCGATGTCGGCGGCGATCACCTGCCCGCGATTCGACACGAAGTAGGCGATGCCGTCCGCGATGAGCGGCGAGCTGGCGATGCCCTGGAACGGCCAGTCGTTGGCGCGTCCCGACGACAGTTTGTCGAAGGTCGCCTGCCACAGGAACTCGCCGTTCGACTCGCGGAACGCCATTACCACGCCGCGGTCACCAGCCTGCTTCGGATCCCGCCCCAGCTCGTTGTTGGTGCCGATGAGCACCACCCCGCCGCCCACCGTCGGATTGCCGTAGGACTGCGATCCCAGCTCGGCCACCCACTTCACGTTCTTGCCGGCCTTCACATCCCACTCGGTGGGCGCGCCGGTCATGGATGACACCATGTTCCGCGCCGGAGTGCCGCCCCACATGGGCCAGTCAGCGGAGAGCGCCACAGAGGTGAAGGCGACCAGGACGAAAGCGAAGATCACGCGCATAGTGGTTCTCGAATTCTCGGATTCTCGGGTTCTCGAGTTCGGAGGTTTCGGGGTTCTCGGGCCCCAAGGCCCGAGACCCAAGTCCCAAGACCCAAGTCCCTATTGGTTCTTGTACACCTTGAGATTGTCGAAATACACCTCGGCAATCCCGTCGCCGTAGACGCCCGGGCTGCCGGTGCGATGCGGAATCGTGTCGGTCTTTTCGATGACCCACGCGGCCGGCTCCGGTTCGCCCGCCTTCCACACCTTACCGCGAACCAGGGTCGTCCCATTCGCCTGGTTGTCCACGCGCAGCTTCATGCGATACCACGTGTCGGCGTCCCAGGTGAAGGGGATGCGCACCGTCATCTCGTCGGCGGCCTGCCACGGGTGCAACTCGAGCTTCTGGCCGTTGCCGAAGAGGACGAGCGCGTAGCGCTGGTTGATGACGCCCACGTCGCCGCGCTGCCGACGCTGTTCCCGCCCCCGCACGTCCGCCTCCACCGTATAGCCCGACCAATCGGCCGGGCCAATCAGCACCTTGGCTCGACGCCCGACCGTTTCGTCGCGCGGCCGCACGAGGACGTTGCCCACGCCCTCCACCGTGCGCTGGAAGAGCTTCGTGGGCGCGCCCACCCACCAGGCCGGTGGCCCTTCGCCGCCGGGGTTCTCGAAGTCGAAGCTGAGCGGCATGGGAGCCACCACCCGCACACGCGCCTGCCCCGTGACGCCCCCCACCGTGGCTTTGACGAAGCCCGCGGAGTTCCCGTCCCCGCCGGTGAACACGCCCTTGGCGTCCACGGCCCCGCGGACCTGGTCCACCGCCCACGTGGCGCCCGTGCCGGGCGCCTCGCGGATGAACGCGCCCTTCGCGTCGAAGAGGCGCAGCCTGAAGGCCTGCGTGCCGCCGGGCGCCACCAGCGCGTCGTACGGGAACACCTGCACCGACGCCACGGGCTCCGTCGATGGCGGCGTGACGGTCGGCATCCGCCCCGCGACCGACGGCCGGCGCTTCCCGATCGCGTAGAGGTTCTCCATCGACGCCACGTACACGCGCCCGTCCGCCACGATCGGCGAGGCCACGATGGCCTCGGGCTCGGCAGCCGTGCCGAGCAGGTCCTCGTCCAGTACGTCCGCGCCCGTCGCCGAGGGCCGCAGGATGAAGAACTTCCCGTTCTCGGTGCCGATATACAGCTTGCCGTCGGCCAATACAGGCGACCCCTTCTGCAGCGTGCCCAGCGTCTTCGTCCACAGCCGCGCACCGGTCTTGAGGTCGAACGCGCCGACGATGGCGCCGTTGTCCACCGTATAGAGCCGCTCGTCGTCCATCACGGGTGACGCAAAGGTGGGAAGGAAGCCTCTCGTCGTCCAGCGGAAGGCATCCGCGGCCAGCGTACCCGTCTTCGTCGCATCGACGGCAGCGACCATCCCCATCTCGGTGGTGCCGATGTTCTCCTCGCCGTGCGTGATGTAGGCCACGTTGTCGCGGACGAGCGCGCTGTTGAGGATGGCGCGCTTGCTCACCTCTACCGACCAGATCTTCTCGCCCGTGTTCACCCGCAGCGCGTGAAACGCGCCATCGGTACCTCCGACGACAAGGGCCCGGCCCGTGGGCAGGTTCACGACAATGGGCGTGGAGTAGTTGGTGTCGTAATGCCGCGACTGCGGCGAGCTGATCCACGCCACCTGCCCCGTCCGCTTGTCGAAGGCGAAATAGCGGTTGCCGGGCCGGTTCAGATCGCCCCACGCCAGCACGAGCGTGTTCAGGATCAGGAGGTCGCCCTCGATGATGGGCGAGGTGGTGCGCCCGCCGTGCGTGGTGACAGCGCCGAAATTTTCCGGCAGCGAGCGGTCCCACAGGATCTTGCCGTCCGGCGACACGCAGAAGAGCTGCGCGCCGACCGTGAACACGTAGATGTTGCCCGTGGCGGGGTCCACCGCGGGCGAGGCCCACCCCGAGCGATGCTGCGGGACGTCGCTCAGGTAGATGCTGAAGCGGCGCTCCCACACCAGCTTGCCGGTTTCGGCGTCCAGCGCCACCAGCCGCTCCTGGGTATGGCCGAGGTCTCCCGCTACCGTGTTGACGTAGACGCGGTTCCCGAAGGCGACCGGCGACGAACGGCTGCCGTACGGCGCCTTCCACGCCAGGTTGTCGCCCTGGGGCGACCACGTCTCCGGCAGCCCGGTCTCTGACGACCGGCCGTCGCGCGATGGCCCACGCCACTCGGGCCAGTTGGCGGCACTGGTCCCGGCAATCGTCCCGGCGAGAAGGGCCACGGTCGCAGCCCAGCGGTGTAAGGGTGTGGTCAGCATGGTGGCGGCCTGAGTATGACCGGGTTACGTGGTCGCCGCCAACGACGTTTACCCGGCCTTGGGCCGTGGGTCTTGGGTCGTGGGGTCCGGCGCACCGACCAGGAGCCAGGTCACGATGGCCTGGCGTTCGCCCCACGTCACCGGCGTCACCTCGTGCCGAAGGCGCGAGGGAAACGCCACCAGCGTGCCGGCCTCCGGCGCAAGGTCCACCCCTTCATCTGCGGTGTCCACGAGTTCATAGAAACGCAGCCGCCCGCCGCCGAACCCGGCCGCTGCCCCGGCCCCGTCGTTCACGAAGATCACAATCGACACCTCGCGGCGATGGAGGCCGTGCTCGTCGGGCGTTTCGGCCACGTCTCGATGGGGGCCGTAGAACGACCCCGCCGGGTACCGGAGCGCCGCCACCGCGTCGCACCGCTCGAGAATGGCACCGCTGGCCTGTTCGATCGCGGGACGGATCCTGTTGATGGCCTCGACAATGGCCTGGTGCAGCGGCTCGGGCAGTGAGACCTCCCATGCGACCCGTGCCTCGGTGTCGATCGCCGTGGCAGCCTGGTCCCGGGCCCGCACGGCGACAGGGTCGCCGGCGTCGGCGGCGATGGCCTGCCGCAGGCGGTCAAGGGTGGGCCGGTCGAGAAATTGCTCATGGACGAACACGCCGAGCGGGGCGACGTCGCGTGGGCGGAGGTCACCCCTCCGGTCGCCGGGGCGGCCGGCGTTCATCGATCGAGCGGCTCGGGCGAGCGGGTCTCGGAAGAGGGGAGGTCGGGCGGCGGAACGAGGGCGGACGGGGCGGGCGCCGGACGACGAGGAGGGGTCGTCATGATCTCGCCATGTGGGGCCGTGAGGAGGCTTCGCACGATGAACGCGGCGCCGAGGATGGCGATGGCGCCGCCGATCCCGATGGCCTGGCTGGGCGCCTGCGCGGCGACGCCGATGAGAGTCATGAACGCGAAACCCAGCCCCATCACGATGATGCCGAGCGAGAACGACCGGCTGCGCCTGCCGGCCGCATGCGCCGTGCGCTGCGTGTCGTAACCACCCGGCCCGAGCTCTGGCGGGACGATGCCGCGCTCGATCATCGCCACCCGCTCCTTGTGCACCAGCTCAAGCATCTTCGCGCGGTGGCGCAGCCCCGCGACGATGATGACGACGCCGGCGATGATGACCGCCAGGGGCAGTATCAAGATGAAGATGACTTCCTCGCTGTTCATGCCTTCCGCTCCTCTTGTTGAAGGGCTTAGACTTGGCGCTTCCGGGAATTGTTTCACCCGCCTCCGCGGCCGTCGCCGCTACGGCGCGGCAGGGCCTGAAACAAACCCGTGCGGCGACCACTCTAATGCCAGAGGAGATGACCTCGACCTCGGAGCACGAGCTCGTCAAGCGGTGCCTCGAGGGTGATGAACAGGCGTTTCGCGAGCTGGTGGAGCGCTACAAGGGGCTGGTCTTCGCCCTGGTGGCGCGGAGCATCGCCGACCGGGCCCGGGCGGAGGAGGTGGCGCAGGACGTGTTCCTGAAAGTGCACCGCGGTCTCCCCTATTTCCGGGGCGAGGCCCGGCTCTCCACCTGGATCTACCGCATCGTCGTCAACGTGCTGGCGGCGGAGCGGCGGCCGATGAAGACCGAGCCGCTCGAAGGCCGCGGGGACGGCCCGCCCCGCGAGTTCGGGACGACGGACCGGGCTTTCGAGGATGTGGCGCTGCGCGATCGCATGGAGAAGGCCATGGAGCGCCTGCCCGTGAACTACCAGGTGCTGATCAACGGCCATTACCTCAGAGGCCTGCGATACGAGGACCTGGCCGAGGCGTTGAATTTGCCGATGGGAACCGTGAAGACGCACCTGCACCGCGCCAAGCGACAGTTGCGTCACCTGCTGGAGACGGAGTTCCGCTGACGTGCGCTGCGACGATCTGGACGCCATCATCGAGGCCATCGCCGAAGGCCAGGCCCCCGCGGGCGACTACGATGCTCACCTGGCGAGCTGCCCGCGCTGCCAGGCGCGCGTGGCGACGGCGCAGGCGCTGGACCGGCTGCTGGCCACGCGCGAAACACCGGAACCGCCGGCCGGGTTCACGTATCGCGTGATGGAGCGCGTCGGTCGCGAGCAGTGGCGGGCCGAGCAGCTGATGGATGTCGGCTTCAACGTGGCCGTCGCGGCAGGGGTAGCGCTGGTGGTGGCAGGCGCGGTGAGCCTGGCGTGGTCGCTGGGCTGGCTGACGGTGGACCGCCCCACCCTGGAGACCGTGAGCACCGCCATCGAGCCGTGGGTGTCGACCACCCTGTCGAAGGGACCGACCGTGGCGCTCGCGGCCGTGCTCCTCACCACGGCCCTGGGATTGTGGTGGTGGGTGGAAGGGGAGGCTTCACTGTGAGGAAGTGAGAAGTGAGAAGTGAGAAGGGCGCGATTACACTCCCGACTCCCGCGGGCCTGCGGGCGCTGCGGGTGCCGGCCCGCCGCGCCATCAACACGCGCGCCGATCGGCGGGGACCGGTGGAGGAACTGCTGGTGACGAACTCTTGAACGTTGAACGCCCGGCGGGGGTTTCTACGCGCCCGGCAGCCAGATGAGCTGCTCGCACGACGGGCAGGCATAGGCCAGCCGCAGGTCGCCGACGAACGAGACGAAGCCCCCCTCGGCGGTGGTCCAGCACGAGGGGCAGATGGCCCGGGCCCGGCTGTCGAGGGTGGCCACGCGCAGGGGGCGGCCGGTCGTCGGACACGGAATGCTCGCGGGCGAGTCGGTGTGTCTCACCAGGGACGGGACACCCGTAGCGCTCATCTCGCGGACGAACAGGCCGAAATAGTGATCCAGGCGCGATGACATCGAGGACATGGTAAGCGGCGGCGATAGTAGCACGCAGGGTACGGCACCGCAACGGATTGGGGCTCGCCTGCCGGGCTGGCGGCTTCCCGGGCGCGGGGGGAACCATGCTACTCTGGCAAGGAAGGTTCCAGCCCACCCGATACGCGAAAGTGGCGGAACTGGCAGACGCGCCGGACTTAGGATCCGGTAGCCGCAAGGCTATGGGGGTTCGACTCCCCCCTTTCGCACCATTCGACTCGCCTGCAGCCCGCCTCCGGCGTGCCGCAGGCTCGCTCATGGCGGGCCAGCGACAGGTCGAATGCCCTGAGCGAGCTCCAAAGGAGCGAGTCGAAGGGCACTCGTGAAAGAGGCAGGGCACTGAGCCCCACAACACAGAGTACGACTCCCGAGCATCCCAACTGAAATGAAGACGGAATTAGTTGACGTCAGCGAGACTCGCAAGAATCTCGTGGTCGAGATCCCCACGGACACAGTGGACGCGGAAATCAGCCGCGTCACCGCCCGCTACGGCAAGGCGGCGAAACTGCCCGGCTTCCGCCCCGGCAAGGTCCCGGCCAGGGTGGTCAAGCAGCGTTTCCGCGGGCAGATCCTGCAGGATGCCGCCGAGCACCTCGTCGGCCACGCAGTGGAGGACGCGCTCACCGAGCGCGGCGTGCAGCCGGTGGACAGCCCGGACATCCAGAACATGGTCATCGAGGAGGGGCAGCCGCTCACCTTCACCGCGATTTTCGACGTGGTGCCCTCGTTCGACCCCGGCGACCTCTCGACCATCGAGCTCCGGCGGCAGCCGGTGGTGGTGGACGAGGAAGCGGTCGACCAGTCACTCGAGCGGTTGCGCGAGCGCGCCGCCCGGTTCGAGCCGGTCGACGGGACAGTGGTCGAGGCCGGCCACACTGCCGTGGTCGACCTGATCCGGCAGGGGACCGACACGGACGGCCGGCGCGGCGAGGAGGATCGACACCAGCAGGTGTCCATCGAGCTGGGCGCCTCCGCCAACCCGCCCGGCTTCGACGACCAGGTCGCGGGCATGAGCCTGGGCGAGACGAAATCGTTCACCCTGACCTACCCGAACGACTATTCCAATCCCGACCTGGCCGGCAGCACAGTGGACTACACGGTGACTGTCAAGGAGATCAAGCGGCGCGTGGTGCCGGCCCTGGACGACGAGTTCGCCAAGGACCTGGGCGACTTCGAATCGCTGGACGCGCTGCGCGCGCGAGTGAGGGCCGACCTCGAGGCCGAGGCGACCGAGGCCTCGGAGCGGCAGTTGCGCAACGACCTGCTGAAGAAGCTGGCCGAGCGCGTGCCCTTCACGGTGCCGCCGGCGCTCATCGACCGCGAGATCGACCGCCGGGTGCAGGACTTCGCCCGGCGGCTGATGGACCAGCGGATCGATCCGCGGCAGACCAACATCGACTGGGCGGCGTTCCGGCAGGGCCAGGCCGAGCCGGCCGCCGACTCGGTGAAGTCGGCCATGGCGCTGGACGAGATCGCGCGGCGCGAGTCGCTCACCGTGACCGAGGAGGACCTCGAGGCCGAACTCGCGAAATATGCGGAAGGCACGGGCAGATCCGCGGCGGCCATCAGGGCGCGGCTCCAGCAGGACGGCGAGCTGCCCAGGCTCGCCGCCGGACTCCGCCGCGAAAAGGCGGTGGCCTGGGCCTTGGGTAACGCTAGGATTGTGACGATATAGAAGGAATCAGGAGCCAGGGAGCAGGGATCAGGGGTCAGGAGTCAGGAGTCAGGGAAACCGCATGCGATACGGAGTGCCTCAGAACCAGCTCGTCCCGATGGTGGTCGAGCAGACCAACCGCGGCGAGCGCGCGTACGACATCTTCTCGCGGCTGCTCAAGGACAACATCATCTTCATCGGCACGCCGATCGACGACGGGGTGGCCAACCTGGCCATCGCGCAGATGCTGTTCCTCGAGGCCGAGGATCCGGACAAGGACATCCTGCTCTACATCAACAGCCCGGGCGGGTCCATCACGGCCGGCTTCGCCATCTACGACACCATGCAGTTCATCCGCCCCGACGTGCAGACCTACTGCATCGGGCAGGCGGCCTCGATTGCGGCAGTGCTGCTGGCGGCGGGCACGAAGGGCAAGCGGTTCTCGCTGCCGAACTCGCGCATCCTCATTCACCAGCCGTGGATGAGCGGCCTCGGCGGCCAGGCCACCGACATCGATCTCGCGGCGAAGGAAATCCTGCGCATGCGCGAGCGCATCAACGAGATTCTGGTGAAGCACACGGGGCAGGACGCCAAGCGCATCCAGGATGACACCGAGCGCGACTACATCATGTCTGCCGAGCAGGGCAAGGACTACGGAATTATTGACGATGTCATTCGGAAACGGGTGTAACCTAGGGGTGACGGCCCAATGGTGAAGAAGAACGGCGACGGCGGCGAAATCCTGCGCTGCTCGTTCTGCAACAAGGACCAGAACGACGTCAGGAAGCTCATTGCCGGCCCCACTGTGTTCATCTGCGATGAATGCGTGGAGGTGTGCAACGACATCATTGCGGACGACAACAAGTTCGACACCCGCGGCACGCGCACGTCGCTCCCCGCGCCGTCCGAGATCAAGAAGTTCCTCGACGAGTACGTCATCGGCCAGGAGCTCACCAAGAAGAAGCTGGCCGTCGCGGTCTACAACCACTACAAGCGGCTCGAGATCCAGAAGCAGCCGCGCAGCCGCACCGACGTCGAGCTCACCAAGTCGAACATCCTGCTGATCGGCCCGACCGGCACGGGCAAGACGCTGCTGGCGCAGACGCTGGCCAAGCTCCTCTCGGTCCCCTTCACCATCGTCGACGCCACCACGCTCACCGAGGCCGGCTATGTCGGCGAGGACGTGGAGAACATCATCCTCAAGCTGCTGCAGGCGGCCGGTGGCGACATCGAGAAGTGCCAGCAGGGCATCGTCTACATCGACGAGATCGACAAGATCGGGCGCAAGGACGAGAACCCGTCGATCACCCGCGACGTGTCGGGCGAGGGCGTGCAGCAGGCGCTGCTGAAGATCCTGGAAGGGACGGTCGCCAACGTGCCCCCGCAGGGCGGCCGCAAGCACCCGCACCAGGAGTTCTTCCAGATCGACACCACGAACATCCTGTTCATCTGCGGCGGCGCGTTCGTGGGCCTCGAGAAGGTCATCGAGCGGCGCGTGGGCAAGAAGACGATGGGCTTCAAGGCCGACATCAAGTCGCAGAAGGGCCGCGACGTCGGCACAGTGCTCGAGCAGCTCGAGCCCCAGGACCTCATCAAGTTCGGCCTCATCCCCGAGTTCGTCGGGCGCCTGCCGGTCACCGGCACGCTGCACGAGCTCGACAAGCCCGCGCTGGTCCAGATCCTCACCCAGCCGCGCAACGCCATCACCCGGCAGTACCAGAAGCTCTTCGAGTACGAGAACGTCAAGCTGCGGTTCACCGACGACGCCGTCGACGCCATCGCCGAGATGGCGCTCGAACGCAAGATCGGCGCGCGCGGCCTGCGGATGATCATCGAGGACCTGATGCTCGACCTCATGTATCAGCTGCCGGGCCAGAAGAAGTCCCGCGAGTGCGTCATCACGCGCGAGATGGTGGTGAGCAAGAACACGGGCCTCGAGGTCGTCGAGAAGGCCGGCTAGCCGCTTCCGGCGCGTCCGTCCGCTCGACTCCCGGTTCCTGGTTCCTGGTTCCTGACTCCTGGTTCCCGAGAAGATCTGTACCTGTATGACCGAAGTCTACGAAACCCTCCCCATCGTCCCGCTGCGCGACGTCGTCGTTTTCCCGCACATGATGATGCCGTTCGTCATCGGGCGGCCCTCGTCGATCCGCGCGCTCGAGCACGCGCTCGCCAAGGACAAGCGCGTGTTCCTGGCGGCGCAGCACGACGCGTCCACCGACGACCCGAAGGCCGAGGACATCTACACCATGGGCGCGGTCGCCAACGTGGTGCAGAGCCTGAAGCTGCCCGACGGCAACATCAAGGTGCTGGTCGAGGGCGTCGACCGGGCGCGCGTCATCGAGTGGAAAGACGACAAGGGCTTCTACCGCGTGGTGGTGAAGGTCCTGCAGAAGATGAAGGACCAGGCCGGCGACGTCGAGCAGACGATGAGCCGCGTCGTGAGCCTCTTCGAGCAGTACGTCAAGCTGTCGAACAACCTGCACTACGACGCGATGATCGCCGCCGTGCGCGTGGACGACCCGGGCAAGCTGGGCGACACCATCGCCGCCCACCTGCTGGTGGGCGTGGACGAGAAGCAGAACCTGCTCGAGATCGTCTCGCCGCTCGAGCGGCTGAACCGCATCGCCAGCATCCTCGAAGCCGAGGTCGACAAGCTGCAGGTGGACCGCCGCATCCAGTCTCGCGTGAAGAAGCAGATGGAGAAGGCGCAGAAGGAGTACTACCTCAACGAGAAGATGAAGGCGATCCAGAAGGAACTGGGCCGCAAGGACGAAAAGGGGAACGAGATCGAGGAGCTGCGCAAGAAGATCGACCAGGCGCGGATGCCGAAGGACACGGAGGAGAAGGCCATCCAGGAGCTCAAGCGCCTGGAATCCATGCCCCCGATGTCGGCCGAGGCCACCGTGTCGCGAAACTACCTCGACTGGCTCATCGCGGTGCCGTGGCACAAGAAGACCAAGGAGAACCGCGACCTCAAGAACGCCGAGCACGTCCTCAACGAGGACCACTACGGGCTGGAGAAGATCAAGGATCGCATCCTCGAGTTCCTCGCCGTGCGCGCGTTGGTGAAGAAGCCCAAGGCCACCATCCTCACCTTCGTCGGCCCCCCGGGCGTGGGCAAGACGTCGCTGGCCAAGTCGATCGCGCGCGCGATGAACCGCAAGTTCGTCCGCCTGTCGCTCGGCGGCGTGCGCGACGAGGCCGAGATCCGTGGCCACCGGCGCACCTACATCGGCGCCTTCCCCGGCCAGATCATCCAGATGATGAAGAAGGCCGGCTCGCTCAACCCGGTCTTCCTGCTCGACGAAGTGGACAAGATGTCGATGGACTTCCGCGGCGACCCGTCGGCCGCCCTGCTGGAGGTGCTCGACCCCGAGCAGAACAACGCGTTCCTCGACCACTACCTCGACGTCGAGTTCGACCTCTCGCACGTCATGTTCCTGTGCACCGCCAACGTGCTCCACACCATCCCGCAGGCGCTGCGCGACCGCATGGAGGTGCTGCAGCTCGCCGGGTACACCGAGCAGGAGAAGGTGGAGATCGCCAAGCGCTTCCTGGTGCCGAAGGCCATCGAGGGCAACGGCCTCACTGACAAGAACATCTCGGTCGAGGAGGGCGCCCTCCAGACCATCATCCAGCGCTACACGCGCGAGGCGGGCGTCCGCAACCTCGAGCGCGAGATCAACTCGGTGTGCCGCAAGGTGGCCCGCAAGGTGGTGGTGGAAGGCGCGTCCACCTTCGAGGCCATCTCGCCCGAGAAGATCACCGAGTACCTCGGCGTCCCACGCTACCGTCCGACGGTGGCCGAAGAGCAGAACGAGATCGGCATCGCCACGGGGCTGGCCTGGACCGAAGTCGGCGGCGAGATCCTCATCACCGAGGCCACGCTCATGCCCGGCCGCGGGCGGCTCACGCTCACCGGCAAGCTCGGCGACGTGATGCAGGAGTCCGCGCAGGCCGCGATGAGCTTCGTGCGCTCCCGCGCCGAGGAGTTCGGCATCCCCAAGGACTTCAACCGCAAGCTCGACGTGCACGTGCACATCCCGGAAGGCGCCATCCCGAAGGACGGCCCCTCGGCCGGGATTACGCTGGCCACGGCGCTCATCTCGGCCCTGACCCGCATCCCGGCCCGGCGTGACGTGGCGATGACCGGGGAGATCACCCTGCGCGGCAAGGTCCTGCCCATCGGCGGCGTCAAGGAGAAGCTGCTCGCCGCGCACCGCGCCGGCGTGAAGACCATCCTCGTGCCCAAGGACAACGAGAAGGACCTGGCCGACATCCCGAAGAACGTGCTCGACGCCATCGACGTGCACCTGGTGAGCACGATGGACGATGTGCTGAAGATCGCGCTCGAAGGCCCGCTCACGCCGCTGCCGCCGTCCGCCGATTCGGGCGACCTCGGCGACTCGGCCGAGGCGATCACGCACTGAGGGGTTGGAGGTCTTGGGTCTTGAGGTCTTGAGTTTGGATCCGTGTCATCTGCGCAATCTGCGGCCCTCGTCGTCTCTGCGTCTGCGGCCCTGTGCGGATCACATCTGAGTTCGTCACGAGTGCTGCGGACGCAGGCGGGTTCCCAACCGAGCGACTACCTGAGTTGGCCATGGTGGGCCGCTCGAACGTCGGCAAGTCGAGCCTGATCAACGCCCTGGTCCGCCAGACGCTGGCCCGGACCAGCGCCGCGCCCGGCAAGACGCGGCTGGCCAACTTCTATCGCGTGCAGCGCGCCGGGCATCCACCGTTCTACCTGGTGGACCTGCCGGGCTACGGCTACGCGCGTGGGGGCGATGCGGCACGCGCCACCTTCGATCAGCTCGCCGCGGAGTACTTCACATCCCGTCGCGGCGCGACGCTGCTGCTGGTGGACAGCCGGCATCCGGCGCTGGACGCGGATGTGCGAGCGGGGACCTGGCTGGTCGACCACGGGGTGACATGCCACGTGGTGGCGACCAAGGTCGACAAGCTGACGCAGGCCGAGCGCCGGCGTCACCTGGGAGAACTGGAGCGTCGGTATTCAGGACCGGTGACCGCCGTGTCGGCCCACACCGGTGAAGGACTGGAAGCACTGTGGACACAGATCGCAAGGCTGCTGGAGCAGCCCCCGCCAACGGCACCGCCACGGCCGAGCCCGTCACGCTCGACCTTTCCGCCCTCAAAGAGCTGAGCGTCGCCGATCTGACGAAGATCGCGCGCGACCTCGACATCCCGCACGCGACGGGCCTCCGCAAGCAGGAGCTGATCTTCGAGATCCTGCGCGCGCGGGCTGCCAAGGCGGGGCTGATCTTCTCGGAGGGCGTCCTCGAGGTGCTGCCCGACGGCTTCGGGTTCCTGCGCGCGCCGGACTACAACTACCTGGCCGGGCCCGACGACATCTACGTGTCGCCGACGCAGATCCGGCGCTTCGACCTCCACACGGGCGACACCATCGCCGGGCAGATCCGCTCGCCCAAGGAAGGCGAGCGCTACTTCGCGCTGATCAAGGTGGAGGCGGTGAACTTCGAGCCGCCGGCGCGCGGCCGCGAGCGCGTGTTCTTCGAGAACCTCACGCCGCTCTACCCGAAGGATCACATCCGCCTCGAGGCCGACCCCGACAACATGTCCACCCGTGTGATGGACATGATGACGCCGCTCGGCAAGGGCCAGCGCGGCCTCATCGTCGCGCCGCCCCGCACCGGCAAGACGATGCTGATGCAGTCCATCGCGAACGCCATCACCATCAACCACCCGGAGGTCTACCTCATCGTGCTGCTCATCGACGAGCGCCCGGAGGAGGTGACCGACATGCAGCGCTCGGTGAAGGGAGAGGTCATCGCCTCCACCTTCGACGAACCGGCGCAGCGCCACGTGCAGGTGGCGGAGATGGTCATCGAGAAGGCGAAGCGGCTGGTCGAGTGCCGCAAGGACGTGGTCATCCTCCTCGACTCGATCACCCGCCTGGCGCGCGCCTACAACACCGTGGCCCCCGCCTCGGGCAAGATCCTCTCGGGCGGCGTGGACAGCAATGCCCTGCAGCGGCCGAAGCGCTTCTTCGGCGCCGCGCGCAACATCGAGCAGGGCGGCTCCCTGACGATCGTGGCCACCGCCCTGGTCGACACCGGGTCGCGCATGGACGAGGTGATCTTCGAGGAGTTCAAGGGCACCGGAAACATGGAGGTGCACCTCGACCGCAAGCTCGCCGACCGGCGCGTGTTCCCCGCCATCGACATCATCAAGAGCGGCACGCGCAAGGAGGAGATGCTGCTGTCGAGGGAGGACCTCCAGCGCGTCTACGTGCTGCGCCGCGTCCTCACGCCGCTTTCCCCCCCCGAAGCCATGGAGTTGCTGCTGTCGAAGATGAGCAAGACGAAGACCAACGCTGAGTTCATGGCGGCGATGCAGCGCTAGCCGCTAGCTGCCCGGCACCATGATGTGCGCGGTCGAGGTCCCCGCGTTCATGATCCAGGCGCCGCCCTGCTTGTTGTTGTCGGGCAGGCCCGTGGACGCGCTGGTCGCGCCGGGCACGGCAATGGTGATGTGAAGCCGGGCGCTCGCCTGGTCCTTGCCGCTCATCGAGTACCACACCGATCCGTATTCGGGCTTCACTCGCGTCCCGTCCTTCTCCGCGGCCTCGAGCGCCGCCTGGCGCAGGTTCCGGTCCGGCTCCTTCTCGAACTTCTTGTTCTGCGCGACGCGCTCCAGGTTGCCGACGCTGGTGCACTGCACGGCGTACGGCTGCTCGCTGGGCTCACCCGACTGGTCGTAGCACACGATCCGGTTCGTACCGGGCCTGAGCGTGTCGTAGGTGCCATCCGGCTTCCACTTGATGACCGCGGCGCCCTCGCGGGCCTGGCGTGGCGCCGCGGCCAGCGCGCGCTCGATGGCGTCCGCGGCCGGCGCCTGGCCGAAGGTGCTGGTCGAGACCGCCAGCGTGCCGAGAACGACGAGAACAGTGCGTTTCATGATGGGGACCTCCAAGGGCAAAGCATACTTCACGCCGCCTGTGCGAGGCCTCGCCGTAGCGGCTTCGCCGCGAAGGCGGGGGTATTCCCGTGATCAGGCGCTGCGGGCGAGCCGCGCGGTGTACTGCTGTGACGCCAGCGAGAACAGGCAGTAACCGGTGAACCAGTAGAATCCGGGGCCGAACTGCGCCACGAACGCGACCAGGGGCGGCGAACCGCCGGCGGGGGCCGACTGCGTGGCCACGGCCGCCAGGTAGGTGATGAAGAGGGCAACGACGAACACGTCGGCCATCGACCACTTCGCGATGGCCTCCACGACGTCGAGCGTGCGCCGGCGCGACACCGTGTCCTTCATGAACACCGCCCAGGTCACGAGCGCGCTCTTGGTGACGGGCACCACCACGCTGAAGAGCAGGATGAGGGTCGCCGGCAGCGGGCTGCCCACGTCGTAGAGGTTCCGCACGGCGCCGAGGATGCTGCGCGTCTGGGTGTAGACCTCCACGTCGGCCACGCCGTCCTGCAGGGCCTTGGTCAGCTGCGGCCCCAGCTTGTCGATCACCACCTTCCGGAGATCACCGCCGGTGGCCTGCAGCAGCGCCACCATCGCCGGGTTCATCATCGACTTCAAGGCGGCGACCGACTCGTCGTCCAGGCCCTTCTCGAGCATCAGCGGGGCCACGTGCCTAATGCCGTCTTTCGTGAGCACCCCGCGGATGGTGAGGACCGGCTGCAGCAGGCCTGGCAGCAGGAGCAGCAGGGACACGAGGACGAGGGCGAGGACGGTGGCGCGCTTCGAGAGTGTGTTCATGGGATGTGGACGTAGCCGACGCCGTCGCGCGTGGTGATGGTCGTCCCGAACGGCTTGGAGAGCCGCTCGACGTCCGACACGATCTTCCCTGCGAGTTCCCCTTCGGCAAGCATCGGCCGGCCACGGACTGTCCGCCCCTGCCCAAAGCCGAGCGTGATGGGATGCAGGGCCAGCTCCTGCAGGGTGCGGCCCTCGAACCTCGGGACTGCCACGACGGCTTCCCAGATGAGACGGTCCGCCGGAAAGCCGCTGCGGTCGTGGTCGTAACGCCGGTCGTTGAAATCGGCCACATGGGCATCGGAGCCCAGCGCGTACGGCTCGTAGTTCTCACTCGGCAGCCGCAGCAGCGTCTCGTTCTGGAAGATGAAGTCGCCCAGGCTGTACATGAGGGGCTTGCCCTTGTAGATCTCGATGCCGCGCAGCACGTGCGGGCCGTGACCGACGAACAGGTCCGCGCCGGCGTCCACCATGGCGCGGGCGAAGGTCCCCAGGTACTGCGCGGGTACGAGCCGATCGAGGTGACCCTCGTGGGCGTGAATGGTGACCAGCGTGAGGTCGGCCTGCCTGGAAGCGTTCCTCACCACCGCGGCAATCTCGTCCAGGTCCGTCCTGTTCGGTTCGGTGCGGAGGCCCGGCTCGGGGCCAACGACGAAGCGGCGGCCGAAGAAGTTGAGTGAGTCACCCGCCGCAGGAGGCCGCCCGTTGATGTCCTCGAGCGTGCGCCGGAGCTGCTCGAACCGCTCGCGCGTGACGACGTAGGTGGTGGTGAAACGAAGCGGGTTGAGCCCCGGACGGGCCGGCATGTCGCCGCGCGTGCGGCCCGCGCGCGAGTGATCGGGGAACGTCGAGGCCACCGAGATGAGCGCGACGCGCCCCTTCGGCGTCTCCAGGAACTTCGCCTCACGCGCCTCGGCCAGGCTCTGTCCCACGCCCGCCTGCACCAGCCCGGCCTCGGCCACGTACCTCGTTGTGAGGGTCATGCCGAGCGCGCCGTAGTCGCCCGTGTGGTTGTTCGCGCGCGAGACCATGTCGAAGCCCGCCCAGACCAGCTCCTTTACGAGCGCCGGCTCGGCGCGCATGTAGGTGCCGCCGCTCTCGCTCATGGCGTACGGCTCGTAGTCGTGGAACAGCATCTCCAGGTTGGTGAAGGCGGCGTCGGCGCCCCGGACGAGATCGACGAGGCGCGTGAACGCCGGCTCCCTGAAGACGGAGATGGGCCTCGTGATGATGGAGTCCCCGGTCAGCGCCAGGGAGATCGACGGAGCCGTCGACTGCGCGTGCAGCGAGCCCAGCACCAGGACGGCGCCCACGAGGGCGGGAACGAACAGGCGTGCAGCGTGTTTCATCGTGTGCCTCTCGCGGACGACGCTGGGGACCGGACGCCGCATCCTGTTCTGGCCCGGGCAGCGGCGTCAAGGCCGAGGGGAGGCCATAATAGGGGCCATGCGCAGATCAGGGCTAGCGACGGTGGCGGGGCTTGCGGTGGTCCTCGGAGTGGTGGCAGTGGCGCAGGGGCCGGGCATGCGTGGCGGAACGCGCGTGGCCCCGGGCCAGCCCTGCCCGCCTGGCACGACGGAGACGCGTCCGGGCAACTGCCAGGCCCCCGAGTTGCCTGCCCCGAGCATCCTGGACTACCGCCCGACGTCCACGCTCGTCACCGCCCAGCACCCCGTGCCGAAGGCGAAGTTCCCCGCCATCGACGTGCACGGGCATCCTGGAAATCTCACCACGCCCGACGCCATCAACCGCGTCGTCGCGGAGATGGACAAGTTGAACCTCCGGATGATGGTGGTCGCCGAAAACGTCTCGGGTGACCGCCTCGCACGCACGCTGCAGGCGCTCGCCGCCAGCCCGCACAGAGACCGCTTCCGGGTCATGGCGGGCGTGGACTTCCGCAATGTCGGTCCGGGGTGGGCCGAGCGTGCCGTGGCGCAGCTCGACGCCGACGTCAAGGCTGGCGCCGTCGGCGTGGGCGAAATCTCGAAGGCGTTCGGGCTGAACATCCGGAGGCCC
>Ga0209706_10000090_pt1 | contig 41882 bp, 38 predicted proteins | sample PPLLaktember2015_6_FD_187263 | JGI IMG/M metagenome (GOLD analysis project Ga0209706, IMG submission 187263) | Freshwater sediment microbial communities from Prairie Pothole Lake near Jamestown, North Dakota, USA - PPLs Lake P8 Core (1) Depth... | ecosystem: Environmental > Aquatic > Freshwater...
CGGCGACCAGGTCGCGCCCGATCCCCCGCACGGACCGCCCTTTCTTTATCGTGAGCTCCCTCGCGTCGACGGGGACGTCGACCGGAGTGAGAGCGAAGTGAAACAGCCACCCCGCACCGGCAACGATGCCGAGGAGCAGTCCGGCGAAGGTGAACTTGACAAGACGAATCACGCGCATGGGATGACCTGTCGCGCCAGGCGCGCAGCCCGGCCCCGATCCACCGACCGCTGATGCAATTATGCGGCCCGGCCCTCCACCCTATCAGCCGTCCCGTGACCCTGGCCGGCGGACCGGCTCTCAGACCGGCCGGAAGGCGAGCGTCGCGTTGGTCCCGCCGAAGCCGAAGGAGTTCGACAGGGCAAGCCGGATGCGCATCTCGCGTGCCTGGTTGGGCACGTAGTCGAGGTCGCACTCCGGATCGGGGTCATGCAGATTTGTGGTCGGCGGGGCGATCTGGTGCTCGATACCTAGAACGGTGAATACCGCCTCCACACCGCCGGCTGCACCCAGGAGGTGCCCGGTCATCGACTTGGTGGAGCTCACCGCGAGCTTCGCAGCGTGGTCGCCGAAGCAGCGCTTGACCGCGATGGTCTCGGCCAGGTCCCCCAGCGGCGTCGAGGTGCCGTGCGCGTTGATGTAGTCCACCTCGTCGAGGTTGGCGCGCGCATCCTTCAGGGCGTTGATCATGCAGCGCCGCGCCCCGTCGCCGTCTGCGCAAGGAGCGGTCACGTGATGGGCGTCGGCGCTCATACCGTAACCGACCAGCTCTGCGTAGATCTTCGCGCCGCGCCCCTTGGCGTGCTCCAGCTCTTCGAGCACCACAACGCCGGCACCCTCCCCCAGGACGAACCCGTCACGCCCCCTGTCCCATGGGCGGCTCGCCGTTGCCGGATCGTCGTTGCGCGTGCTGAGCGCGCGGGCCGACGAAAAACCCGCGATCGCCAGCGGGCACACTGTGGATTCCGAGCCGCCCGCGACCATGACGTCGGCATCGCCATAGGCGATCAACCGCGCCGACTCGCCGATGCAATGCGTCGAGGTCGTGCATGCTGTCGTGATCGCCAGGTTCGGGCCCTTGAAGCCGTACATGATCGACAGGTTCCCCGAGATCATGTTGATGATCGTGCCAGGGATAAAAAACGGCGAGATCCGTCGCGGCCCCTGCTGTGTCAGCGTACGTGCCCCGTCCTCGATCATCGGCAGCCCGCCGATGCCCGACCCGATGTTCACGCCGATGCGCTCGGCATTGGCCTCGCTTGCCTTGATACCGGCGTCTGCGATGGCCTCGATCGCGGCCGCCGTGCCGTAGTGCAGGAACAGGTCGAACCGGCGAGCCTCTTTGACCGCCAGGTACTTGCTGACGTCGAAACCCTTGACCTCGCCGGCGATCTGCGCGGCAAAAGGGGCGGCGTCGAACCGCGTGATGCGCGTGATGCCCGACCGGCCGGCAAGGACATTTGCCCAGGCCTCGCTCACTCCGATGCCCACCGGGCTGACGATCCCCAGCCCGGTAACGACGACTCTGCGTTTGGACAAATCGACCCCGGAGCGAGGTTACTGCTTGAGATGGGTGTTGATGTAGTCGACAGCCTGCTGGACCGAGGTGATCTTCTCCGCCTCCTCATCGGGGATCTCGCATTCGAACTCCTCCTCGAGGGCCATCACCAGCTCGACGGTGTCCAGCGAGTCGGCGCCCAGGTCGTCGACAAAGGTCGATTCCGGCCGGATGTCCGCCTCGTTCACACCGAGCTGCTCAGCAACGATTTTCTTGACGCGTTGTTCAACGGTTTCCATCAAGTTGCCCTTCCTGTTTACGAGAGTGTGCGCGGGCGACTGTCCCCAACCTCCGGGCCGCGCTGGTGTCGCCCCGTTTCAAAACGGCCGTCTTGTGGTGAGCTGCGGCCCCGAAAAAGACGTCGAATTCTACCAAAATTGCACCAGCACAGTGGGTGCGCCGGGCCTGTATCGTGACCCGCCCAGCGTCCCGCTAGCGCATGAGCATGCCGCCGTTGACGTCGAGCGTTGCCCCTGTGATGTATGCGGCCGCAGGCGATGCAAGGAATGCGACCGCCGCGGCGACCTCCTCCGCCGTCCCGAAACGCGCCAGCGGGATATGCTGGGTGGCAGCCTGGCGCTGTGCCTCCGGCAGAACGCGGGTCATGTCCGTATCGATGAAACCCGGTGCCACGCAGTTCACCGTCACATTCCGGCTCCCGATCTCCCGCGCGAGGGATTTGCTGAAACCGATGACGCCCGCCTTGGCAGCCGCGTAGTTGGTCTGCCCCGCATTGCCCATCTCGCCCGAGACGGACGTCACATTGACTATCCGGCCCTCGCGCGCCTTCAACATGTCGCGCACAACCAGCCGGCACAGGCGGAACACCGACTTCAGGTTGACCTCCATAATTTCGTCCCACTCTTCATCCTTCATCCGCATGAGCAGGTTGTCGCGCGTGATCCCCGCGTTGTTGATGAGGGCATAGATCCGCCCGAAGTCGGCCTGAGCGGACTCGATCAGGCGCTGCATGCCGGCCTCATCCGCCACGTTGAGCACGTGGCCCTTTCCGCGTATGCCCTCGCTCCCCAGCAGCTCGGTGATCGCGGTCGCGCCAGACTCGCTGGTTGCGGTCCCGGCCACGGCCGCGCCCTGCCGCCCCAACTCCAGCGCAATGGCTCGACCGATGCCGCGGCTGGCGCCTGTCACCAGTGCGAGCTTGCCCTCCAGTGGCTTCATGCCGTCCTCACATCGATTTCAGTTGCTGTGCCAACTGCTGCAGCTGCGCTCCGTCCTTCAACGCCACGGCCTCGACCCCCGGGGCACTTCGTTTGTTGAGCCCGGTCAGCACGCTGCCCGGTCCGCATTCGATCACCTGCGTGATTCCCCGCCGCGGCATCTCCTGCATGCACTCGACCCAGCGCACCGGGCAGTGCAGCTGGCGCACGAGGCTGTCCTTGATCTGCGCAGGCTGCTCTGGAGACGCCACATCGACGTTGTTGAGCACGGGTGTGCGCGGAGGCTGGAGGCTGATGCCGGCAAGCTGCTCGGCAAGACGCATGGCGGCATTCCGCATCAGACTGCAATGAGACGGCACACTCATGGGCAGCAGTAGCGCGCGCTTGGCGCCCCTGGCCTTGGCCAGCTCCATCCCGCGTTCCACCGCCTCGCGGTGTCCGGCGATGACGACCTGACTGGGGGCGTTGAAATTGGCCGCCTCGAGCACCTGGCCCTGCGCCGCGTCGGCGCAGACGGCGCGGATGGCATCGTCGTCGAGTCCGAGGATCGCGGCGATTCCGCCGGTGCCCTCAGGCACCGCTTCCTGCATCGCCTGCGCGCGACAACGGACCAGCGGCAGGGCCTCATCCAAACGCAGCGCGTCACTGGCCACTAAGGCCGTATATTCCCCGAGGCTGTGCCCAGCCAGCAGCGTCGGCTCGGGGCCACCCGCTGCGCGCCAGGCCTTGAAGAGGGCATAGCCCGCGGTGAGCATCACGGGCTGCGTGTTGACGGTCTTGTTGAGCTCCTCTGCTGGACCGTTTGCCACCAGCGCCCAGAGGTCCTGCTTCAGAATGGCGCCCGCCTCGGAGAAAGCCTGATGCACCTCCGGCAGCGCCTCGAACGGTGCCATCATGCCCACCGACTGGGAGCCCTGGCCGGGAAAAACGAAGGCAAATCGGGTCATGAGAGACGATCCGGATCAGATCCACCGCATCAGACAGGCGCCCCAGGTGAAGCCGCCACCCACGGCCTCCAGCAGGAGATGCTGGCCCGGTCGGATGCGGCCATCGCGCACCGCTTCGTCCAGCGCCAGAGGGATGGAGGCTGCAGAGGTATTGGCGTGCCGGTCGACGGTGACGACAACCTTTTCCATCGGCAGGCCCAGCTTCCGCGCGGTGGCTTCGATGATTCGGATGTTGGCCTGGTGGGGAATCAGCCAGTCGATGCGCTCCTTCGGCAAAGCGGCCGCTGCCATCACCTCCTCCACCACCTCTGCGAGCACTTTCACCGCGAACTTGAAGACGACGTTGCCCTCCATCGTAACGAAGGGCTTGCCCCGAACGCCCCCGGCGCAGACCTGGCCGGGCACCGCCAGCGCCTTGCTGTGGCTTCCATCGGCGTGCAGCCGGCTTGCGAGCAGTCCGGGATGGTCGCTCGCGGCCAGCACGACCGCTCCGGCTCCATCCCCGAACAGAACGCAGGTGGTTCGGTCGGTCCAATCCAGGATACGGGAGTACACCTCGCTGCCCACTACCAGTGCGTAACGGCAGTGGCCTGCCCGCAGGAACAGGTCTGCGGTGGTCAGCGCGTAAACGAATCCGCTGCACACAGCCTGGACGTCGAAGGCCGGTCCGCCACGGATGCCCAGCTTGGCCTGCAGAATGCAGGCGGTGCTGGGGAAGATCATGTCGGGAGTGGTCGTCGCGACGACGATCAGGCCAAGCTCCTCCGGGGCGATCCCTGCCGCAGCCAGGGCGCGCTGCGAGGCCTCCAGTGCCAGATCGCTCGCCATCTCGCAGTCAGCGGCCACGCGCCGCTCGCGGATGCCCGTGCGCGAGACGATCCACTCGTCCGAGGTATCGACCATGCTTTCGAGATCTCGGTTGGTCAGCACCTTCTCCGGCAGGTAGCTGCCGGTGCCGATGATCCGGGAGTGCACGTCAGCCCACTCCCTGGACGCGGGGAGGCGTTTCGTCCAGCGGCGGCAGATGCTCTCTGATGCGCTCGAGGATGCCGCGGTTCGCCTCCTCCCAGGCACGGTCGATCGCCACCTCGAAGGCCAAGGCATCGGCCGAGCCGTGGCTCTTCACCACGATGCCGCGCAGCCCCAGCAGGCTGGCACCGTTCAGTCGGCGCGGGTCTACCCGTCGGCGAAACGCGTTGATCACCGGCAGCGATGCCAACGCGACGAGCCTGCTGAACACGCTGCGTTTGAACTCCTCCTGCAGGTAGGAAGCCAGCATCCGCGCCAGGCCCTCGGAGGACTTGAGGAACACGTTGCCCACGAAGCCGTCGCACACGACGACATCGGTGGTCCCCTTGTAGATATCGAAGCCTTCGACGTTGCCGTAATAGTTCAGGCCGCTCGTCTTGAGCAGCTCGCCGGCCTGCTTCACCACCTCGTTGCCCTTGATATCCTCTTCGCCGATGTTGAGCAGACCGACGCTCGGGCGCTCCACCTTCTCCACGACCGAATACAGGGCTGCACCCATGACGGCGAACTGGAGCAGATGCAGCGCAGTGCAGTCGACGTTGGCGCCGAGATCCAGCACGCAGCAACGCCCGCGCATCGTGGGTACCATCGAGGCGATGGCAGGACGCTCGACACCCGGCATCATCTTCAGCACGAAGCGCGAGATCGCCATGAGCCCGCCGGTGTTTCCGGCGCTGACGCAGGCGTCGGCCTCGCCATTCTTGACCAGATCCACCGCGACCCGCATCGAGGAGTCGCGCTTGCCGCGCAGGGCGATGGCGGGCAGGTCGTCCATGCCCACGATCTCCGACGCATGCTGCACGCGGATGCGCGGATCGTCCGCACGATTGCGCGCCCGCAGAGCATTCGCGATGCTCTCCGCGTCGCCCACCAGCACGACCCTGGCATCGGCGCGCCGGTCGAGAAAGTTCAGGGCAGCGGGAATCGTCACGGGCAGGCCGTGATCGCCCCCCATGCAATCCAGCGCGATCGCTACACCCATCGTGCTGGATGCGCCCGGTAGCGGGTGCGCCGAGGCGCGCGCGAACTGACGGCCCGTATTGCGGATGTGGTGCCCGTCAACATCCAGTGTCCCGGGCTACCGGGCGTGTCATCGCACAGGCGAACTGAGGCGATCCGGCGCGTCGTGACCCGTCCGGGATCGCGAGTGACGTTCGGCAAAGCCAGGATCAGTCGTCCTGGGACTTGACGATCCGCTTGCCCCGGTAGTAGCCGTTGGGGCTGATGTGATGGCGGAGGTGGACTTCGCCGGAGACCGGCTCGAGCGCGAGCGGAGGGTTGCCGAGCCGGTCGTGCGCGCGTCGCATGTTGCGCCTCGACGGCGACTTCTTGTTCTGCTGTACAGCCATGATGGTGTGCTCCTGTATCGTATGGACGCTTGCGCAGCGTCAATGCTTCAGCCGGGCGAGCGAGGCGAAAGGAGAGGTGCTCCCCTGCGCGCCAACCTCTCCCACCGGCCGCAGATGACACTCGCCCGCGGGATGTCGCGGCGCCATCGGCAAGGCCAGCAGGACCTCCTCTTCCACCAACTCGCGCAAATCGACTCGATCCATCGCCGGGATGGTATCGACGAATTCCTCTTCGTCTGCAGGCTGGTTGAACTCCTCCGCGCCCGCCACCAACACGATCTCGCGCCGCAGCGCCAGCGGAAAGCTCAATCGCTCCATGCAACGCTGGCAGCGCAAGCCGATCTCCCCGCCTACCTCGATGCGCAGGGCGGGCTGATCGTTGGGCGTGATGAAGCCGGTCACCCGGTACTCGATCGTGCTGCCCTGCTGTCTGCTGTCGCCCGGGGAGTCGAAGAGCAGCTCCGCAAGCCGCTGCAGCGTCTCGGCCCCGAACGACCCGCTCGCACTCGCCCCCGCGCGTGCGAACTTCCTCGGTTCGATAACCAGCGGATCGATGATAGCGGGGTCGACCATGACCTGCTCGTACGACCCAACCGTTGCGACCTCGCCGGCTGCATCGGCTGTCTCGCGACCCTGGGCTGTCCGAATTGAAACGGCGCATGTTAGTATTTTTCCTACACACTGTCAAAACCTTACCGGGCAAGACCACCTCCCCTGGGCTTCGGGCGCATCCCTCTGCTGCATGCTCGTGCTGGCCTCTACCTCCCCTTACCGACGCGAGCTGCTGGCGCGCCTCGGCCTTGCCTTCGAGGTGCTCTCGCCCGGAGTGGGCGAGGAACCGCTACGCGACGAGGCACCGGCAGATACCGCTATACGGCTGGCGCAAGCCAAGGCGCGGGCGGGCGCGGCGCGCTATTCCGATGCCTTGGTGATCGGCTCGGACCAGGTCGCGGAGCTCGACGGGCATCGGCTCGACAAGCCCCGGACCCACGAGCGCGCGGCGCGGCAGCTGGAACTGCTCAGTGGCCGGTTCGCTGATTTCCATACTGCGGTAGCCGTCGTGAACAGCGCCTCCGGTCGGTTGCAGGCGCGGCTCGTTCCCACGCGCGTCTTCTTCCGCCCGCTCACCAGCCGGCAGATCGATGCCTATCTGCAGAGGGAGCAGCCGTTCGACTGCGCAGGCAGCGCCAAGTCGGAGGGCCTCGGGATCGCACTGATCCGGCGCATCGAGGGAACCGACCCTACGGCGCTGATCGGCCTGCCATTGATCGCCCTGACGGAGATGCTGCAGGCAGAGGGGCTGGAAGTCCTTTGAATGGGCGGCGCGTTGTACTTGGTTCCAACCTCGCTGGGTCCCGATGTGCTGCCCGCCAGCGTCCCGCCGGGCGTCCAGCAGACCGTGCTGGGCCTGGAGGGGTTCATCGCCGAGAACGCCAGGAGCGCGCGGCGATTCCTCAAAGCCCTCGGCTATCCGCTGCCGCTGGCCAAAGTGCCGATTGCAGAGCTGAACGAACACACACCAGCGGCCGCACTGCCCGCGCTCCTTGCGCCCGTGCGTGCCGGACAGCGCATCGGCGTGCTGTCCGAGGCCGGATGTCCGGCGGTCGCGGATCCGGGCACTGCCCTGATCGCCTTGGCGCATCGGGAGGGGCTGCGTGTGGTGCCACTGGTTGGACCTTCCTCCCTGTTGCTGGCGCTCATGGCCTCCGGCCTCAGCGGCCAGCGGTTCTGCTTTCACGGCTACCTGCCGGTGGAGCGTGACGATTGCACGCGTGCCCTCAGAATGCTGGAATCGGAGTCGCTCGCCAGGCAGAGCACGCAGATCTTCATCGAAGCGCCGTACCGGAACGCAAGGCTGCTGGAGACCATCCTCAGCGCGTGCCGCGCGGACACCCTCCTTTGCCTCGCCGCCGAGCTCACGCTGCCAGGAGAGCAAATAGCGACGAAGACGGTCGCACAGTGGCGCAGCGTGGCCGTCGACCTCCAACGTCGGCCGACGGTGTTTCTGCTCCAGGCTGTGTCGGCCGGCTTGAGCGAAGCGCCTTGCCGGGGTTCCCTTGGCCAGCACATCCCCCGCAAGGCTCGACCAAGGTGACCGGGCCTAATGAAGTTGCGGGCCCGCGGTATGCCGCACCAACGTCTGCGCCATTGCGGCGCCGAGGCGTCGGGCAAACCGCTCGACGATGCTCTCGCGGGTGCTGAAGTCGACGATGTCCTCGGCCTTGATCACCTCGCGGGCAACGTAGTCGACGCTGCCGAGCTCGTCGGCGAGCCCCAGCTCGATGCTCTGTGCACCCGTCCAGATCAACCCGCTGTACAGCTCCGGCACCTCCCTGAGGCGCGCGCCGCGCCCCTGTCGAACCGTGTCGATGAACTGGCGGTGGATCTCGTCGAGCAGCTTCTGCGCATACTCCCGCTGCTCCTGAAGCAGCGGCGAGAACGGATCCAGAAACCCCTTGTTTTCCCCCGCGGTGAGCAGGCGCCGCTCGACGCCAAGCTTGTCCAAGGTGCCGGTGAAGCCGAACCCGTCCATCAAGACTCCGATGGAGCCGACGATGCTCGCCTGATCGACGTAGATCCTGTCCGCCGCGGCGGCTACGTAGTATCCGCCCGAGGCGCAAACGTCATCCACCACCACGTACAGAGGCACCTTAGGATGCAGCGCGCGCAGGCGGCGCATCTCTTGGCTGATCTGGTTGGCCTGCACCGGACTGCCGCCGGGGCTGTTCACCCGCAGGATCACCCCGACGGTGTTCTTGTCCTTGAAAGCGTCCTGCAATCCCGCGTTCACACGATCGGCGCTCGCGTCGCTGTCGGCGGCGATCACGCCGTTGATCTCGACCAGGGCGGTATGACGCCCAGGTAGCGAGCGTTCCTTTCCCCCGATCATCCCCAGGAAGACGAACAGCAGGATGAACAGATACAGGAATGTGAGGCCCTTGAAGAAGATCCCCCAGCGGCGCGCCCGCCGCTGCTCATCCAGAGCTGCACGGGCAAGCCGCTCGAGGGCGTCACGCTCCCAGGAAGTCCCGGAGCTCGGTTCGGGGCTGGATTCAGCCATCGCAGTGCCCTGTCAGTCGATCAGGAAGACCTTGCCTTCTGCCTCCGCCACTCGCAGGGGCGTGAGACTTCTGCCGCTGCACGGCCCGGCAATGCAGCGGCCGCTCTCCGGCAGGTAGGTGGCGCCGTGAGTGGCGCAGACCAAGTATAACGCGCTGAGGTCGAAGAATTCCCCTTCACTCCAGTCGAGCTCGACCGGCACGTGCGCGCAGCGGTTAAGGTAAGCCCGCACGACGCCGTCGAAGCGCACGGCGAAGGCCGGTTCGCTCCGTCCGTACCAGTCCACGCTGAAGCGCACGGCTTTGCCTCGCTCCTTCAGATCGGTGCTCTCGCAGATTAGGCGTTGGCCTGCAGCCATGCAATGAGCTCGGGGAAGGAGGCGATGCAGGCTGCCGGCGCGCAGGCGCGCAGCGCTGATTCCTCATGGGCGCCGTAGGTCACGGCCAGTCCGGTCACCCCTGCCCCTCGCGCCATCTCCATGTCATGGGAGGTATCTCCGATCATGAGCGTGCGCTCAGGTGCCACTGCCAGCGCCTCCATTAAATAGATCAGCATCTCCGGATGCGGCTTGGGAAACCCCTCATCGGCGCAACGCGACAGGTGGAAGAACGGCAGCAGGCCCGAGTCCTGAAGGGCACGGTCGAGGCCACGCCGGCTTTTGCCGGTCGCTACGCCCAGGAGGAAACCGCCGTTGTGCAGGGTGGCGAGGCCTTCGCGGACCCCCATGAAAGGCGTGACCTGGTGGTCGCCCGCCAGATAGTGATAGCGGTAGCGTTCCGCCAGGCGCGGATAGTCGGCTGGCGCGAGGTCGGGCAGCAGATATGCCAGCGCGTCGGTCAGCCCGAGCCCGATGATGTACCGGGCACGCTCGGGACTGGGCACCGGCAGACCCAGATCGCGGCAGGCCGCCTGGATCGATTCGACGATGTGGCCCGCCGAGTCCACCACCGTCCCATCCCAGTCGAACACCAGCAGGTCGAACCGCTTGCCCATGTCAGGCCACGGCGATGTCGTCCGGCCGCTCCAGCCGGTCGAGGAACGCCTGCAGATCCGGTGGGAGCGGTGCCTCGACGCGCACTGCTTCTCCCGAAGCCGGGTGAACAAACTCGACCGCCAGCGCGTGGAGGAACATGCGCTTGAGGCCCTGTTTGGCGAGCGCCCGGTTGAGCGTGAAATCCCCGTACTTGTCGTCGCCCGCGATGGGGAACCCGAGGTGCTGGAGGTGGACGCGGATCTGGTGTGTGCGGCCCGTTTTAAGCTCTGCCTCCAGTAGCGTGAAGCCGGAGTAACTGTGCCGAAGACGGAAAAACGTCTGGGACGGAAGCCCCTCCCGGTCCACGCTCACGCGCCGCTCTCCGGCAGCCGTCACGAACTTGGTCAGAGGCAGCCGGACATCGCGGTGGGCATCGCGCCACTGCCCGGCAACCAGGGTCAGGTACCACTTGCGCATGCTGCCTGCGCGGATCTGCTCATGCAGGGCCGTCAGCGCGCTGCGCTTCTTCGCCAGCAGCAGCACCCCCGAAGTGTCCCGGTCGAGCCGGTGGACCAACTCCAGGAAGCGGGCCTCGGGGCGCTCCAGACGCAACTGCTCGATCACCCCCCGGCTTACACCGCTGCCGCCATGCGCCGCCACGCCCGCAGGCTTGTCGAGCACCAGGAGCCAGTCGTCTTCGACCAGGACCTGTCGGGAGAGGACGGGTGTCCGTGGTATGGGTGCGGCGGCCGGGCGTGCGGTCCGTACCGGGGGAATCCGCAGGCGGTCCCCGGCCTGCAATCGGTATGTGGCGTCCACTCGGCTGCTGTTCACGCGCACCTGCCCCGTACGCAAGATCCGGTATATATGGGTCTTCGGAACCCCTTTCAGCGCCCGCAGCAGGAAGTTGTCGATTCGCTGCCCGGCCGCCTCGTCGTCGATCTCGGTCCACGTGGCGGCGTCTGGCCGGGCTTCTGGGCCTTTCCTTAAGCCGTTCATTTTGCTTATACTATTGAATGCGCCGGAAAGTACACATCTGGCGCCACCGCGGAGACCGACGTTCCCGCACGATGGCGGGCGGCTCCCCAGGCTCGTGACCTGAATCAATCATGACGGGTTAACGTCGCTGGCCCGAGAAAGTAGCGACCGATACACGCGCTCACAGCAAGAGCACCCAATCCCTCCCGAAGCGCGCTTCGGGACCGGCATGGCAAACGCCCATTAGCTATTCGTAGGTCCTCAATTATGGCAGCACCGGTCGAATAGTCACCAAGCGGGGGGCGCCTCGGGAGGCGCTCGATGTTTGCCGCGCCCGCGAGCTTGAGCGCGGGGGTAAACAGAATGAAACGCATGTTGTTCAATGCGACCCAGGCCGAAGAGCTGCGGGTCGCAATAGTAGACGGTCAGAAGCTCATTGACCTGGATATCGAAACCGCAGGGAAAGAGCAACGCAAAGGTAATATCTACAAAGGAGTCGTCACCCGCATCGAACCCGGCCTCGAAGCCGCCTTCGTCCACTATGGGGCGGAGCGGCACGGGTTCCTGCCATTCAAGGAAGTAAGCCGCTCCTTCTTCCAGTCCGACGTCGACCCGGGCCGTGCGCGCATCCAGGACGTAATGCGCGAGGGCCAGGAGCTGATCGTGCAGGTCGACAAGGACGAGCGCGGCAACAAGGGCGCTGCGCTCACCACCTTCATCAGTCTGGCCGGGCGCTACCTCGTCTTGATGCCCAACAACCCTCGCGGCGGCGGCGTGTCGCGCCGCGTCGAGGGGGAGGAGCGCAACGAGCTGCGCGACCTCATCACCAGCCTGGAGGTGCCTGCCGGGATGAGCATCATCGGCCGCACTGCGGGGCTCGGACGCTCGCTCGAGGAACTGCAGTGGGACCTCAACTACCTGTTGCAGCTGTGGCGCGCCATCGAGAACGCATCGAAGCAGCAGTCCGGGGCCTTCCTGATCTACCAGGAGTCCAGTCTCGTGATCCGCGCGATCCGCGACTATTTCCACCAGGAAATCGGCGAGCTGCTGATCGACACCGAAGCGATCTACGAGCAGGCCCGGCAGTTCATGGCCCACGTGATGCCGGGGAACGTCAACCGGGTCAAGCTGTACAAGGACGACGTTCCGCTGTTCTCGCGGTTCCAGATCGAGCACCAGATCGAGACAGCCTACTCGCGCCAGGTCGCCCTCCCCTCCGGCGGTGCAATCGTGATCGACCACACCGAAGCGATGGTGACGATCGACGTCAACTCGGCACGCGCCACGCGCGGCGCGGACATCGAGGAGACGGCGTTGCGCACCAACCTGGAGGCGGCAGACGAGATCGCTCGGCAGTTGCGCCTGCGCGACCTCGGGGGCCTGGTGGTGATCGACTTCATCGACATGGAAAGCGCGCGCAACCAGCGCGAGGTCGAGAACCGTCTGCGCGACGCCTTGCGCTACGACCGGGCCCGCGTGCAGATGGGGAAGATCTCGCGCTTCGGGCTCATGGAGTTGTCCCGGCAGCGCCTGCAGACCTCTCTGGGCGAGACGACCCACATGTCCTGCCCGCGCTGCCACGGCATCGGACACATCCGCAGCGTGGAGTCCTCGGCACTGCACATCCTGCGCATCCTCCAGGAGGAGGCGATGAAGGAGAACACCGCTGCGATGCACGCACAGGTCCCGGTCGACGTTGCAACCTTCCTTCTGAACGAGAAGCGCTCCGAGTTCCATGCCATCGAGCAGCGTCTGAAGGTCAGCGTCGTACTGATCCCGAACATCCACCTGGAGACGCCCAACTACGCCGTCACGCGGCTGCGCCACGACGAGCTCAACCAGATGGAGCCGCTGCCGGCCAGCTACCGCATGATGGACCAGCCGACCGAGGCAGAGAAGCCGGCTGTCCCCGGCGCCGAGGTCAAGCCAGTCAGGCCGCAGGCAGCCGTTCAGGGCATCACGCCCGAGCAGCCCGCACCGGTGCCGGTCGAGCCCACAGCGCCGGCCAAGCCCTCGATCCTGCAGAAGATCTTCGGCTGGCTCACACGCAAACCCGAGGAGAAGCCGGAGCCGGTCAAGGCCAAGCCACGCGAGCAGCGTCGCCCGTCCCGCGAGGGTGGCCGGCACGAGCGGCGCGGCCGGGACGAACAAGGTGCCCGGCGGCACGGCCAGGGGGAAGGCACACGCGCGACCCAGCAGCCGCCGCAGCGGCGGGAGCGTGGCGAACGGGGCCAGCAGCGCGGACAGCCGCAACCGGGAGGTCAGCCTGCGCGGGCCGAGCACGTGGCCCAGACCGACGCCCGCGCCGCTGCTGGGGAGCAGCGCGGCGAACGGCGCGAGCGCCCGGATCGGGGCGAGCGTCGCGAGCGGGCCGAGCGGCAGGAGCGACCGGAGCGCCAGGAACGGCCAGAACGTCAGGAACGGCCAGGACGTCAGGATCGGCCGCGCGGCGAGAGTGGAGCGCAGGAGGCCGGAGAAGGTCGCGGCCGCCGACGCCGCGGCAGGCGTGAGCGCGGTGGCCGTGCCGAGGGCGAGGCATTACGGCCTGAGGCCGAGGGAACCCGGCGTGAGTTGGTGGCGGCAGCAGAGGCGCCTCTGGGGATCGAGCCCAGCTTGGAACAGCGTGGCGACGAACGCGCAGCACCGCTGAGCGAGCCGGTCGCGACCGAGCCCATCACAACCGCCCCGCGCGCTTATCGGGAGCCCACGCCAGTAGAGTCGGCGCCAATGCCGTCGGCGTTGACGGTGTCTACGTGGACGCAGCCGGCAGCGGCAGCGCCTGTCGCGCACACCGTGACCGAGGTCGGGCTGCAGAGACCCGAGCCGGAGCCTGCTGCACCTCCCCGGTACGAACCTGCCGTCGAACCCCGCCAAACGACAGCGCCGGCGCTGCCCCAGCCCGAGCCCCTGGCGTATCGTGCGCCGGCTCTAGTGCAGGCCTACACGATTCCCCCTGACATGGTACAGGTGGAAACGACCCATGCTGCCGTACCGGCGGAACCCGATGTGCAGGCGGAGAGCCAGCCGCGCAGGGTGCGCCGTCCCCGGCCCGAGGAGACTGCTGTGGAAAGCGAGCCGCTAGTGCAGGTGGAGACGCGGTCCGCGACGTCCGGCTCCGAATAGACTGTCAGGTCGGGCCGTCTCCCGTGCGGCCCAGAGGTCGCACGGGAGCGTTGCCCTCCAGTTCCCGCCTCAGATGGTCGAGGAGGCCAGAAGCAGCCTCCTCCACCAGATCCAGCACCAGTTCGAAGCCCTCCGTGGTCCCATAGTAGGGATCCGGCACCTCGCGATGTTCCAGGTGTGGAGCGAAGTCCAGGAACAGACGCACCTTGTGGCGGTGCTCGACCGGGCTCAGGCGACGCAGGTCCGCCAGGTGCCCCGTGTCCATAGCCAGCACGTGATGGAACTCGCTGAAGTCCTCGGGCCTCACCTGGCGCGCACGCAGGCGGGAAAGATCGTACTTGCGCTTCCTTGCCGCGGCCTGGGCACGCGGGTCGGGCGGCTCGCCTGCGTGATAGTCGAGCGTGCCGGCCGAGTCGGCAACGATCCGGCGGGCCAGACCGGCGGCCTGCACGCGCTGCCGGAACACGCCTTCGGCCGTGGGCGATCGGCAGATATTGCCCGTGCAGACGAACAGGACTTTGAAAGTGGTCACCTGGTGCCCCGGGCGCGCCGGTATGGTGGGGCGGCGCGCTGCGCTTCGCCGGCTGCGTCCGGAAGCTCCCCGCTGGCTACACCGAACAGCTTCTCCTTCAGCCCGCGCAGGCGATCACGGACCTGCGCTGCCTGCTCGAACTCCAGGTTGCGGGCGTGCTCCAGCATCTCCTTCTCCAGGCGACGGATCTCCCTGCTCAGATCGACTTCGCTCATGGCCCCGTAGCCGGCTTCCGCCTGGGCCGCCTTGAGTTCTTTGTGCGCAGCCTTGGGATCGTACACACCGTCGATGATGTCTTTGATGCGTTTGCTCACGCCCTTGGGCGTGATGCCGTGCGCAGCGTTGAAGGCGGTCTGCTTGTCGCGGCGACGTTGCGTCTCACCTATGGCGCGCTGCATCGAGCCGGTCAGGTGATCGGCGTACATGATGGCAGTGCCGTGGATGTGGCGCGCCGCGCGGCCGATGGTCTGGATCAACGAGCGCTCCGAGCGCAGAAAGCCCTCCTTGTCTGCGTCCAGAATCGCCACCAGCGAGACCTCTGGTATGTCCAGCCCTTCCCGCAGCAGGTTGATCCCGACCAGCACGTCGAAGGCGCCCAACCGCAGGTCGCGGATGATCTCGACGCGTTCCACGGTGTCGATGTCCGAGTGGAGATAGCGGACCTTGACGCCGTGTTCGGCAAGATAGTCGGTCAGGTCCTCGGCCATGCGTTTGGTCAGCGTGGTCACCAGGACACGCTCGCCCTGGCTCACGCGGCTGTTGATCTCGGACAGCAGGTCGTCCACCTGGGTGCTGGCAGGGCGCACGATCACTTCGGGATCCACCAGGCCCGTGGGCCGCACCACCTGCTCCACCACCTGACCCTGGTGCGCCGCCTCGTAGTCGGCCGGCGTGGCCGACACGAAGATGGTCTGCGGCATCATCCGCTCGAACTCCTCGAAGGTGAGCGGGCGGTTGTCCAGCGCCGAAGGCAGGCGGAAGCCGTACTCCACGAGGTTTTCCTTGCGCGCGCGGTCGCCGCGATACATGCCTCCCACCTGTGGAATCGTCACGTGGCTCTCGTCTATGATCATCAAGGCGTTGTGGGGCAGGTAGTCGATCAGCGTGGGCGGCGGCTCGCCGGGCTGCCGCCCGGAGAGATGGCGCGAGTAGTTCTCGATCCCCTTGCAGAAGCCCAGCTCGGCCAGCATCTCCAGATCGAAGCGCGTGCGCTGCTCGATGCGCTGCGCTTCCAGCAGTTTGCCGTGCTGCTGGAAGAACTCGATGCGTTCGCGCAGCTCGGGCTTGATCGATTCGATCGCACGCAGCGTCGTGCCGCGCGGGGTCACGTAGTGGCTGGAGGGGTACACCGTGTAGCGCGGCACCTTGCGCAGGCTGTGCCCGGTGAGTGGGTCGAACAGGGTGAGCTCCTCCACCTCGTCGTCGAACAGGCTGACTCTGACGGCGACCTCGGAGTTCTCAGCAGGAAATACGTCCAGCACGTCCCCACGCACGCGGAAGGTGCCGCGGCGAAACTCCAGCTCGTTGCGCTCGTACTGCATCTCGGCCAGGCGCTTAATGATGTCGCGCTGACCGATGCGCTCGTTGGCGCGCAGGTGCAGGATCATGCTGTGGTAGTCGACCGGGTCGCCGATCCCGTAGATGCACGATACGGTGGCCACGATCACCGTGTCCTGGCGCTCCAGCAGCGACTTGGTCGCCGACAGGCGCATCTGCTCGATGTGCTCGTTGATGCTGGAGTCCTTCTCGATGTACAGGTCGCGTGCCGGTACATACGCCTCCGGCTGGTAGTAGTCGTAATAGGACACAAAGTACTCCACCGCGTTCTCGGGAAAGAACTCGCGCATTTCCGAGTAGAGCTGCGCGGCCAGAGTCTTGTTCGGCGCCAGCACGATGGTCGGCCGGCCCAGCCGTGCGATCACGTTGGCCATTGTGTAGGTCTTGCCCGAGCCGGTCACGCCGAGCAGCGTCTGAAACGACAGGCCGTCCTGCACCCCTTCCATGAGCTTTTCGATCGCCTCGGGCTGATCGCCTGCCGGGGCAAAGGGTTGGTGCAGTTGGAACGGGCTGCCGGGGAACAGCAGCACTCTGGATTGCTCCGCTGCAGCGGGTGCAGGAACGATGGATGCCATGGGAGCGCGAGGGCGCGCAGAAAGGACGGCTATTTTCCCATAGCTGGGTGCCTGCCGCCAGCACCGGATTGCGACGCAGTAGAATAGCGTCCGGCGCAACCGAATGCGCTCGTCTCCCCACCAATTCATGCCCGCATACCCATGAGCGCATCCATACTCACCGGCATCGAAATGGCGCCGCGCGATCCGATCCTCGGCGTGACCGAAGCCTTCAACGCCGACCCCAATCCTCGGAAGGTCAATCTGGGGGTCGGTGTTTACTACGACGACAACGGGAAGGTCCCGCTGCTCGAGTGCGTGCGGCGGGCCGAGCGGCAGCTGGTGGAGAACGCCCCGCCGCGCAGCTATCTGCCGATCGACGGCCTGCCCGAGTACGATCGTCGGGTGCAGGCACTGGTGTTCGGCGAGGACAGCGCTGCGCGCAGCGACAAGCGCATCGTGACGGTGCAGGCCCTCGGCGGCACCGGCGGCTTGAAGATCGGCGCGGACTTCCTGCGGCGCGTCGATCCGGCGGCAGACGTGTGGATCAGCAGCCCGAGCTGGGAGAACCACCGCGCACTCTTCGAGAATGCCGGCTTCGTGGTGAAGAGCTATCCCTACTACGACGCCGCGACTCATGGAGTCGATTTCGCCGCCATGCTGAATACGCTGGAGGGGTTACCCGCCGGCGCCATCGTCGTGTTGCACGCCTGCTGCCACAACCCGACCGGCGTGGACCCGACCGCCGAGCAGTGGACTCGGGTAATCAACGCAGTGAAAGCCAGGGCGCTGGTGCCCTTCCTGGACATCGCCTACCAGGGCTTCGGCGACGGCTTGGATGCCGACGCCGCGCCGGTTCGGCGCTTCGCGGAGGCCGGCATGCCGGTGTTCGTGTCCAACTCCTTCTCCAAGTCCTTCTCGCTCTACGGCGAGCGAGTCGGTGCGCTGAGCGTGGTCGCTGCGAGCAGCGACGAGGCAGCGCGCGTGTTGAGCCAGTTGAAGCGGCTGGTGCGCACCAACTACTCGAACCCACCGACACACGGCGGCAAAGTCGTGGCGACCGTGCTGGGCGATCCCGAGCTGCGCGCGCTATGGGAGCAGGAGCTCGGGCAGATGCGCGCCCGCATCCGCAGCATGCGGCAGCAGTTGGTCGACAAGATCCATGCGCGCGTGCGGGGAGTCGACTATGGCTTTGTCACCCGCCAGCGCGGCATGTTCTCCTACTCCGGGCTGTCGAAGGCGGCCGTGCAGCGGCTGCGCGAGGAGTTCTCCGTCTACGCCATCGACACCGGACGCATCTGCGTCGCGGCGCTGAACTCGCACAACCTCGACTACGTGACCGAGGCCATCGCGCAAGTCATTTAGCGGCGCGGCCGGGAGGTGGTACGGGCTCGGGGTCCGGAGCGGAGCGGGTGGGGTCCGGGCTGCGCTTGCGCCCGAACAGCCTGTCCGTGAGCTGCCCTGCTTTCAGACCGACGGCGGTACCGATCCCTGGAAAAAGGACCGAGCCCGCGACCGCCCCTGCGACTGCCGTGGTGGTGGGCCTCACGCTGGGATCGCGCAATGTGCCGCCGACCCGTAACGGGACGGCGAGCAAGGGCCCAGTACCCTTCAGCTGCGCATCGATACGCCCATCCAGCTGCTGATCGCGAGAGACGGAGATCTCACCGGCCGCCGCGAGCAGCCCGGACTCGACCTCGAGCCCGCTGAAGTGGTAGCCCTCGCGGTCGATCTCCAGGTGCCCAGTGAGGCGCTCGAAGCGAGTCGAGCCACGGCGTGCAGCGTTGCGCGAGAGAGGATTCCTGGTGGCTGCTTCCAGGTCGATCTGCTGGAGCACCCCCTCCTCAACCTGGAAACTCGACTGCAGTTTGAGGCTTGCGATCAGCGCCGAGGAATCGCGCGCATGCACTGCGAAGCGGGGCTTGGCCTGCAACCGTCCGCTCAGTGCCGCATTCGATGAGAGCAGCCGCGCCAGCGGCTGCACCTCGATGCCCTCGAGTGCGAGCTCGCCGGCGATCGACCAGGCCGGCCGCCACGTGACCGCGACCGGACCCGCAAGTCTGCCGCCGTACAGGCTGGCAGATAATGCCGATGTGCTGATCCCCTTCGCGGTGAGCTGTGCGGTCGCTTTGATCCGGTCGAACAGGATGGGCGGGCCGGCAGGTGCCGTCCACCGACGAGCGTCGATGGCAAGCTCGAATCCCCCTGCGATGGGCGTGGCTGCGATGCGCAGCCGCTCGCCCTGATGCTGCACCCGAATCTCCTTCACGGTGCCGTCGCTGGCAAGTGTTATGAGCCCGTCCAGCGAAGTGAGTGTCGTGCGTTCGAAACGCAGCGCAACGTCGCTGAGTACGATGCGACGGACGCGCACCCCGGATGGACCCGCGGATGCTGGTCGGGCCGCCATTCGGCGGAAAAACTCCGCTCTGACCCGGACGCGCTCCAGCCTCACTTCGTCCAGGACGCGGGTATGCGAGAAGAGGTGGAGCAGGCTCGGACGCACGGTTATGCGCCCGACCTCGGCCAGAGGGGAGGTGACCTGAATCGCGGTGACTTGCGGCGGCAGGAGCGACAGGCGCAGCGCCGCCAGCTTGACCGGCTGGCCCAGGCTCTCGCTGGCCCGCGCTTCGACCGATGGGATGAACGCGCCCAGCGGCACCACCCAGGGCGCGGCGATCAGCAGGGCCAGGATCCCGGCCAGGGTGAGGGTCAATGCTTTGAGTTTGCGAGACATGAGCCGCAGGCCCGCCGCATTGACCGACTATCGAGCCGTCTGTATGATACGCGCCTTCGCGAGTTCCCCGATAGCTCAGTCGGTAGAGCGACGGACTGTTAATCCGCAGGTCCCTGGTTCGAGCCCAGGTCGGGGAGCCAACCACTCCCTCTTCCCAGCGTGATACAAGTTTTGGGCCAAGCCCGATGCGCGTCTCGCGCGTTGACGCAACGGCCAGCGCTGCGTTGCGCGGAACGGCGCAGCTGTTCTATCCTGCCGCGTTGATTACGCGCGGATTCCCATGTCGGTCACCATCAAGACCCCAGACGAGATCGAGAAGATGCGCGTCGCTGGCCGCCTCGCCAGCGAGGTGCTCGACTTTGTCACACCACACGTCAAGGCTGGCGTGACTACCGACGAGTTGGACGCACTGTGTCACGACTACATGGTAAAAGTGCAAAAAACGGTGCCGGCGCCGCTCAATTACGCGCCGCCCGGCTATCCGCCCTACCCCAAGTCAGTGTGCACGTCGGTCAATCAGGTGGTGTGCCACGGTGTGCCTGGAAGCAAGCGCCTGAAGGCCGGCGACATCGTCAACATCGACGTGACCGTCATCAAGGACGGCTATCACGGCGACACCAGCCGCATGTTCTATGTGGGCGAGCCGTCCATCCAAGCCAGGCGGCTGGTCGAGATCACCTACGAGTGCATGTGGTTCGGCATCCGCGCGGTGCGGGCGGGCGGTTTTCTCGGGGACATCGGCCACGCGATTCAGAGTCACGCGGAAGCGCACGGGTTCAGCGTCGTGCGCGAGTTCTGCGGTCATGGCATCGGCCGGCGCTTCCATGAGGAGCCGCAGGTGCTGCACTATGGCCGCCCGCAGACCGGGCTCAAGCTGCAGCCCGGGATGATCTTCACGGTCGAACCCATGATCAACGCTGGCAAGGCGGGCATCCGCCAGCTCGCCGACGGCTGGACCATCGTCACCAAGGACCACAGCCTGTCGGCGCAGTGGGAGCACACCGTTCTGGTGACTGGAACGGGGTTCGAGGTACTCACCCTTTCGACCGGCTCGCCCCAGCCTGCGGCACTCGCCGCCTGATCGGACGCAGCATGTCGGGCGCGGCTACCACTCCCCCGCCCACGGCGACCCGGGTGGAACCGCGCCTTGCGCGACACCGCCGGGCGCTGACCGAAGGCAGAGCGGCGCTCGAGACAGCCTACCGGGCGCGTCCCAACCCCGCAGTCCTCCTCCGGCGACAGGCGCAGCTGGTCGATCGCCTCCTGCGCACCCTGTGGCGCGAGGCGCGCATGCCGGACGAGCTCGCCTTGCTGGCGGTCGGCGGTTACGGGCGAGGCACGCTGTTCCCCTACTCCGATGTCGATGTTCTGTTGCTGACGCCGGCGGAGGTCGACGACGTCTCGCGCGAGCAGATCTCCGACCTGGTGGGTCAGCTATGGGACGTAGGCCTGGAACTGGGGCACAGCGTGCGCTCCGTGGCCGAGTGCATCGCGGAGGGCATGCAGGACGTCACGGTCCAGACCAATCTGCTGGAAGCGCGTCGCGTTGCCGGAAGCCGCACACTGTTCGAAGACTTCCAGTGGACAATCAGGCAAGCACTCGATCCACGCGCATTCTTCGAGGCCAAATTGCTCGAGCAGCAGCAGCGCCATAACCGATTCAACGACACTGCCCACAACCTCGAGCCCAATATCAAGGAAAGCCCCGGCGGACTGCGCGACCTGACCAATATCCTGTGGATCGCCGGAGCCAGCGGAGTCGGCCGCGACTGGCGCGATCTGGCAAGGCAGTCGGTCATTACCCTGGAGGAGGCAAGGCGGATCGGCAGCCATGAGCGCCTGCTGCAGGACCTGCGCATCCGGCTGCACTACCAGGCGCGGCGGCGCGAGGACCGTCTCGTGTTCGACTTGCAGACTCCGGTGGCCCTACAGTATGGGCTGGTCGACACCGACACGCGCCGGGCCAGCGAACAGCTCATGCAGCGCTACTATCGCAACGCCCGCGCGGTGATGCAGCTCAACGAGATCATCCTGCAGAACCTGCGGGCGAGCGTATTCCCCCCGGCCCAAGTCTCGGCGTGGCGCCTGAGCGAACGCTTCGAAGTGCACCATGAGCTGCTGGAAGCGGCAGACGAGGGCCTATTCCAGCGCGACCCGGCCGCGATCCTCGAGGTGTTCGAGCTGATGCAGCAGCATCCCGAGCTCAAGGGCATCGGTGCTCGCACCTTGCGCGCCCTGTGGCGTTCGGCACGCGGTATCGACGCAGGGTTCCGCCGTGACCCGGTCAACCGCAACCGCTTCCTCGGCATCTTCCGCCATGGCAGCGGCCTGACGCACGCTCTGCGGCGCATGAACCGCTACGATGTACTGGGCCGGTATCTCCCTCCCTTCGGGCGGATTGTTGGCCAGATGCAGCACGACCTCTACCACGTGTACACGGTGGACGAGCACATCCTGATGGTAGTGCGCAACCTGCGCCGGTTTGCCGTCACCGAGATGTCGCACGAGTACCCGCTGTGCAGCCGGCTGGTGAGCGAGTTCGAGCGGCCGGAATTGCTTTACCTGGCCGGCTTGTTTCACGACATTGCGAAGGGACGCGGAGGAGATCATTCTGTGCTGGGCACAGTGGATGCGCGGCGCTTCTGCCAGGCCCATGGACTGCGCAGGGAGGATACCGAGCTCGTTGCCTGGCTGGTGGAGCATCATCTCGTCATGTCCTCTGTGGCGCAGAAGAAGGACCTGTCCGACCCGCAGGTGATCAGTGACTTCTCCGGCCTCGTGGGAAACGAGCGCCGGCTGATAGCGCTGTACGTACTGACGGTTGCCGACATCCGCGGCACCAGCCCGAAGGTGTGGAACGCCTGGAAGGGCAAGCTGCTGGAAGACCTGTTCTGGTCAACGCGGCGCTTCCTGGGCGGCGACACCAATCCGGCCGGCAGTCGGCTGCACAACCGGCAGCAGCTCGCCTTGCAGAAGCTCAAGCTATATGCGCTGCCCGACGGCGTGCAGGAGAAGCTGTGGGCGCAGCTCGATACCACCTACTTCCTGCGCCACGACGCGCGCGAGATCGCCTGGCATACCCGCCTGCTGAACTACCGCGTGAATGCCCCCGATCCCGTGGTGAAGGCACGGCTGAGCCCGGTTGGTGAGGGTGTGCAGGTGATGATCTACACCCCCGACCGCAAGAACCTGTTCGCACAGATCTGCGCGTTCTTCGAACGCATCGGCTTCAGCATCGTCGAGGCAAGGGTCTACACCACTCTGCATGGCTATGCGCTCGACACCTTCCAGGTACTCGACCCGGCGAAGGCCACGGCTCACTACCGCGATCTGATCGCCTACATCGAGCACGAGCTGGCCGAGCAGCTCAAGCGCGACGGCCCGCTGCCGCCGCCGGCCAAAGGGCGTGTGAGCCGGCGCGTGCGCAGCTTCCCCATCACACCCGAGGTGACCGTGCGCCCCGACGAGAGAGGCCGGTTGTTCTATCTGAACTTCACGGCCGGCGACCGTCCCGGGCTGCTGTCGAGCGTGGCGAGAGTATTGGTGGACTATGGGATCGAGGTGCAGACGGCCAAGATCAACACGCTCGGGGAGCGTGCGGAGGACAGCTTCGTGATCCGTGGGGATGCACTGCGCGAGACGCGCAACATCATCCGACTCGAGAGCGATCTGATCCGGGCTCTCCAGCTGACTACTGCCTAGGCCTGACCGCAGAGGCGCGGAGACGCAGAGGACCCGAGGAGAAGAAACGAGGAAGATCGGCGCGAGGCTCGCCGGCGCAATGAACGCAATCGAGTAGAGTGACCAGCTCGCTGTGAGTCCGATCACCTGTCCAGCGTCAGATCTCATGTCCGGTGACCACGAAGGGACAGCCGTTTCTTCCTCTGCGTTTCCTCTGCGTTTCTGCGCCTCTGCGGTTATGGGGTAGACCGCGGAGCGGCAGGGAGTAATGGTAGGCCTTCCCCGCGCTCGATGCGGTACAACCACGCGAGCAGCTCCGCCACGGCGACGTAGAGCTGCGGCGGGATATGCTGGTCCAGGTCCACCTGCATGAGCAGCGCGACCAGCTCCGGCGACTCGTGGACGTACACGCCGGCGTCACGCGCGCGTTCGACGATGGCCTGCGCGAGCAATCCCCGGCCTTTGGCCACGACGCGGGGAGCCCCTTCCTCCTCCTGGTAGGCCAGGGCGACCGCCAGATTCGGTGGATCAGGCTGGATCATCGGTCGCTACCGAAAACCCTGAAAGCGTGAGCCCGGCCTCTCGCAGCGCGTCGGCAAGCGCACCCTGCCCGTCCCGTAGGAGGCCCGCGGCTACCCCGTCATCCGCAGCGAGGCGCAAGCGCACACGGCCGGCGCTCAGGCCCAGCTCTGCGCTCACCTCGCCCAGCCGGGGCAGCGTCAGTCGCAGATGCGTGGTCCACGGCGCTGGCTCAGCGCGTGCGGTGTCATGTTCGGGCGGCTCCTCGATGCGCCATTCGAGTGGCGTCCCGGGCCAGGCCTGCCCGTGCCAAGAAATCTGGCGGTGCTCGATAACGTCGAGCTGACTGCGGATCTGGGCGAGCGTTTGGGCGTCGAACGGCTGCGCGTCGCGCCGGGGCTCGCCTGTCTGCGCACGCGGGACGCCGGCGTCGGGCGCAGACGTCACGGGGTTGCGGACCGGTTCCGCATCGAGGTCCTGGGGACTCGGCGGAGAGGGCGGGGAAATCGTCGACAGCCGCCCCTGGGGCTCGTGCAGCAGCGCCGCGAGCGGCCGCTCCCCCGCAAACCACTGCATCAGGTGCGACTCGTAGAAGAGCCCGCTGCGATCCACTGTACGCTGGAACGCGGAAGCCAGGACCGCGGCCGTACTTGGCGGGCCCGGCAGGAGCGGCACCGGGTCCTCGACTGGTGCAGGCGACGGGGCTGCCGAGCGTGCGACGTTCGCTTCGTTTTGCAGCGCCGCGGTGAGCACGCGTCCGGCAGCGCTGATCTGGACCTGTGGCGGCCGACCAGGCAGGGCATTCTCGGCGGCTTGCCCCTGGCCGGCGTCGGTCAGCACGGCAAAGGCGACACGCGGAGAAGCGGACAAGAACTCGAGCCGCAGCGCATCGCCCACCTGCGCCTTGACCGGCAGCTCGACGTCGAACTGGAAGGTGGCCACGCGGATCTGATAGCGCCCGCCAGGCAGCTCGCGCTCGACCTGGGCGGTCAGGCGTTGCCCAGATGTCCAGGGCACTTGTGGCCCATGGGCCTCGTCGCTCGTTCCGGTGAGCGACGCGTCGACCGCCGTGCGCAGTGCGAGGACCTGGGCCTGCAGGGTCACCGCCATTGCTGATCCCCCCGGCCATGGCCGCGGGACAGTGCCTCCGGGCGGTGGACTAGATGCGCAGCTTGCGGTAGAGCGCGACGATCAGCTCGGCTTCGCCCCGGGAGATGCCGCAGCGACTGGACACTTCCGAGGCGCTGAGTCCCTGGCGGGCCATCTGGATCGCGTGGTTGTAAGGCGAGACGGCAGGGGGCGTAGCCGACTTCAGGCGGTCCAACTCGCTTTGCAGCCTTACCACCTGGCTGCGCAGTTCGCCGATTTCCAGGCTCAACGCGTTCAGGGCCTGGCCCTCGGAGCTGGATGCCGTGCGTGCCCACGGATTCACCCGGCGGCCCGACCAGCGCAGCAGGAGCAACACTTCCGCCACGTAGATGGCCAAGACGGCGATAACGACGACCAACAACTCACGCCAGGTAATGACCAGGGCTTCCACTGCGCGCTCCCACCGCTTCGCCACACGAACCGCATCGAGTTTGCTACTTTAGGCAGTGGGCGTCAACACGGGCCATCGGCAACGGATCGGTTGACATTTCGGCGAAGGAGCCGGGCCGGTTTCAGGGCCCGTAGGTACGGTTCAGCCGCTGCTCGGCGCTGATGCTGCCCAGCACCTCGCGCAGCTCGTGCATCCAGTCCTGGGTAAGCAGCTGTATCTGCTCGTCCAGACGCAGCATCGTTTGGATGACCTCGCGCTTGCGGTTGCGCGACGAAGCGTCGCTACCGGGGTCGGGATCCTCCTGTCTGAGGCGATCCACGAGAACAGAGCGCTCCCGCTCCCGCTGCACGAGCGCATCCCAGTCGCCCTTCTGCGCCGCCTCCAGCATGGTGCGCGTGAGCTCGAGCGCGCGCTCGTAGCACTGGAGCACGCTCCGGGACTCCACCCCGTCAGACCCGCCCGTAGCTCAGCGCCGGACGTTGTGCCGGCTCATCGGCCTGGCTGCGTTCCAGTTGGGCCTGACGGCCTTGCCGCTCGAGCGCTTCCCAGGCCCCCTTGAGCTCGACGAGCAGGCTCGCCGCCTCGTCGAGCGACGGCTCGTCGCCCTTCAGGTTCGCGTACAACAGGCGATTCACGATATATTCGTAAAGCGCCATGAGGTTGGCAGCGATGTCGCCGCCAGCCTCCAAATCCAGCGCAGGTCGCAACCCTTCGTCGATGATCGCGATGGCCCGGGATATGGATGCCCCGCGCGCGCCGACGTCCTTGCGCGCCACGGCCGCCTTGGCATTGTAGATGGCCTTCGCCGCGCCTTCGTAGAGCATTACCACTAGCTTCTGCGGGCTGGCGGCTGCCACCCCCGTTTCTATCTCGAGCCGCTGGTACGCGTCCAGCGCCTGCTCTACCCGAGCCGTCATCGCTGTTCTCCTGGTTGGGTTCGGTTACTGCTGAGTCGGGTCAGGCAGCTTGTCGAGCTGCTGCGTCAGAAAGTTGCTCGTTGCCGTCAGGTTGCTGATCAGCGTGTCCAGAGTAGTGAACTGCGAGCGATAGCGCCGCTCGACATCTTCCAGGCGCCGGCTGAGCGTCTCCCTGCGACGGTCGAGCTCGGCAATGCTGCGGTTGATTCCTTCGGTGCGCCCGGCGACGCCCCCCTCCCCGGACAGCCAGCTCTCCAGGAGACCGGTCAGCCGCTCTGCGTAGCCGCGCGTGAAGTTGACGGCGCCGCGCGCCCCGATGCTGCCACCGGTGACCTCGAGTACCAGTCCGTCTACCGCAGACCCGGATGCGCCGGTCAGGCGCTGACCGGATCCGGTCGCCGCCAAGCCGTTGATGGCACCCGCCACGTCCACTCCGGCCGCAGCCACCGGAGCCGGCCCGAACAGTGTAGTCGCGGCGCTGCCTGCTGCGGCGACGGTCGAATTCGAGCCAAATCGCTTGGAGGTCATCGTCAGCAACCCGCCGGATTCCGTCACGACGACCTGGGCGCCCGCACCGCTCAGTGCCGCGCTGCCGTTCACGGCCGCCTGCACCTGGGCAGCGAGTGCCGACGCGGTGTAGGTTCCGGCAGCAAGCGTGACGCTGGCAGCCACGCCGTCCACGGTCACCGACAGGGCGTCGTTGACGCCAGCGGAGATCGTCAGGCCGGCTGGAGCCGACCCGGTGAGCGTTCCCTGGCTCGCGAGTGTCGTGACATCCACGCTATACAGCCCCGGGGCCGTGCGCGTTCCGCTGGAGATCACTTGCACCTGAACATCGGTCGCTGTCCCGAGCGACGCAAACAGTCGCGCGACATCGTCGGGGTGGCTGGCCAGTGCCTCCCCCAGCTTGCCTGAGTCGAACCCCAGTGAACCGTCGCGCTGGAAAGCGATCCCGGCCTGACCGAGGATGCGCACACTGCTGGTCTGCAGTCCTGGGAGGGCGGTCGAGAGTGCCGAGCGAAGCTGGGACTGGACCGCTCGCGCAGCCGGGTCGCCCAGCAGGGGCCCGCCCTGTCGCGTCTGCGGATCGTACTTGGTCAGTTCGCTAAGGGTAGTGTTGAAGTCGTTGTAGGCCTTCACCAGCGCCTGCAGCGCCTGAGTCACGCCCGCGGTGTCCCGCGCCAGTGTGAGCGTCGTGCTGCCGACCTTCGCAACGTTCAGGCTGATGCCCTCCAGCGCGTCGCCGACCACGTTGGATGAGCTGGAGATGGCAACGCCGTTGATCGAAAGCTTGGCGTCCTGAGCCGCAACGCTTTGCGTCAGGTTCTGGGTGCCAGAAGCGTCGTACGCCAGCAACGCCTGCACAGCGGCGTCTCCGCTCACCGAGACGCGCAGGCTGCGCGCTGCGCCGCTGCCGTCGCTTTGCAGCACCAGGCGGTAGGGTGCCGCGCTGCCGTCCTTGACGATGCTCGCGGTCACGCCGAGGCTTGCGGAGTTGATCGCATCGCGCACGCCCTGCAGGGAGTTGTTGGAAGCATCGATGGTGACCGTGCCTGCGGGGACGCTGCCGTCCTGCGTGAAGCTCGCGCCAGTGTAGATACCGCTCGACAGGGTGCCGCCGGCGATCGTGCCGAACTCGAAAGTCAGCGTCGTGCTCGCACCTGCTCCAATCGCACCGGTTGCGCTCGTCTGGCCTGCGGCAACCAAGGTCTGCTTCTGCGCCAGCTGACTGACGTCGATGGCGTAGCCGCCCGGCGACTTCGCGCTGGAGACCGAAGCGGACAGAATCGAGCTGTCCGCTGCCGTTGCCTTGAAGGCCTGGAAGCTTGACGGGCTATCCAGTGCCGACGCAGCGGTCTGCAACGCCGAGAGCGCACCGCGCAGGTTGCCGTAACCCGACAACTTCGCCTGGTACGCCGCCTCCTTGCTGTCGAGCAGCGTGAGCGGGCGCCGCTCGATGGTCATCAGCTGTGTGACGATGCTGTTGACGTCGAGGTTGGAGCCTACGCCCGGCGCCGAGATTGCCATGCGCCCCTCCTGGGATCTAGTGTGAGCATATTAACGTCCGGGCTGGTGCTGGCTTTAACCTGCCGTTCGGGCTGCAGCAGGGCGCAGGATGCCCCCTGCGGCCCGGCCGGAAGCTCCACCCGTTGGTGCAGCAGAAGCCCCTGCAGCCGTTCCAGCGAGCGGCTGACGGCCAGCACTTCCTCTGACGGGATCTGCCGGATCAACTCGCCGCTGTCGCTGTCGACCACTCGGACGATGGTCTTGCCGGTGTCCTCATCGATGGAGAAGCGGATGTTCTGCGCAGCCGCACGCAGCTGCTCGTTGATCCGCTCGACCGCAGTCCCGAGCTGCAGGGTATCTGGCTGTTGGGGTTGCGCGGGACCGGTACTGGGTGCAGCCGCGCTCACGGGCTCGCTGCGCGCGGGCGCCGGCTGCTGCGGGGTGTCCGGACGCAGCCCCGCGGCACTGCTCGTGATGGATTGAATCGCCATAACCTCACCTCATTCAGCCAGCTCCTCGCCTCGCGTGAAGTTGCGTGGCGCGGTGGGCCCGTGGGCTGCATGAGGGGCAGGGAGATCGCTCCCCCTGCCCTGCTCGGCTTACCGGTTACTGCCTACCGCGTTACCGCAGCAGCGTCAGAACGTTGTTGGGAACCACGTTGGCCTGCGCCAGCACCGCCGTACCCGCCTGCTGCAGAATCTGCGCACGCGTCAGATTCGCCGTCTCAGCGGCGAAGTCCGCGTCGCGGATGCGCGAGCGGGATGCCGACAGGTTCTCGGAGGTCGTCTGCAGGTTCGAGATGGTCGTCTCGAAGCGGCTCTGGAGGGCGCCGTACCGGGCACGCTGACCGTTCACCGCATTGAGCGCGTTGTCCACGATCGCCAAGGTCCGGTTAGCGGCGTCGACGTTCGACACATCGAGCTTGCTGACGTCTTGCAACTGCCCGGCTGCGGCGGCGACGTCGAAGATGTCCCCGGCCGTCGCGCCGGTGATGCCGAAGCTCTTGTCGGAATCGAGCGTGATCGCGCCGGTGATGACCGCTGCCGCAGCACCGCCCGCAACCGCCAGGTTGTTGCCTCCGGCGATGTCCTTGATATTGAATGCCGACGCAGCGACGGAGTTGTTGTCGAGCGTGATGTCCTCGCCGGACGCATTCAGCAGGAAGATTCCGGTACCGGCAGCATTGACACGCGCCGTCACGCCGGTCTTCGACGAGGTGTCGTTGAACGCATTGACCACCGCGGACAGGCCATCGGCATTCACGGTACCGCCAACGGTGAACGAGAGCGTGACCGCCGTCGTATTGTCGGACGTGACGTCGACGGAGTAGGTTGCCCCGGCCACCCATCCATCCAGCAGCACCTCGGTACGCGCGCTCGCGGTCACGCCCGTCTTCGCCGCTTCTGCATTCACGGAAGCCGCGACATCCTTGACGCTCGCAGCGGCCGCGACCGTGATCGTCGCAGAGCCGGCGGCACCGTTTACAGTAAAGCTGCCAGCGGCAACACGGCTGGTCGTTGTCGTTGCGAAGCCCAGCGTGGCATCCTCGGCCGCGGTGCCAAGAACGAGGTCGCCTGCGGTAGAAGTTGCCGTCGCGGCCAGCGAACCGAGACGGTAGTTGCCGTAGGCGGTGTTGCGGAAATTGGCGGAGGTGGCGATGATCGTTTGGTTAGCGTTGGCCCCGACCTGGAACTGAGCAGACGTGAACGAGCCGTCGAGCAGCTTCTGGCCGTTGAACTCCGTCGTGAGCGCGATGCGGTCCAGCTCGGCGGTGAGTTGGGCGACTTCGGAGTTCAGCGCCTGGCGGTCGCCGGCGGAGTTCGTCGCGTTGGCCGACTGCACCGCCAGCTCACGGATACGCTGCAGGATATCGCCAGCCGAGGCGAGCGCACCCTCCGCGGTCTGCGCGAGCGAGATGCCATCGTTGGCGTTGCGGCGTGCCTGGTCGAGACCGCGGATCTGCGCGGTGAAGCGTTCCGAAATTGCCAGACCGGCGGCGTCATCGCGCGCACTATTGATGCGCAGACCGGAGGACAAGCGCTGCAATGCTTGCGCGAGCGCGCCCTGCGAAGTGTTCAGGTTTCGCTGCGCGGTCAGCGATGGCACGTTGGTGTTGATGATCTGAGGCATTCTTTACTCCTTACTCCTTTGTTGAGAGCCGGAAAGCGAAGTCCAGTAACGTTGTGTTCTGGCTGCGACCGTTGCTCCAGATTAACGGCAGAAGTTGCCGGAACTTGAGTTGCCGGTTGCCGCTGAAGAGGATGGGAAGGAGTAGGGAAAGCGGCGTGGATGCTCGATCTTCGAGGATTGATCGATGCGCCGCTTGAAGCGGATTTACGGCACGAGCCGGAAAAACTTTAGCGGACAGAAGTCCGCGCGACGTCAGTCGTCCCCGGCCGGCTGGTCCGGAAAGAGAATGGCGTGAAAGCCGAAGTTGCGCATGTCTCGTATGCGCATCGGGTAGAGTATGCCATCCAAATGATCGCATTCGTGCTGAACGACGCGCGCGTGAAAGCCCCCGACGGCCCGGTCGATCGGTGCGCCATACTGGTCGACGCCACGGTAGCGCAGCTGACTGTAGCGTGGCACCAGGCCCCGCATGCCCGGCACGCTGAGGCAGCCTTCCCAGCCCTCCTCCATCGCGTCCGACAACGGTGTGATGACGGGGTTGATCAGCACGGTGTGAGGCACCGGCTCGGCATGGGGATAGCGCGGATTGCGCGCGACGCCGAAGATCACCACCCGCAGCGGCACACCGATCTGAGGCGCCGCCAGGCCGGCGCCACTCAACGCCTCCATGGTGTCGTGCATGTCGGTCAGCAGCGCGTGCAGCTCGGGCGTGTCCAGCTCCTCGAGTTCGCGCGCACGTTCCAGCAGCCGTGGATCCCCCATGCGCAGGACCGTTCTAACCGCCATGGTGATCCGCCAGCTCCTCGATGATCCTGCGCACCTTGCCCAGTGCGATCTGCAGCGTCGCGTTAATCTCCTCCATGCGGATGCCTTCGCGGCTGCCGGCGCGGCCGGCGGCATGGTTCGCGACCACCGCGATCGCTGCGTAGCGCAGGTCCAGCTCGCGGGCGAGCGCAGCCTCAGGCATCCCGGTCATGCCTACCATGTCCGCACCGTCGCGCTCGAACCGATCGATCTCGGCGGCAGTCTCCAGCCGTGGTCCCTGACTGGTGGCGTAAACGCCACCGTCCACGATCGCCTGGCCGGCGCGACGGGCTGCGTCGAGGCAGCTCTGGCGCAGCTGCTCGCAATAGGGATGCGTGAAGTCGATGTGCACGACGCCGCGCTCATCGCCTTCGTAGAAGGTGTGCTTGCGCCCGCTCGTGTAGTCGATGATCTGATGCGGCACGGCGATCACGCCGGGGCCCAGATCCGCTCGGATGCCGCCGACTGAAGCGACCGAAACGACGTGCGTGACCTTCTCGACGTGCAGCGCCCAGATGTTCGCGCGGTAGTTCACCATGTGCGGCGGGATGGTATGGCCGTAGCCGTGCCGCGCTAGGAACACCACCTGACGGTCATTGACTTTGCCGAAGGTGAGCGCACCAGAGGGCTCGCCCCACGGCGTGCGCACCACCTGGCGTCGGCTGACCTCCAGGTTGGACAGCTGGGTGAGGCCGGTGCCTCCGATGATCGCTAGCATGATGAATACGAGCACTGAGCACCGAGTATCGAGTACCGTGTGATCTGCGTCGGGCTTGCGACGTCACTCGGTCCCCAGCACTCAGCGCTCATCACTTCTCCTTCAGTGCATAGATTGCCGGCAGGTTCCGCCACGCCTCCTCCACATCCATGCCGAAGCCGAAGACGTAGCGGTCGGGCACAGTGACGCCGACGAAGTCGGGATGCACCGGCTTCGGTCGCCCGATGTCCTTGTTGGCGAACACGGCGCAGTAGACTTCCCCGGCGCCGTCGTCGAGCAGCCGTCGCTTGATCGCCGCCAGCGTGTCGCCTTCGTCCAGGATGTCGTCCAGCACCAGAACGACACGGCCGCCGATGGGTTGGCGGGGCAGGACCTTCCACGTCAGCACGCCGCCACGGGTCGCACCGTCGTAGCGGGTCGCGTGCAGGTAGTCGAACTCCAGCGGGAACCGAAGTAGCGGCAGGAGTTGGCCGCTGAACACCACGCTGCCGCCCATCACGCTGAGCACCAGCGGATGCCGGTCGCGCAGGCGCGCGGCGATCTCCTCGGCCAGGCGTCGCAGCGCCTCGCCCACGGCTGCTTCGCTGCAGACCAGCTCCGCGCTGCGCAGGACCGCCCAGGCCCGATCCCGATCCATGTGCTCAGGCGTCGGTGTGCCCGCCGAGATGGGCGAGAAACTGGGCGAAATCGGCGCCCGTCTCCGGATGCTTCAGGCCGTACATCACGTTGGCCTGGAGATAGCCCAGCTTGGACCCGCAGTCGAAGCGAGTGCCCTCGAACCGGTAGCCAAGGACTGTTTCGTCGCGCAGCAGCGAGCCGATGGCATCGGTGAGCTGGATCTCTCCGCCGGCACCGGGTTGAATCTGCTCCAGATGATGGATAATCCGGGGGGTGAGGATGTAGCGCCCCACCACCGCGAGGGTCGACGGCGCGACGTCCGGCCGTGGCTTCTCGACGATACCGCTCATGCGCACGAGGCGCTCGCCATCGGGCTCGCCCTGGATGATGCCGTAGCTGCCGGTCTCCTCGCGGGCCACACTCTGGACCGCAATCACGGACCGGTGGCGACGATCGTAGATCTCTACCATCTGCTTGAGAACCGGCGTGGCCGCATCGATCAGGTCGTCGGCCAGGATCACGGCGAAGGGTTCATCGCTCAGCACCGCCTTCGCGCATAAGACGGCGTGCCCGAGCCCGAGCGCCTCCGACTGGCGCACGTAGGTGCAGGTTACGTTCTTGGGGACCACATCCTGCACTGCCTCGAGCAGCTTGTGCCGGTTGCGGACCTTCAGCTCCGCTTCGAGCTCGTACGCCTTGTCGAAGTGGTCCTCGATGGCGCGTTTGTTGCGGCCGGTGATGAAAACCATGTGCGTGATGCCGGCCGCGACCGCCTCCTCGACGGCGTACTGGATCAGTGGCTTGTCGACCACCGGGAGCATTTCCTTCGGGCTTGCTTTGGTGGCCGGAAGAAACCGTGTGCCCATACCTGCCACCGGAAACACGGCCTTGGTGACCTGCTTCAAGCTGCCTCCTGTCGTCTCATCGGGTTGCATCCAGCAATTCTAGCAACCCGTCCTGGTCCAGCACAGGAATTCCCAGCGACACGGCCTTCTCGTACTTGCTGCCCGGATCGGCGCCCGCCACGACGTAGCTGGTCTTCTTCGATACGCTTCCCGCCACTTTTCCACCCGCAGCCATGATGCGCGCGGTGGCCTCTTCGCGGGACAGACTCGGGAGCGTTCCGGTGAGCACCAGGGTCTTGCCAGCTAGCGGCTGCGCAGCGCGCGGCAGGGATGCTTCGCGGGCCGGGTGCACACCTGCGTCGAGCATACGGGCAATCACCTCGCGGTTGTGCGGCTCGGCAAAAAACGCGCTGATGCTCTGTGCTACGACCGGACCCACATCCGGCACCTGCTGGAGCCGCTGCTCCTCCGCCGCCATCAATGCATGAATGTCGCCGAAGGCACGCGCCAGATCGCGGGCGGTGCTCTCGCCGATGTTGCGGATCCCCAGCGCATAGATGAAGCGCGCCAGGCTCGGGCGCTTGCTGGCTTCGATCGCAGCCGCCAGCTTGGCCGCCGACTTCTCGCCCATGCGCTCCAATTCGGCCAGGCGCTCGACGTCGAGCCGGTACAGATCGACGGGAGTGTGCACCAGATCCTGCTCGACCAGCTGATCGACCAGCTTCTCGCCCAAGCCCTCGATGTCCATGGCGCGGCGAGAGGCGAAGTGCAGCAGCGCCTGCTTGCGCTGAGCCGGGCAGACCAGTCCGCCGGTGCAGCGCGCGACCGCCTCGCCCTCCTCGCGCACCACGGCCGACCCGCACTCCGGGCACTTGCGGGGCATCTTGAAAGCGCGCACCTGGGCCGGACGTTTGTCGAGCACGACCCGTACCACTTCCGGGATGACGTCGCCGGCACGCCGCACCACGACGAAGTCACCGACATGGACATCCTTGCGTCGCACCTCATCCTCGTTGTGCAGGGTCGCGTTCGTGACTGTGACGCCGCCTACGAACACAGGCTTGAGCCGGGCCACCGGGGTGAGCGCGCCGGTGCGGCCGACCTGCACGTGGATGTCGACGACTTCAGTGACCGCCTCCTCGGCCGGGAACTTATGAGCCACCGCGAAGCGCGGGGCGCGCGACACGAAGCCCAGGCGCTCCTGCAGCTTGAGGTCGTCGACCTTGTAGACCACGCCGTCGATGTCGTAGGGCAGGCTGGCGCGCTGCCTGCCGATCTCGGCGTAGTAGTCGAGCATCCCGCGCAACCCCCTGACCAGCCGACGGTTGGGCGAGACCGGAAAATGCAACGTATCGAGATACCCGATCTGCCGGCTGTGGCGGTCGGTGGGCAGCCCTCTGCCCTCGAAGCGCCCCAGCGCATAGGCGAAAAAGTGCAGAGGCCTGCCGGCAGTCAGGCGCGGGTCCTTCTGCCGCAATGAGCCGGCCGCCGCATTGCGCGGATTCACAAAGGGCTTCTCGCCTTTGGCTTCGAGGCGCCGGTTGAGGGCGTCGAAGTCCTTGCGCAGCATGACAACCTCGCCGCGTACTTCCAGCAGACGTGGAGGACGAGCGGCATGCAGCCGCAGCGGGATGGCGCGAACCGTGCGCAGGTTCGCAGTGACGTCCTCACCCGTATACCCGTCGCCGCGCGTGGCGCCCACCGCGAGCACTCCGTCGTCGTAGGTGAGGCTGATGGCCAGACCGTCGAACTTGGGTTCGGCCGCGTACTCCACCTCGTCCACGCCGAGGCCCTCGCGCACGCGCCGGTCGAAGGCGGCAGCCTCCTCCTCCGAAAGCGCGTTGTTCAGGGACAGCATGGGCACTGCGTGCGCAACCGGGGCGAACTCACCTTCGACCGGTGCCCCGACCCGCTGGGTGGGCGAGTCCGCGGTGCGCAGCTCGGGATAGCGCTCCTCCAGTTCCTGCAGCTCGCTGAACAGGCTGTCGAACTGCGCGTCGCTGATGACCGGCGCGTCCTTGACGTAGTAGAGGTAGTTGTGGTGCTCGATCTCGCTGCGCAGCTCGAGCGCCCGCTGCCGGGCGGCGGCTGGGACGCTGGTGCTCGACAAGCCGGCCCTCTCCCGCTCAGGCGAACAGCCGGAGCGCGAGCGGTCCGCCGGCTGGAATGCCGGCTGCCTCCATCGCTGCGTAGATCGTGCGCAGCTGGTTGCGGATCTGCTCGAGGCCCTGCGGCGTTACCGGAACGCGGTTGTCGTCCACCAGGGTCCCGCCCAGCGACGTGGCCAGGCTGCGGCCGATGCCGACCATCTGATCGAACGCTGCCACGCCGTCGGCCACTCGCGGCACATCCAGCAGCAGCGTGACGCCCTGCGTGGACAGACTGCGCAGAGACTCGCTGGAGAACGCCGGTGGCTCCTGGTTCTCCAGAGTGAAACGGGGCGTGCCCACCGCATCTGCGTAAACGAACGCTCCCCGTCCGCCCAAGCGGAAACCAGCTGCTTCTGCCAGGCCGCGCAGGCGTGTGCCGCTGATCGGTTTGCCCTGACCAGCCAGGATATTGATGCCGACAACCACGTCCACCTTGGCGCAGAACGCATCCAGCTCGCGCGCCCGCTGCGCAAAGGCAGCGCTCTCGGGAATCTCGGCGCTGGCCGACAGCGTCGCGGCGCAGCGTGCCACTGCAGACTGGAAGGCGGTGAGGTCCTGAGGGGTGACGGCGCCGCTGCGATCGGCGAGTTGCAGCAGCAGGCGCACGCGCTTGAATACCCCGCCGCCAGTGGGTTCGAATGGGGCCCAACCGTCGGCGTTGGAGTAGCCCTCGACCCTTACGCGAGGCGCCAGCGGGCCAAGATCGCCCAGGAGGGTCTCCAGGGCAGCGGACGAGACGGGTTGCGGGGTTTGCAGCTCGACTGCGTAAGAGATGGTGTCTGCGCTTGGTGCGGCGAGCACTGTCGGCGCGGGCGAGTCGGGCGGCGGCGGGACAGCGGGGGCCACAGGCACCGCACGCGGCTCCTGTCGGCCGGCGCTGTGGAAGGCCCCGCCATCGGGCTCGGGTTGCAGCTGCGGCTCGATGCGGGTGCCGGCCGCATGAGCAGGCTCGAGCAGCGCATCTCCGCGGTCGGGCGCGAAGGCCTCTTCTGCCCGCCGCCGGAAGCGCGATTCCTGGATGCGGTTGTAGGCGATCACGCCGACAATCACCGCTGCACCTACGACCAGCAGGCCGATCTGCAACTCGCTCATGACTATCCCCGGACGGGGTCCTCCCTCTGGGTCCGCGTCACCGCGGACACTGCCCTCCGTGATTTCGTGCCCGCGCGCTCATGCGGCGCTTCTTCGATCAGGCCGTCACGATACACGCAGCACGGGCGAGCGGCCACGGCTTGCCGGATCACGCCGCCGCCTCGGTCTCCTCGCGGATCCGCAACGCTTCGTCGATGTCCACCGCTACCACCTTGGACACTCCCTGCTCGGGCATGGTGATGCCGACCAGCTGCTCGGCCATCTCCATGGTGATCTTGTTGTGGCTGATGAACAGGAATTGCGTCTGCTGCGCCATCTGCTGCACCAGCTTGCAGAAGCGCTCGGTGTTGGTGTCGTCCAGCGGCGCGTCGACCTCATCGAGGAGGCAGAAGGGCGCGGGATTGAGCTGGAACAGCGAGAACACCAGCGACAGCGCGGTCAGCGCCTTCTCCCCGCCGGACAGGAGGTGGATCGATGCGTTGCGCTTGCCCGGCGGGCGCGCGACGATGCTGATGCCGGCGTCCAGGATCTCCTCGCCCGTCATGACCAGGCGCGCTTCGCCGCCCCCGAACAGGGCCGGGAACAGTTGGCTCAAGTTGCCGTTCACCTGGTCGAACGTAGCCTGCAGGCGCTCGCGCGTTTCCCGGTCGATGCGCCGGATGGCATTCTCCAGCGTGGTTACCGCCTCGTGCAGATCGCGCGACTGAGCCTCGAGGTAGGAGCGCCGCTCGCGCCCCGCCGTGAGCTCGTCCAGAGCGGCCAGGTTCACCGCTCCCAGCGCGGCGATCTCCTCACCCAGCCGGTTGATCTCGGTCTGCAGCGCGCCCGGCCGCATGCCCTTCTCCAGCTTGCCGGCCAGCTCCGTCTCGTCGACCCCCGCTTCCACCAGCTGCGCCGAGAAGTTTTCCTCGGCGAGCCGGGCCTCCTGCTCCTTCAGCCGCAGGTCGCCAGCGCGCTCCCGCAGCGGCGCGAGCTTCTGCTCGCTTGCCATTCGCTGCTGCTCGGTCTCCTTCAGATTGCGTTCGGCCTCCTCGAGCTCCTGGCGAGCGAGATTCAAGGCCTGCTCGCGCTGCAGGCGCAGCTCGAGTGCCGCCCCCAGTTGTGTCTGCAACGGGCGTTCGTCCAGACCGGACAGCTCCTCGTTCAAGCCCTGCAGCGAACGGTCCAGGCGCTCGATCTTGTCGCTGAGCGCACGGATGCCGTTCTCCGTGTCGACAATCCGCTGCGATGCCGACCGATGGTTGAAGATGGCCTCCTGCAGTCGCCGTGCAGCCACCTGCGCGCTCTCGCGCCGCTGGGCCAGCGTCTCACCCGCGCGTGCATGCGCCTCTCGGGCACCGTCCAGTTGCGCGGCAGCCTCCTCCAGACGTGCGGACAGCTCCTCGAGCCGCAACGAGGCCCGGGTGCGGGCGGCCGCCTCGCGCTCGATCTGTCCGGCGACCTCCTGTACTTCGTCGGCGAGCTGCGACCGGCGGTGCACGATGCGCTCCATCTGCTCCGACAGGCGTACCTGGTCCAGTTCCAGGTCATGCCGCCGCTGCTGGGCCGCGTCGGCTTCCTGGCGCAGCTTCTGCAGCTCCAGACGCGCGTGATCCAGCTCGGCCTGCGCTTCTACCACTTCCGAGCGCGCGGCCGCTTGGGCCTGCTCCAGGTCTTCGCGTCGGGCCTTGAGCTCCTCGATCTCGCGCTGGCGCGACAGGATGCCGTGGATCTCCGAATCGGCGGCGTGGAAGCTCACGCTGCTGCGTGTGAAAACGTGGCCCTGCGGGCAGACAATCATCGCGCCGGCGGCCAGCTCTGCCCGTTGCGCGAAGCCCTCGGCTGCGTTGCTGACGACGAATACGTTGGCGAGCCAATCGGTCAAGACTGCGGCAACACCCGCGTTGGTGCACGTGATGTATTCGCGCAAGGGCGTGCGGCCGCCGGCTGCCGTGCTGTCGGCCTCGCCACTGCGCTTCTGGAAGAAGGACACCTTGCCGGGCGGCGGTTGAGTCAGCCAGCTGGCGGCACGCTGCAGGTCTTCCAGAGCGATGCCGTTCAGGCGCTCCCGCAGCACCGCCTCCAGGGCATCTTCCCAGCCCGGCACGATGCGGATGCCCTGCCACAGGCGGCCAAAACCATCGAGCTGGTGGTCGTCCAGCCAGGCGTGCATCTCACCCGAGCGGCTGACCTGCTGCTGCAGCAGCTCCAGCGCCGTTGCGCGGGCATCCAGCGCGGCCAGCTCGCGGGAGGCAGTTTCGGCCGCTTCTGTTGTCTGGCGGTGGGTTTGCTCCAATGCGGGCAGACTGGCTTCGGCCTGCGTCAGCGCATCGCGCTTCTCCCGGTGCTGGTAGTCCAGCTCGCCCAGCTCGCGGGTGAGCCGATCGAGCTCTTCGCGGTCCACGTCCTCCAGGGTCTGCTGCTCCTGCAGGAGTCGTTCGCGGCGCTGGCCCAGCTGGACTAGCAGTCCGGCCGCGTGGTCGTGGCGCGTCAGCTCGACCTGCTCTTCCTGGCGATGGCGCGCAAGGTCCTGGGTCAACCGATCCGCCTCGGTCCGCGTGGTCGCAAATACCTGCTCGGCGGCCGGAAGCTGCTGGGATTCGAGGCGCTCCTGCTCGCGGCATTCGTCGAGCTGCTGCGCAGCCGTCTCCAGCTCGCTGCGCTCCTCCGCCAGGCCAGTGTGCAGAGTCTCGAGCTGGCTGGCGGACTCTGTGCGCTCCTGCGACACCGCGCCGATCTGGCTGTCCACCCGGCGCCGGCTGTCGCGCAGGTGCTGCAGGGACTGCTCCAGGCGGGCCGCCTCGGCGTTGGTTTCGTACATGGCACCCTGTGCCGCATGCACGTGGTCGCTGGCAGCGTAGTGCGCCACGCGCTGCTCCTCCACGTGGCTTTCCAGCTCGCGCATGCGCGCCGTCTCGGCCTCCAGGTCGATCGCCACCTGGTCCAGCTCGCGCTGCAGCCGGGTGCGGCTACTCACGGCGTCCTGCTTGCGCAGCAGCCACAGCAGGTGCTGCGTGAGCCTGAGGTCGGCCTCGAGTGCGCGGTACTTAGCCGCGACTTCGGCCTGGCCCTCGAGATGCGCGAGCTGTTTGCCGAGCTCTTGCAGAATGTCGTCCACGCGCGCCAGATTGTCCCGCGTGTCCTCCAGCCGCTGCTCGGTTTCCTTGCGCCGCTCGCGGTACTTGGAGATTCCGGCGGCTTCCTCCAGAAAGGTGCGCAGCTCTTCGGGACGCGCCTCGACGATGCGCGAGATCATCCCCTGCTCGATGATGGCGTAGGCTCGCCCACCCAGCCCAGTGCCCAGGAAGATGTCCGCCACGTCCCGCCGGCGCACGTGCATGTTGTTGATGTAGTAGGACGATTCGCCGTCGCGCTCGAGCAGGCGCTTGACCGAGATCTCGGCGTACTGGGCCCAGGGGCCGCCCGCTTTGCCCAGGCTGTTATCGAACACCAGCTCCACACTGGCGCGGTTGGACGGCTTGCGCTCGCCCGAGCCGTTGAAGATCACGTCCTGCATCGTCTCGCCGCGCAGATGCTTGGCCGATGATTCCCCCAGCACCCAGCGCACGGCGTCGATGACGTTGGATTTGCCGCACCCGTTCGGGCCGACTACACCGACCAGGCTGCCCGGCACGGGGATGTGGGTTGGATCGACGAAGGACTTGAAGCCGGCGAGTTTGATGTGGGAGAGACGCAATTGGACCGGACCGGATTAGAATTAGCGGGTAACCTCAAGCCCTCCCGGCAGCGACAGAAAACAAACGCCCAGTCCTACACAACGCATCAGGACCGGGCGCAGTTCACGGGCCGGCAGAGCTGCTGGAAGGTCGCGGCGCAATCACATCAGGCTCAATTGCCGGATCGCTGCCCGACCTGGGAACGCATTTTAACCGATTCGTCATTGGCAGTGACAATGAGTGCACAGCCTGGCCGGCTGCTGGAGACCTTCGACAATCCCCAGCCCGGGCGCGACTATCTCATCCATATGGAGATTCCGGAGTTCACCTGTCTCTGCCCAAAGACAGGCCAGCCGGACTTCGCCACATTGCTGCTCGACTATATTCCGGACTGGCGCTGTATCGAGCTGAAGAGCCTGAAGCTGTACGTCTGGTCGTATCGCAACGAAGGCGCCTTTCACGAAGCGGTCGCCAACCGCATTCTCGACGATCTCGCAGCGGCGACGGCACCACGCTTCATGCGGCTGACGGCCCGCTTCTTCGTGCGTGGCGGGATCTTTACTACGATCGTGGCAGAGCACCGCCAGTCGGGTTGGCAGCCCGCAGCACGGGTAGACCTGGAACAAGTCCCCTCGGCTTCAAGCATCGGCGCGTGAGTCAGCCGTGCTCCCGCCCGAGGCGCCCGGATAGAAGGGTGGCAGCCACGATCATGCTCCCGCCGGCCCACTGGGTCCAGCGCATGGCCTCGAGTGCCAGGACGTAGGAAGACAGCGCTGCCACTACCAGCTCCGACAGCAGCAGCACGATGGCGCGGTTGGCGCTGACGCGCATCAGGCCGTGCTGGACGGCAAGGTTGGTCGCAAAGATCACCAGGCCGAGGACGAGCAGCAGCAAAAGGGGCCCCGGCCCGGCCGCGAACGGCTCGCTCAGCGGCGCACCCTCCAAGGCGGCGACAACCAGCGCAGTCACCACTACGCCCGCGAATACAGCCACCGCTTTCACCGGGACCTCCAGATGACGCGCCTTGCGGATCAGAACATTCGAGAGCGCGAACCCGATTCCTGCGGATAAGCCGAACCACTCGGCGGCGCTGTGCGGAACGGGCAGACTCATCCCAGGCTGCCAGAGCATGGTGGCCGCGCCCGCCAGCGACAGCAGGATGACCAAAAACCCCGTGCTGCCCGGCCGCTCGCCAAGGAGCAGCGCGGCGAACAGGACAGTCCATAGCGGCGCGAGGTAGAACAGCAGTAGTACCTGCATGACCTGTCCGTGGATCATGCCCAGGACGTAGCCGAGATTGGTCCACCCGGCAGACAGGGCGATGAGAATCAGGAGCCGGTCCGGACGGTGCAGGGCGCTGAGGTTGCGGCGGAACAGGATGCACGCGGCGAGCAGCGCAACGGCGTAGGTGGCCAGCGTCGACAGGGTGCCGCGCACGCCCGCCTCCTCGAGCAGCCGATAGGGGTACCAGATCAGCCCCCAGACCAGTGCCCCGGTCAGCAGACCGGCAACCGCGCTCGCCTTGCCCAATGCCCGCCCCTTATAATTAGCCGCTTGCCGGCAGCAACCGGCCGTCCGGTCGATCCCGATGAACCCGAACCTCAGCCGCCTGCAGCCTTACCCGTTCCAGAAGCT
>Ga0209706_10000092_pt1 | contig 41440 bp, 44 predicted proteins | sample PPLLaktember2015_6_FD_187263 | JGI IMG/M metagenome (GOLD analysis project Ga0209706, IMG submission 187263) | Freshwater sediment microbial communities from Prairie Pothole Lake near Jamestown, North Dakota, USA - PPLs Lake P8 Core (1) Depth... | ecosystem: Environmental > Aquatic > Freshwater...
CTCGATCTCTGTTACACCAAGGAGCATGTCGATACCTTCGTTATCATCAGCGGCGACTCGGACTTCTCGCCGCTGGTCAGCAAGCTGCGCGAGAACAACAAGCTGGTGATCGGCGTCGGGGTAAAGCAATCCAGCTCCGACCTGTTGATCGCCAACTGCGACGAGTTCATTTTTTACGACGACCTGGTGCGCGAACAGAAAAAACCGCAGCACCGAAAACCCAAGACGGCTGCGGGCAAGGCGCCGGAGAAGGTCGCCGGCGGCGACACGCAAAAGCAACAGGAGGCGCTCGACCTGGTGGTGGAAACGGTCGAGGACCTGTTCAAGGAACGCGGTGAGGAGGAAAAGGTGTGGGGATCGATGGTCAAGCAGGCCCTGAAGCGCCGCAAGCCCGGTTTCAACGAGACCTACCACGGTTTCCGCACCTTCAGCAAACTGCTGGAGGCGGCGCAGGCGCGCGGCCTGTTGCAGCTGGAACACGACGAGAAATCCGGCGGCTACATCGTCACGAGCCTCGCGGCCGAAGAATAAACCGCACGCCGTGGTCCCGTGGTCCCGGCGTATGCTGTGACATCACCTCCCGGAGTACGCGCATGGACTGGTTCGGTTATCTCGTCGCGACCTTCATCGCGGTTTTCGTGCTGATCAACTTCCTGCCATTGTTGCGCGCGCGCCTGGCGCGCGGCCGCGCCGTGCCGGAGCTGGACGCACTGCTCACTGACGCCCAGCGTGGCCAGCAACGACTGCTGGTGTATTTCTGGAGTCCGACCTGCGGCATGTGTCGATCCATGACGCCAGTCATCGACAAACTGGCCGCGGAACGCGGCGACGTGCTCAAGGTGAATGCCGCCGAATCGGTCGCGCTCGCCAAACACTTCGGTGTGATGGCCACGCCATCAATCGCACTGGTGGAGCAAGGTGTACTGAAAAAACTCGTGGTCGGCGCCAAAAGCGAACCGCAGATTCGCGCGCTCCTGGCGTAGCGAACTCCCAAAATGATAAGTGCGCGTTTTTGATTCGGTCCGAATGTGCCACCCGGGCGTTGCCTTGGAACCGGCGAGGGCAAAATAATATTTTTCCAGCTGGCGGGACCTACTTGTCTTCCTTCGGTCGCGCCGGCCGCGCTTGCGCTCTCGACTTCTTCGATTCCGGCCTGTCCGGAATGGCCTCCAGCGCTCCCGGGGTCGGTTTCGGATAGGCGCGGCAGCGTCCGGACAGGTCGCGTGCAGCCAGGGAGGTTCCCCACCCGGGGCACGGCGGTTCAACCGGCGCGCTGATCCTCGGTTGCGGTTGCGCGGTTGACAGTGGGCTGGCCGGTGGCGGCGCAATGCGAGCGCTGCCACCGAGCATTGCAAGGATCAGTAGCAGAACCAAGCCGAATATTTTGCGACCACTGGTACGCGCCGCTTTTTGATGCGGGGGCGGAGTAAGTTGCGTAATCCTGCTCAAGGGGCAAGACGCAACGGCAGTCGGCGCAGACGCCTGCCGGTCGCGGCGAAAACGGCATTGGCCACCGCCGGCGCGATCACCGGCACGCCTGGCTCGCCCACGCCGCCGGGCGCCGTGTCGCTTTCGATGATGTGCACGACGACCTCGGGCATCTCGGCGAGCGTCAGGATCGGATAGTCGGCGAAGGTCGACTGTGTGACGCGCCCGCGCTCGATGCGAACCTTCTCCAGCAACGCCGCCGACAGGCCGAAGGCGATCGCGCCTTCCATCTGTGCGCGCACGCTGTCCGGGTTCACGGCGATGCCGCAGTCGATGGCGCACACCACGCGTTCCACCTTGATCGTGTCGTGGACGACGGCCACCTCGGCCACCTGCGCCACGCTGCTGCCGAACGAACGATAGCGCGCGATGCCGCGTCCGCGCCCGGCGGGCAGCGGCCTGTCCCAGCCGGCTTTCTCCGCGACCAGCTCCAGCAGCGCGCGTTCGCGCGGTGCGTCGTGCAACAAGCTGCGCCGGTACTCGAACGGATCTCGCCCGGCGGCGTGTGCCAGTTCGTCCACGAAACACTCGATGGCGAAGGCGTTCTGCGAGGCGCCGACCGAACGCCATGGGCCGGTCGGCACGGCGGATTTCACTTCCACATGCTCTTCGCGCAGGTGCGGGATCGCATACGGCACCTGGATGCCTTCGAGCGCGAGCTCCGAGCCGGCGATGCGCATGAACCACGCGCACGGATAACCTTCGGCGTCGAGCGCGGCCGCCAGGCGCATGGCACCGGCGGGGCGGTATTTGTCGTGCTGCAGGTCGTCGGCGCGCGTCCAGATCACCTGCACCGGCGTGCCGGTCATTTTCGCGAGCTGCACGGCGTCGGCGACGAAGTCGGTTTCGAGCCGCCGGCCGAAGCCGCCGCCCAGAAACTGGGTATGCACGCACACCTTGCGCTTCGACAGGCCTGTGATTTTTGCGGCAATCGATTGGGTGTCCACCTGCGACTGGGTGCCAACCCAGACATCGCAGCCGTCGGGGCGCACGTCCGCGACGCAGTTCATCGGCTCGAGCGCGGCGTGTGCGAGATACGGCGTGAAATAGTCTGCTTCGAACACGGGCGCGGCATTTTTCAGCGCACGCCTGGCATTGCCGATGTTGCGCACCAGCTTGCCGTCCTGCAGCAGCGCCGCGCGCAGTTCGGCGTCGATTGCCGCGTCGTCGAGGGCAGCGTGCGCGCCTTCGTCCCATTCGATGCGCAGCGCCTCGCGGCCGCGCAGCGCCGACCAGAAGTCATCGGCCAGTACCGCGACGCCGCTTTCGATCTCGATCACGTCGTGCACACCCGGCACGGCGCGCGCGCCGCCGGCAGCAACGCGTTTCACTCGCCCGCCGAACACCGGGCAACGCACGACCGTGGCCACGCGCATGCCCGGGCGCGCGACGTCGATGCCGTAACGCGTGCGCCCCGCGACCATGTCCGGAATATCGAGACGCGGAATCGGTCGGCCGATCAGACGGAATTCGCCCGGCTCCTTGAGCTGCAAACGGCTTGGCGGCCTGAGTTGTGCCGCGTCGGTGGCCAGGGCGCTGTAGCGGAGTTCCCTGCCACTCGGCGTGTGCACGACCCGGCCGTGTCCGGCGCGGCAGGCGTCGCGTCGCGCATCCCAGCGATGCATGGCCGCCGCAATCAACACTTCGCGCGCCGCCGCTGCATGCCGGCGCAGCGGCTGCCATTCACCGCGCACCGAGCTTGAGCCGCCGGTGAACTGCTGCCCCCAGAGCGGATTTTTGTACTTCTTGGCAGCGGGCGCGAACTCGGTGCGGATGCGGTCGAGGTCCACCTCCAGTTCTTCGGCCGCCAGCACGGCCAGGCTGCTGAGCGCGCCCTGGCCCATTTCTGAATGGTTGATCACGACGGTCACGCTGTTGTCAGCGTGCACGCGGATGAAGTCGTTGAGCGCGATGCCGGCATCCGGCGCGAGCGGCAGTGCCGGCGCGGGCGCCGTGCCCGGCGTCGCTGCGCCTTGTGCCGCAAGCTTGATGGCACGACGGATGCGCGGGTAGGTGCCGCAGCGACACAACACGCCGGAAAGCGCCGCGTCGATCTCGGCATCCGTGGGATTGTTGCGTTGCGCCAGCAGCGCCGCCGCGGCCATCAGTTGCCCGCCCTGGCAGTAGCCGCACTGCGGTACCTGCGCGGCGATCCAGGCCTGCACCAGGGCTGGATATTTTTCGGCGAGACCCTCGACGCTGAGCACGGATTTCCCCGCCGCCTGGGAAAGCGGCAGCATGCAGGCGTGCTGCGGCTCGCCATCGACCAGCACCGTGCAGATGCCGCAGCGGCCGACGCCGCAGCCGTACTTCGTGCCCTTGAGGCCGAGTACGTCGCGCAACGCCCAGAGCAGCGGCAGCTCGCCGTCGGCGGCAAGCGTGACCGGCTTGTTGTTCAGCGTAAAAGTGAACATGGCAGACCATGCTAGGATATGGCACACAATCTAAACCGAATCCGGCCCGCGGGCGAGCGGGCGACGACCTACACGGGGCTTCCATGGATCGTGAGTTCTGGCTGGAGCGCTGGCAGCGCAGCGAAATCGGTTTCCACCAGCAGGAGATCAACGCGCACCTGCAGGATTACTGGGCGCATCTCGACCTGCCGGCGGGCAGCCGGGTGTTCGTGCCGCTGTGCGGCAAGAGCCGCGACCTTCTGTGGCTGCGTGCCCGCGGCCACACGGTGCTCGGTGTCGAGCTCAGTTCGATCGCGGTGCGCGATTTCTTCGCCGAGAATGGACTCACGCCGCAGGCCACGCGCCAGGGCACGTTCGAGCGCTGCGAGGCGGACGGGCTGGAAATTCTTTGCGGGGACTTCTTCGACCTCACGCCGCAACACTTGCAGGGCGTGGCCGGGGTCTATGACCGCGCCTCGCTCATCGCCCTGCCGCCCGAGCTGCGCGTGCGCTACGCCGAGCACAGTGCGAGCATTCTGCCGGCCGGGGTAGGCACGCTGCTCGTCACGATGGAATATCCGCAGGGGGAGATGAGCGGGCCGCCGTTTTCAGTAGGCGAGGACGAGGTGCGCCGTCTGTATGCGGCGCGTTACACGGTGACCCATCTCCATACCAAGGACATCCTCGCCGAGAACCCGCGCTTTCGCGAACGCGGCCTGAGTGCATTGAGGGAGAAAGTCTACCGCCTCGCCGCGCGCGCGGTTTGACAGCCGCAAGCACATCGGTTCATAAGAAGTAGTAACTCAGACGCAGGCCATATACATCCATATTGCTGCGTGGCTGCACCACCTGATAGGTCGAGCTGCCGTCCGTCAGCAGCTCAGCGTCCGACTCGCTGAAGCGGTAACTGTCGTAGTACAGCGCGAACCCGAAGCGGTCATGCCGCCCGGAGCCGAAATCGAACTGGAAATTGGTGAACACGGACGGCTTGAGACCCGGATGAAGGGTAACGCCACTGCCCAAGTCGACGTACTGGCTGGTAAAGAGCGGCAGTTTCACCCCGCCCTGCAGCATGTAGCGCCAGCCATTCAGCTGCTGGAAAAATCCCAGCCCGGCCTTGCCATACAGAACCGTGTAAAACTCGTCGTAACCAAAAGCGGTCGTTCCGACTGAGGTTCGGCCATCGTTGATCGAGCGCAGCCAGTCATCCAGCCCCAGGCCGCCGAAGGCGTCCAGACCGATGCGCCGGCCGAAACGATAGCCACCCAGTGCCTCGATATTCACTCCGAAATAATCGACGTCGGTGGTGGCCGGGATTCCTGACTGTGTCTGGCCATCGTAGTTCACCCGACCCAGATAGATTGCGCCGTTGACGCCGTATAAGAAACCGGTGCCTTCGCGCCGGAAATTGTCATAGGCGGCACCTATCGAAAAGCGCACGCCGTCTTCCTGCAGCAGGCGTTCGCCGGTGTTACGGAACTCGCGCCAACGGAAGTCCTGAAGACCAAGCTGGATGCTGACTTGGGACGTATCAGTGACCGGGGGCGTGTCAGTGACCTGGGGGATGTCGATGACCTGCGGTGTGTCAGTGGCCTGCGGTGTGTCAGTGGCCTGCGGTGTGTCAGTGGCCTGCGGTGTGTCAGTGGCCTGGGCAGTAGCAGCGATCCCCAATAGAAAGAAAAGAGCCGAGGAGAGTATCCCGGTGCGCATGTCGAATGTTTCCTTTTATGTATGTTCTTGTAGCCGTTGTAGCCGACCTTGTTTCTGCGCATGTCCCGCTGCGCTTCCTCCCGCGCCAATAATCCACTGACTTTGTGCTGTGGGCAAGTCTTATCCCATCCCGGCTAGTTGGGCGCTCACGCGAAACGTGCGAGCGTGAGTCCGTCGAGGTCGATCTCGGGCGCGCGATCGGTGACGAGGTCGGCCAGCAGTTTTCCCGAACCACAGGCCATGGTCCAGCCGAGCGTGCCGTGACCGGTGTTGAGAAACAGATTCTGGTACGGCGTCGCGCCGATCACTGGTGGATTGTCCGGCGTCATCGGGCGCAGGCCGGCCCAGGGTTCGGCGCCGGTGAGATCGCCGGCCGCTGGAAAGAGATCGCGCACCACATGCGTGAGCGTGGCGAGGCGCGCCGGGCGCAACGTGAGATCGTAGCCGCAGAGTTCGGCGGTGCCGGCGGCGCGCAGCCGGTTTCCCAGCCGGGTGATCACCACCTTATAAGTCTCGTCGGTGAGCGTGCCGTGGGGCGTGGCGACATCGTTGCTAATGGGAACGGTGATCGAGTAGCCCTTTACCGGATACACCGGCAGCCGGATGCCGAGTGGCTTGAGCAGCAGCGGCGAGTAGCTGCCGCAGGCGAGCACATAGGCGTCGGCCGTGAGGTCGCCGCGATCGGTGACGACGCGCGTAATACGCGCACCATCAGCGACCATCCGGGTCACGCAGGTGGAGGCGAGAAATTTCACACCTTGCCGCTGCGCGCGGGTCGCCAGTTCTTCGGTGAAGCGCCGGCAGTCGCCGGACTCATCGTCCGGAAACAGCATTCCGCCCGCGACCTTGCCCTGCGAATCCCGGAGTGCCGGTTCGTGTGCGACGCAGGCGGCGCGGTCGAGAAATCGATAGGCAATCCCGAGACGGTCGAGCAGTTGCGCTTCGCGGGTCGCGCCGTCGAGATCGGATGCTTTACGGTAGAGCACCAGCAGGCCGCGCGTGCCCTGGTCGTATTGCAGGCCGGTTTCGTCGCGCAGCGCGGAGAGACACGCATGGCTGTAGCGCGCGAGCCGGAGTTGACGTTGTTTGTTGGCGAGGTAGCGCTCGTCCGTGCAGTTGCGCAACATCTGGCCGAGCCACAGCCACATGGCTGGATCGAGCCTCGGGTGCAGCACCAGCGGCGAGTGCCGTTGGAACAGCCAGGCGAGCGCCTTGCGCGGAACACCCGGCGCCGCCCACGGGTTGGCCGCGCCCCACGACACCTGCCCGCCGTTGGCGAAGCTGGTTTCCATCGCCGGTTGCGGCTGGCGATCGACGAGCGTCACCTCATGACCGGCGCGCGCCAGGTACCAGGCGCTGGTCACGCCGATCACGCCGCTGCCGAGAACCAGGATTTTCATAAGTTGGCAGAATATTGCCGCGGCCGCTGTACGCGCGGCGCGAAAAGAACCGGAATTCCGTCAGGATAACATGCACCGGCGGCGGCATGCGCTGTCAGGCCGGCCGCGGCCCGCGGTTGCGTGGGGCAGGACAGACAAACCGCGTTGCTCTGCCCGCTGGAGGGTCTGCGCTATAGTAGTACCGCCCACCCCGCCGGCAGGAGGCACCATGCCCGAGCTCGATCTTAATTCCGACACCATCTGTTTTCTCATCGACAAGGCGCGCGAGTTCCACGCCAAGGAGGAGGTTGTGATTCCCGACACGCCGGGCAGCCCGACCGAGGACTGGGCGCTGCAGGTGCTGGCCGACCATGTCGACGATGCCACCTATCAGGAGTTCCGTGCCACGGTCAACGACCTCGAACCCGACCAGCAGCACCAGCTGGTGGCGCTGCTGTGGCTCGGGCGCGGCGATTATGACATCGGCGAATGGGACGAGGCGCTCGCCGAGGCACGCCGCAGCTGGACAAAGCGCACCGCCGACTATCTGCTCGCCCACCCGCTGCTGGCCGATCACCTCGAAGACGCACTCGAGCAGTTCGGTTACTCGTGCGAGGACTGACGTGCGCGCGGCTAGAGCGCCGCGGTGGCGAACGGAATGCGGCGTTCGGTGTTGATCAGCCAGTCGCGGATGCGCTGCGCATCGCCGTACTTGCTGGCCTTGCCCCAGGAGTTGAGCAGCACGATGCTGAGCGGGCGGCCGGCGACCGTGACGCGCATCACCAGGCAGTTGCCGGCGTCGGCGGTGTAGCCGGTTTTGCTCAGACCGATTTCCCACTGTTCCTGGCGTACCAGGCGGTTAGTGTTGAAGAACTCGATCGTGCGGCCGGTAGCGAGGTCGGTGACCCATAGTTCGCCGCTGGTGGTGAAGGTGTGCAGGCGCGGCTGGGCGCGCGCAGCTTCGAGCAGCTTGTGCAGGTCGCGCGCGGTCGAGATGTTGCGCGGATTGAGGCCGGAGGCGTCGGCGAAGCGCGTGTTGGTCATGCCGAGCGCCTGCGCCTTGGCGTTCATGCTGGCGACGAATGCCTCCGTACCGCCGGGCGCGGTGCGGGCGAGTGCCGCGGCCGCACGGTTGTCGGAGGCGCTGAGCGCGGCGCGCAGCAGGTCATCGCGCGTCAGGATGGCACCGAAGTGCAGGCGCGAATGCGTGCCCTTGAGACGGTCACGGTCTTCGGTGGTGATGGCGATCGGGGCTTCGAGTGGTAGGTCGGACTCGAGGATCACCAGCGCGGTCATCAACTTGGTGAGCGAGGCGATCGGGCGCAGTGTGTCGATGGCGCGTCCGTAGAGCATGACGCCGTCACGCTCATCCATCACCAGCGCCACCTGCGAGTGCAGTGCCAGTCGTTCGGGGCTGGCGTGGCGCAGCAACTCGGTGGCTTTGACGTAGGGGACGTAGGGAGCGGCCGCCGGCGCGACGACAACCGTGGCGTCCGAGTTGGCCGCGCTGAAATGGAACAGCCCGCCGGCAACGCCGAGCACCGCCCCGAGGGCGAACAACATGTTGGTCGGTTTCACGTGAATGTGACGGGCAGGTGGCGGCCGGACGCGATATTATTATGAGAAAGCGTAGCATACGGCAAGGGCGTTCCGCTGCACGGGAGTTTCGCCATGAAGAATGGTCCCACTGAAAACCCGCCGTCCGCCGCCGGTCCGGCGGCGGACGGCGACGCGGTGTGCCCGCTGCCGCAGCCGCCGGACCTGTCCGGCATGGCGGTCGTGGCCCTGCACCCGCAGCCGCCGCTCGCGGACTATCTTGCGGCCATGACGCTCGCCAAGGCCGCGGCGCAGGCGCGGTTGGGGGAATGCATGCTGCTGTCCTGGTACGACCGCGACCGCGATTTCGAGGCGCCGCAACATGTGAGCGAATGCCACCAGGCCGGCGCGGTGCCAGGGTACGTGGACTATGCCTTGCACCGGGGTGCGAACCTGCGGGTGGATATCGAGCAGGGGCGGTTCGTGTTTTTCTACCGTTCCCTGGACCTGTGAGGGTCGCGATGTTGATCCGCCATTCACCGGAAGATGCACTATAGTTTTTCTGGTAAAGGAACGATAACCCCAGGGCCCACACGGGAGAAAGTGGGAACAGCCAGCAGATTTCCGCATGTCCACGCCCATATTGATCTGTGACGACTCGAGCTTCGCGCGCAAGCAGATGGCCATGGCCCTGCCGAAGGCCTGGGACGTGAGCGTAAGCTTTGCCGGCAACGGCGCCGAGGCGCTGGTCGCCATCAAGACCGGCAAGGCCGATGTCTTGTTCCTTGATCTCAACATGCCGGTGATGGACGGTTACGAGACGCTGGCCACGATCCGCGCCCTGGACCTGCCGACCCTGACGATCGTGGTGTCCGGCGACATCCAGCCGGAGGCGCAAGCGCGCGTGACCCAGCTCGGCGCCATGGCGTTTCTGAAGAAACCGGTGAAGGAAGAAGAAATCGCCGCCGTGCTGGCGCAGTACGGCATCCGCAGCGCCGGCATCGCCGCGGCCGCGCCGGTGCAGGTCGAGGTGGACATCCGCGATGGTTACCAGGAAGTGGCGAACGTCGCCATGGGGCGCGCCGCGGACTTCCTGGCGCGCCTGCTCAACGTATTCGTGCTCATGCCGGTGCCGCACGTGAACATGATCGACTCGGCCGATCTGCGCATGGCGCTCGGCGAAGTGGCGGTCGGCGACCATGTCTCGGCGGTGTGCCAGGGATTCATCGGTGCCGGCATTGCCGGCGAAGCGCTGTTGCTGTTCCACGAGTCGAGTTTCAAGGATATTGCCGAACTCACCCGGTACCAGGGCAAGATCGACGAGAACGCCGAGCTCGAATTGCTCATGGACATGGCGAACATCCTGATCGGCGCCTGTCTCAAGGGACTGGCTGAGCAGCTGGAGGTGAACTTCAGCCAGGGGCCCCCACTGGTGCTCGGGCGACATGTGAAGGTGAGCGACCTGCTCAAGGGCAATACGCTGCGCTGGAAGCAGACGCTTGCCATCGAGATGGGCTACCGCATCGAGAACCGCAAGATCAGCTGCGACCTGCTGTTGCTGCTGACAGAAGATTCGATCGCGTCGCTCAACAAGCGCCTCCAGTATCTCATCGGATAGACCCATGGCCGGCGGACAGATCGAACTTGGCGAACTGCACTGGCTACTCGACATGCTGCAATCGATCGACGTCGGACTGGTGGTGCTCGATCGCGAATACAACGTACAGGTGTGGAACAGCTTCATGGAGAATCACAGCGGCCTGTCTCCGCAGGAAGTGATCAGCAAGCCGTTCCTGCAGGTGTTTCCGAACGTGCCGGAGGACTGGTTTCGACGCAAGCTTGAATCGGTGCGCTTACTCAAGAATCGCGCCTTCACGACTTGGGAGCAGCGTCCGTACCTGTTGCGCTTCCGGAACTACCGGCCGATCACCGGCGCGGCCGAGTACATGTATCAGAACATCACCTTCATTCCGCTCACCAGCGTAACCGGCGAGGTGGAGCATATCGGCGTGGTCGTCAACGATGTGACCGATATCGCCGTGGGCCGGCACGATCTCGAGGCGGCCAATCTGGAGCTCGAGCGGCTGTCGCGCAGCGACCGCCTCACCCAGCTCAACAACCGCGGTTATTGGGAAGAATGCCTGCAGCAGGAATTCCGCCGCTTGAAGCGCACCCATGGCCCGGGGACGCTCGTCATGTTCGATATCGACCACTTCAAGAAAGTGAACGACACCTACGGTCATCCGGCCGGCGACGAGGTCATCCGTCAGACTTCCAGCCGGTTGCGCGACACCATGCGTACCACGGACGTCGCCGGGCGTTACGGCGGTGAGGAATTCGTGATCATCCTGGCGGATACGGCAGCGGAGGGTGCGCAGACATTCGCCGAACGCCTGCGCACCGTGGTGGCTGCCCAGACCGTGTGTCACGACCAGTACGAGATCCGCTACACCATCAGTCTGGGTGTGGCCGAAATGGATGCGCGCATCGAGAATCCCAAGCAGTGGATCGAATGCGCCGACCGCGCGCTGTACGAGGCCAAGCATGGCGGGCGTAACCGAGTTGTGCTGTACCGCCACCCGGCGGCCGCGTAGCAAGCACACACCCGTTGCCGGCAAGCCTATTTAATCCTGGCGTTTCCAGGGAGTCTCGCGTATAGTGCCGTCACCCTTCATGTAAGGGTCTAGACGTTTCTGACCTTCCCCTGCTGTTTCTTAAGCGGTTTCCTGGTTAGCGACGTGGGCCGTGCCCGTAGTCGGTGCGCGGCCATTCGGAACCAGGCGCTGACATTACCTGCCACGTAATTCCGCTTTGTTCGTCTGTTGTATTCATTCATTAATGCAATTTTCGCCCGTGGTAGGCGGAAGAGGGATTTATTTTGACTTCGTCTTTTGAAAACCTGAAGCTCGACGAAAAACTGCTGCGCGCCATCGAAGCCTGTCATTACAAGACGCCCACCGCCATTCAGCTTGAGGCCATCCCAGTGGCCCTCGCAGGCCGCGACCTGATGGCCTCGGCCCAGACCGGTACCGGCAAGACCGCGGCCTTCGTGCTGCCGGCCTTGCAGAAACTGCTGACGCCTTCCACCGTGAAGGGCCGCGGCCCGCGCGTGCTGGTGCTGACCCCGACCCGCGAACTTGCCATGCAGGTGAGCGACAACATCAAACAATTCGGCAGCCACTGCAAAGTGACCTCCGGTAGCATCGTGGGCGGCATGAGCTACGGCCCGCAGCTGAACCTGCTGGGACGGCCGCTCGATCTGCTGGTCGCGACCCCCGGCCGGCTGATGGATCACATGGAACGCGGGCGCGTGGATTTCTCGCGCCTCGAGATCCTGATCCTGGACGAGGCCGATCGCATGCTGGACATGGGTTTCGTGGATGCCGTGCGCGACATTGCCAAGGCCACGCCGGCGAACCGCCAGACACTGTTGTTCTCGGCCACGCTCGAAGGCAAGGTGCTGGAGATTGCGCGCCAGCTGCTGAAGAACCCGACGCGCATCCAGCTCGCCGACAACAAGGAGCAGCATGCCTCCATCACCCAGCAGGTGCACCAGGCCGATGACCATGCGCACAAGCATGCCATGCTCTCACACCTGCTCAAGAACGACGCGCTCTACCAGGCAGTCATTTTCACCGCCACCAAACGCGGCGCCGACAAGCTGGCCGAGACGCTGACCGCGAAGGGCCATTCCAGCGCTGCCCTGCACGGTGACATGAACCAGGGCCAGCGCAAGCGCACCATCGACCGCATGCGCCGCGGCGAGCATCGTCTGCTGGTGGCGACCGATGTCGCGGCCCGCGGCCTCGACATCGCCGGCATCAGTCATGTGATCAACTTCGACCTGCCGATGGTACCGGAAGACTACATCCACCGCATCGGCCGTACCGGCCGTGCCGGCGCCACCGGCATCGCGATCTCGTTCGTGGGTCCGGAAGACCGCCACAAAATCGCCGGTATCGAACGCATTATCGGCCGTCGCCTGCAGCGCGAAACCATTCCGGGTCTTGAGCCCAAGCGCGCCATGGCGGGCGCTGGTGCCGGTCGCGGCCGCCCTTCGGACTCACGTCCGCAGGCACGCAAGCCGTCGTACCCGCCACGCGGTGCTGGTCGTCAGGATTTCGGCAAGGGCGCGGCCCACAAGCCGCGCGCGGCGTCGGGATTCCGTGACAGCCGGCCGGATGGCCGTCCGACCGGTGGCGACAAGCCGACAAGCCCAGCCGGCAAGCGCGGTCGTAACGCGCGTCTGGCGACGGCGCTCGGCTAACCGCTTCGGATAAAGAGTAAATGCACCTGCCTCACAGGAATGTGAGGCAGGTTTTTATCTCCAGGGATGGAGTGTATGCCGCGTGAGCGCAGGACGCGCGGAGCGGCGATTTGACCCGGAATTACGTCTTAGTGCTGTGCCCGCTCACGAAGGCGTGCAGCGCTGTTGTGTCCTCGAACTTCTGTAGCTGTTCGGGCGTGGCCTTCTGTTGATACTTCGTTTTCCATTCCTCGTAGGGCATGCCATATACCATGGCACGGGCATCATCGTAAGTTAGAGCGACGCCGCGTTCTTTGGCCGCAGCCAGGTACCATTTCGACAGGCAGTTGCGGCAAAAGCCGGCCAGGTTCATGAGGTCGATGTTCTGGGCGTCGGTGCGGCGCTGCAAGTGGGCAACCAGACCGCGAAACGCGGCGGCCTCGAGTTCCAGGCGGGTCTGTCCATCCAGCGTGGACGCGCCGGTCAGTGCCGTGGGCACCGCATCACTTCCCTTGGAGCATGGCATAGAGCTGGTCCTTGAGGAGTACGCGCCGCTTCTTCAGATCTTCGGTGTATTTATCGGCTGGGGTCTCGATCTCTTCTTCGATGCGGTAAATCTCCTTGTCGGTTTCATCGTATTGCCGATAGATGTCGGCAAACTTCGGGCTGTTGGTCTTGAGTTCGTGGATGCGGTCCCGCAGCTGGGGAAATTCATGCAGCAGACTGTGATGTTCGATAGACATAGTCAGGGTTTCCACTGATATTGATGAATGGGTAAAACAGCTGTGGCTAATAATATATAGGAACCGTGGGGGTGTCCGGTACGGCGCAGGCCCGGCGCTCGGGCTTCTACCGGGGAAGAAAATACCGTTCGCATTTTCCCCGGATTTGTGTAAGCTAAATCCGTTGCAGCGTTCTTCTGCCCGTCCTTCCGGAAGTCCTCCAGTCGCTTCGGCAGTTACTCCCGCAGGCACGCTCCAGGAAACACCCTGCAGCACTTTTCATTAACTTTTACAGAGGTGATTCCGTGATTACAGGAACGGTCAAATGGTTCAACGATGCCAAGGGCTTCGGCTTCATTACCCCAGACGACGGCAGCAAGGATGTGTTCGTGCATCACTCCGCCATTCAGGGCAGCGGCTTCAAGTCACTGGCCGAAGGTCAGAAGGTAAAGTTTGAATTGACGCAGGGCCCGAAGGGTCCGTCGGCTGCGAACGTCACGCCGGCGTAAGCTGCTCCTGCATCGCAGGTTTCAGTCGAAACCCCGCCGGTCACGGCGGGGTTTTTTTTCTTACGAACCGGTGACGTCCGCCGGCTTGGGTGCGCCCGCCGGCTTGCGGCCGCGCGGCGACCAGAGAGACTGCTTGCCGAACCCGCGCGCATTGATCTGCTCGGCGCAGTACGCGGCGTGGGCGGTTACATCCTTGAGCGTGCCGCTGCGCTGGCCGGTGATGGTGGACTTGCCGTTGTCCAGCACATAACGATACCAGCCCTGCCCATCGCTGCCATCCGGGGCCGCGGTCTTTTCGACGCGCGCGACCTTGAAGGGCCGCGCCTGTTGCGTCGCTCGTTCCAGGGTGCTTCCGGGTATGTTGCTGGGTCGCTCGGTTTCAGTCATAAATATCTATCTTTTTACGAAGAGTAAATAAAGGGAGTCTAGTCGTGGGACGCTTGCCGTGAGCGCTTAACGTCGTCCCCGGCCGCCGGGGCCGCGCTTGTCGCGCGGTTTTTCCTCGTTCACTTTGATCGATTTGCCCATGAACTCTTTGCCATTGAGCGCAGCGATTGCGGCGCGCGCTTCGTGGCCCTCCATCTCGACGAAACCGAAGCCGCGGCACTGACCGCTGAAAACATCGGCGGCCAGGCGAATGGAACGCACCTTGCCGTGTTGCGAGAAAAGCGCCTGAATATCCGCTTCGCGGGTGTCCGGGGAGAGATTGCCGACGTACATCTTGAGCATGTGAAACCTCGTATCGGTAAGACGTCCGGCGCTGCGGGTCAGGCAGTGCGCGGTATCGTGCAGGGCGGTGAACGCCGTTCGGTTCACCCAAACTGTGGTGCGTAAGGCAGGGTGGGTGGTGGAACAGTGCTGCCGCGCGTGGTTTGAGGGTCGTGACGTGGGAGGGGCGGGGTAAAATCCATCCGCCACTCACCTAGGCAATATATCATATTTTACCGGCCCAACCTAATGGGACTGGGCTGGACTGGCTGGGGAAACGGCTCCTTGGGAGATTGCCAGTCCCGCGCCTGGCAGTCATGATCGCAGCCGCAACCAAAGGACGACCGTGTGACCAGCCTGACTGAAATTTATGTGAGCACCGACATCGAGGCAGACGGCCCCATTCCCGGGGCACATTCGATGCTGAGCCTGGCCTCGGTCGCCTATCGCGCGGACAAAACCGTGGTGGCGACCTTCACGGCCAATCTCGAAACCTTGCCGGAAGCCGTTCCCGACCCAAGAACCATGGTCTGGTGGCAAGGTTTTCCCGAGGCGTGGGCGGCCTGTCGCCGCGACCCGCGCCCGCCGGAAACGGCCATGCACGAGTATGCGGAATGGGTCAAGGCCCTGCCCGGGCGGCCGGTGTTCCTCGGTTTTCCCGCTTCCTGGGATTTCATGTGGGTGTACTGGTACCTGGTGCGCTTCACCGGCGAACGGCCGTTCCGCGAGCATGCGATCGACGTGCGCTCCTATGCGATGGGCATGCGCAAGAGCAGTTTTCAAGAGACCACGCGCACCTATTTGCCCAAGCGCTGGTTCGACGCCAACCTGCCGCACACGCATGTGGCCCTGGACGACGCGGTTGAGCAGGGCGCCATGTTCTGCAACATGCTGGCCGAGAACCGCAGGCCGGTTGGGAAATAGTTCCAATGGTCCAGGGCTATCGTCTCGATCCGGATGGCAAGGTTGCCGACGAGCGCTTTGCGGTCGTCTACGCCCCGAAACGCGCGCGCGACCGCGTGCCGGAAGGCAGTGTGCAGGTATTGGGCTCGGAAGCGGCAGCACGCGCGGCTGCCGATCCCGCGAAGAAACTTTACCCGGCGCGCGTTATCGGCCCGGCGCGTTCCTCCGAAGGGGTTTGCGTCTACTACATCGTGCGTTGGCTGGATGAGGCGTAGGCGCGCCAACCGGTCAGGCAAGACTCACGCCGAGCAGTGAACCGATCGCATACGTCGCCAGCCCCGAAACGCCGCCGATCAGCAGCATGCGCCCGCCGCCCCAAAGCGCACCGCGCCCGGTGAACAAGCTGAGCGTCGTGCCGACCGAAAACAGTGCCACACCCGCGAGCGCCGCGGCATACCAAACCGATAGCGGCCCGGGCTTCAGCAGGAACGGCACGAGCGGAATCAGGGCGCCGAGTGTGAACGACAGGAAGGAAAAAATCGCCGCACCCCACGGCGAGCCAAGATCGTCCGGATTGAGTCCGAGTTCCTCGCGCGCCAGTGTGTCGAGCGCATGCTCAGGGTCTTTCAGCAACTTGTGCGCCACGGCGCGCGCCTCGTCCATGTCCATGCCGCGCGCGTTGTAGATGAGCGCCAGCTCCTCGGCCTCTTCATCCGGATATTCCGCAACTTCTTCGCGCTCCAGGCCGATCTGGTACTCGTACATCTCGCGCTGCGAGCGCATCGATACGTACTCGCCCGCCGCCATGGACAACGCGCCCGCCAGGAGCCCGGCCACGCCCGCGGTGAAAATAATACCCGGGTCGCTACTGGCGCCGGCGACGCCCATGATCAGGCCGGTGTTCGAAACCAGTCCGTCGTTTACGCCGAAAACGGCGGCGCGCAGGTTGCCGCCGCTGCCGGCGCTGCGGTGCCGGCCACCGACCTGTCCGACATCGGTGGGCATGGCGTGCCCGGGCAGGGCGCTGCTGTACACCGACAACCCGCGCACTTTCATCGCCGCGAGCACCGGACGCAGCAGACGCAGGTTGATATGGCGAATGAGAAAGGCCACGAAGCGGGCGCGCCGCGATGGCCGGAACACCGGCTCGGGCTGGCCGGCTTGACGGATCAGCTGCAGCCAGGTTTCGGACTGCGATTCGGCCGCACCGGCCAGCGTCCCGAACAACTTGCGCTTGATCGGATCGGTCTCGGCCGTGCTCAGCAGGCGATACAGCCAGGCCGACTGTTTCTCTTCCTGCCAGCTCTCCGGTGCGGACATGTGGCTCTCCGTAGCATGTGTGGCGCGGCTAATTTAACATGCGTTCCGGTTCGTGCGTTCCAGGTGCATTCAGCCGGGCAGGCCGGGAAGAACGGCGCTGCGATGCCGGCACCTAGGGAGGACCTCACATCCTGCCCGCTTGATCCGGGCCGCGGTTTTACGCTTTGATGCACCCATGCAGCAGACAAAACAGGCCGCGGTCGAGTTCGCGCTACGCTGGCAAAGCGCGGAGGTGACCCACAGCGAGCGGCTCTATTTCGAGCGCGTCAATTTCTGGCGCGATTTCTGCCCCGGCACACTCGGCGAGCAACTTGCCGTGCTCCCGACCGGTGGCGCCGCCAGCCAGTCGTTTGCGGCCGGCGAGCTGGTGCCGGCGTACAACCCGGCGGATGCACACAGGGTGCGCCCGGAGCAAGTCCGGATCAAGCTGCGCAGCGGCATGACCGTCACCCCGCGTGCCGGACGCTTCTATCCACGCGGCATGGTCAGCGGGCTGCCGGACGTGTTTGCCGGCGACCTTCGCCCGTTGCGGTATCTGGGCGAGGCGGATGGCAGCGCACGCGTGGATCTGAATCATCCACTGGCGCGCTATCCACTCCGTGTCGAGGGACGGATCGCGCAGGCGCTGGGCGCGACCGGCGAACGCGGCGGCCGCAGTCACGATATCGGCTACGATCTCACCCGCAACGGTCCCGGCATGCAGGTGCCGCATCCGGACATACCAACCGATTTTGCCTCGGATGAACCGTTTGCACGCCTCGATGAACGCGAGGACCGGTTGTTCTATTATCAGCCGCGCCTGGTGCAGCATCTGGACGCGCAGGTGCGTGCTCAGATCACCGAGCTGTATGCGCGCTTCCTTGCGCCCGGCATGCGCGTGCTCGACCTCATGTCGAGCTGGGTGTCGCATCTGCCGGACCAGCTCGATCTCGAGGTCACCGGCCTTGGCCTGAATGCCGAGGAACTCAAACAGAATCCGCGCCTCAGCGAACGGCTGGTGCATGACCTCAACCTCAAGCCGGAACTGCCGTTCGCGGATGCGCACTTCGATGCCGTGCTGTGCACCGCCTCGGTCGAATACCTGGTGAAGCCGGATGAGGTGTTCCGCGCCGTGCGACGTGTGCTCAAGCCGGGCGCGCCATTCGTGGTCACGTTCTCGGAACGCTGGTTTCCGCCCAAGGCAATTCAAATCTGGTCAATGCTGCATCCGTTCGAGCGCCTCGGCCTGGTGCTCGACATCTTTCGCCGCAATGGCGGCTTCACTGAACTGGGCACCGAAACCGCGCGTGACTGGCCGCGCCCGCCAGACGATCAGTACGCCGGCCAATTTGTGTTCGCCGATCCGCTGTATGCGGTGTGGGGGCGGGCCGGATGAGCGCGGCGGAAAAGCTGCTCCTGCGCTTGTCCCCGGAGGGACGGCTTCGCGCTCCGCACTTCCGCCATCCCTGGCGGTCGCGCATTCGCATTGGCATTTCGAGCTGCCTGCTGGGGCAGGAGGTGCGCTTCGACGGCGGCCACAAGCACAACGGCTACATCACCGAATCGCTCGGCCAGTTCTTCGAGTTCGTGCCGTATTGCCCGGAGGTGGCGATCGGCCTCGGCATCCCGCGCCCGCCGATCCGTCTGGTGAAAGGCGCGCACGGCCCGCGCGCCCGCGGGGTGCGGGATGCGGAGCTGGATGTCACCGACAAGCTCGTGGCCTATGCCGAAAAGGTTGTACCGAAGCTGCACGGCCTGAGCGGCTACATCCTCAAGAAAGGTTCGCCGAGTTGCGGCATGGAACGCGTGAAAGTGTACGGGCCGCAGGGCATGTCGGTTGCCACCGGCCCCGGCCTGTATGCCCGCACGCTTATGGCGCAGCTGCCGGAGCTGCCGTTCGAGGAAGAAGGCCGCCTGATGGACCCGGTGCTGCGCGAGAACTTCGTGGAGCGCGTGTTCGTCTATCATCGCTGGCAACAACTCACGGCCGAGCGGCTGACCGCCAAGGGGCTGGTCGAGTTCCACACGCGGCATAAATTCATCGTGCTGGCGCATGACGAGAAGCGCTATCGGGAACTCGGCCGGTTGGTGGCCACGGCCGGGCGCAGTGGCATGGCCGAACTCGGACGCAGTTATATCCAGTTGCTGATGCAGGCGCTCAAGAAACCCGCCACGCGCACCCGTCACGCGAATGTGCTGCAACACCTGTTTGGTTTCTTCAAGCAGCATCTGGATGCTGCGGACAAGCGCGAGCTGCTCGCGGTGATCGACAACTACCGGCGCGGGCAAGTGCCGCTGGTTGTGCCGATCACGCTCATCCGTCACTACCTGCGACGGTTTCCCGATGCGTATGTCAGCGAGCAGTATTACCTTGCCCCGCATCCGGACGAGCTGATGCTGCGGAATCAGGTCTAGGATTGCAGCCCGTGTGCCGGTGTCGGCGAGCTGCCGATGCGCTCGTATTCGGCGATGACCTGCGCCCCGAGCAGCACAATGATCGCCGCCGCTTCCAGGCTGAGGAGAATGACAATGGCGGCGGCAAACGAACCGTAGATCAGGTTGACCAGCGACAGGGTCGAGAAGTACCAGACCAGAACATGCCGGGTAATCTCCCACAGCAGCGCCGCGGTCACCCCGCCGATCAAGGCGTGGCGCAGTGCCAGCCGGCCGACCGGCATCACCAGGTAGAGCGAGGTGAGCAGTGCGATCTCGCCGATCACCCCGAGCAAGTAAATCAGCACCGCCTCGCTGCCGCCCAGCGACCAGACCCGGCCCATGATCGTCACGGACCGCGTATCCAGCGCGCTCAGGCCGCTGCTGACGATGCTCACCAGCAGCATCCCGGCCGCTAGCAGCAGGATGTAGCAGTAGGGGATGATCGCCGAGACCAGGAAGTGCCTGCGTTTAACCGCGACGCGGTGAAAGAAAATCACCGACATGGCGTTCTCCAGAACGGTAAAAGCCAGCGAGCTGAAAAAAAGCAGCAGCATCAGTCCCGCGACCCCGACCACCCTCCAGTTATCCAGGAACACGCCAATTTGGGCAATCAGGGGCTCGGCCTGTGCCGGCGCCACCAGTGCCAGGTATTCGCGCAGGGCGGTGAGCAGCTCCGGCGTTTCCCTGAACTGCGACAGCAGCACCAGAATGAGGGCGAGCATCGGGATGATGGACAGCAGGGTGTAATAGGCCAGGGCTCCAGCCAGCAGAAGACCCTGGTTGGCACGAAAGCCGGCAAATACACGCGCCACAAATCGCCACGGACGATCCAGCACATACCGGGTTCGTGAAGAAAGCTTATTCATGGCATGATTATGCGACGTTTCGCCTGACATGTCCCTTGAGCCCGGGGCGCGAACGCAGCCACTCTGGAGAACGACATGGACAGTATTCCGACCGACGACAAGGTGCAGCCGGCCAAGACACTCACAACAGTGATCTACGCGCTGTACGCCGTATCGCTGTTTGTCGGCGTCACCGCCGTGATCGCCATCGTCATGAACTACGTGAAAAGGGACGACATGGCCGGCACCTGGCTGGCCAGCCACTTCCGCTGGCAGATCCGCACTTTCTGGTTTGCATTGCTGTGGGGATTCCTCGGGGTGATTACCTTGGTCCTGGTCATTGGCTGGATCATTCTTGCCGTGGCCTGCGTGTGGTACATCTACCGTATCGTGAAGGGCTGGCTGTATCTCAACGACAACAAGCCGATGTATGCCGCTGTACAAAGTGCGTAGTCAGATTGACACGCTGGGTCTGTATCGATCCGGTGTGCGCAGGAAGTCGGTTCAAGCTATCTTGCGAGGCGCATCCTTCTTTTGCGGCAAGCGCCAGCGCGCGAGCGCTGCCTGCCGCGCCACGTCCAGCTCCAGGATCGGCGCCGGATAATTCTGGCCGAGGTGCACACCGGCAGATTCCAACACGGTCAGCGGTGCCCGCCACGGTTCATGGATATGCCGATCCGGCAGCCGCGCCAGCTCCGGCAACCAGCGGCGCAAGTATTTCCCTTGCGCATCGAACTTGCGACTCTGCAATACCGGATTGAAGATGCGGAAGTAGGGCGCGGCATCCGCGCCGCAGCCGGCCACCCACTGCCAGTTGAGCGTGTTGCTGGCGAGATCGGCATCCACCAGCGTATCCCAGAACCAGCGCGCGCCGGCGCGCCAGTCGAGCCCCATGTGCTTGGTGAGGAGCGAGGCGGTGATCATGCGCACGCGGTTGTGCATGCTGCCGGTCGCCCACAGCTCGCGCATGCCGGCATCCACGATCGGGATGCCGGTGCGGCCGTGCTGCCAGGCGGCGAGCAGCTTCGGCGCGCGCCGCCACGGAAAGCCGGCAAAGCGCGGGTTGAGTGGTGCTTCCGGCGTATGCGGAAAGTGATGCAGTACATGCTGCGCGAACTCGCGCCACAGCAGCTCGCGTTCCAGCATTTCGGCGCCGCGCAGCATGCCGGCGGTCTGCCGGGACGCGGTCTGCGCGATTGCGCGCCACACCTGGCGCGGCGACAGCTCGCCGAAGTGCAGGTGCGGCGCGAGCCGCGTCGTGCCATCCGCGCCCGGCACATCGCGCGCGCGGGTATAATCCGGCAGCAGCGATGCCAGCCGGCGCAAGCGCTGGGCTGCGCCGACCTCGCCCGGCTGCCAGCTGTGCACGAGCCCGGCATCCCAGTGAATGCGCGGCAACAGGCCCAGCTCCTTGAGCGGCAGCGATTTGAGCCGCGCCGGTGACAGCGGCAACGCGCGTGGCGCCGGATGCGGCGCTGGCACCGACAGGGTTGCGCGCACTCGGCGCGCGTATGGCGTGTAGACGCGGTACGGTGTGCCGTTCTGGCTCTGGATGGCCCACGGCTCGGCGAGCAGATGGCCCGAGCCGGTGAAGACCTCGATGCCATCGGCAGCAAGCGCCTGCTCGATGGTGCGGTCGTGCGCTAATCGTGCCGGTTCGTACAAACGGTTGAAGCAGACCGTGGTCGCGCCGGTGTCGCGCACCAGCTGGCGCAGCGCAGCAAGGCTCGGGCCGCGCCGGAACACCAGCCGGCTACCGCGTTGCGCCAGCGACTCACTCAATGCCGCCAGACTGTGATGCAGCCACCAGCGGCTGGCCGCACCCGGCGCCCCATCCCCGTCTTCCTCCGGTGCATGGATGTACACCGGCACGATCCGCTGCGCAGTCTTGAGCGAGTGCGTGAGCGCGGCGTTGTCGGCAAGCCGCAAGTCACGGCGGAACCAGACGAGCGCGGTGGTCATGGCGTGCTTGGCATTACGCGACGTGGTCAATGATCCGCAGTATGTGCGGAATTCTCGAACAGCTCCGGCTGATAGCCGAGTTCACGCAGCTGCCGGTCGATTTGTGCGCGGGTCGCGTCCGGCAGCGTTGGTGTGCGCGCCAGGATCCAGCCGTAACGCCGGCCGGGCTCGCCGACCACGGCATAGTCATAGTCGGGGCCGAGCGCCAGCACCCAGTAGTTGCCCCACACCGGCCGCCAGCCGAGCAGGCTGAAGAAGCTGACTTCCAGCTTGGCGTTGCTGCGCGCATCGGCCACGCGCGCGATGGCGTGTGCCTCCTCGAACTCGCCGCCGCGGATGCGGCAACGATTCACGACCGCGATACTGCCGTCCGCGTTGCGCGTATAGGTTGCCGTGGTGTCGCTGATGCACTGACTCTGGAAGCGATTCGGGATTTTGGCAATTTCGTGCCACTGGCCGACATAGCGGTCCAGTTCCACCTGCGCTACGGTCGGCAGCGGGCTGTGCTCCGGACGTGTGCCGGAACAGGCGGTTGTTCCGGTCAGTAACAAAACCAGCAGAGCGCGGGCGAGGCGGCTCATTTGCTCAGCTCCGGCCCGATCGGGGCGCGTCGATTGCCAGGCTTGGCCAGCAGCATGTGCACGTCGCCGAGCGCACGTTCTTCGAATCCGCCTTCACAGTAACAAAGGTAGAACTCCCACATGCGGATGAAGCTCTCTGGGTACCCGAGGGCACGCACCGCCTCGATGTTGCGAAAGAAATTCTCGCGCCACAGCCGCAGGGTAGTCGCATAGTGCGGGCCGATGTCTTCCAGATGCGCGAGTTTCAGGTCGCTGGCGCGTGTGATGCTGGCGCTCATGGCCGTGACCGACGGAATGCAGCTGCCGGGAAAGATGTAGCGCTGGATGAAGTCGACCGATTTGCGCGCCGCTTCGTAGCGCTGGTCGGCGATGGTAATTGCCTGTAGTAGCATCAGGCCGTCGTCTTTAAGCAGGGCGGCGCACTTGCCGAAGTAGGTGTCGTAGAAGTCGTGCCCCACCGCCTCGATCATTTCGATCGACACCAGCTTGTCGTACTGACCATCGAGATCGCGATAATCCTTGAGCAGCACACTGATGCGGTCCTCGAGGCCGGCGGCACGTACGCGCTCGCTGGCGAGCTTGTACTGTTCCTGCGAAATGGTGGTCGTGGTCACGCGGCAGCCGTAGTGTGTGGCGGCGTAAATGGCCATGCCGCCCCAGCCGGTGCCGATTTCCAGCAGGTGGTCGCGCGGTGACAGGTCGAGTTTTCGACAGATGTGCTCAAGACGCGCGAGCTGTGCGGCTTCGAGCGACATGTTCGGCTGCGCGAAAATCGCGCTCGAGTACATCATGGTCGGATCGAGGAACAGCGCAAAGAAATCATTGCCGAGGTCGTAGTGCGCGGCGATGTTGCGCCGGCTGCCGTCGCGGGTGTTGCGGTTCAGCCAGTGCAGGGCCTTCTGCAGCGGCGCGGTCAGGCGCGCCAGACCGGTCTCCATGCCGTCTAGCACGGCGCGATTCTGCAGCAGGATACGCACCAGTGCGGTGAGATCGTTCACGCTCCAGTAACCCTGCATCCAGGCCTCGCCGGCGCCGATCGAACCGCCGAAGGCGATGTCGCTGTAGAAGCGCGGATCATGCACCTGCAGCGTGACGCTCAGCGGGCAGCGCGCGGTGCGTTGCCCATAGCGCTGGTGGCTGGCGCCATCCACCAGCGTCACCTGTCCATGTGCGAGTCCCGCCAGCCGCTGGTGCACGGCACGTGCCGCCAGGCCGTCGAGAAAATACGGCTTGGGTGTGCTGGCAGGTTCGATTCGGTTGAGCGTGGTTGAGTTCATCGTGGTTTCGCCGCGCGGGCGCCTCCGTGGCCGGGTGAGGGAAGTTTCTTCGGGTGGGTATGGAACGGCACGCGCTTCAGCCAGAGCCGCAGCGCCTGCCAGTGAATCGCCGCGATCACCTTGAGGGTCATGAGCGGAAAGGCGAGCAGGGCATGCGCCAGGGTGGCGGCGCTGATCTCGCGGCGTTCGAGCTGCAAGGTGGCGTCGAACAGCTTGGCGCCATCCTTGTGATCTTCCATGTGCACGGCCAGCGTTTTGCCGGGGGCGTTGAAACGCCAGTCGTAGGCGATCTCCATGTCGATGAACGGCGAGACATGGAACACTTTGTCGAAGCGGTAACGCTTGGCCGTGCCCCGGCCTTCGTTCAACTGCTCGGTCAGCACATAGGCGTGCCGTTCTTTCCAGGGTGTGTTGGTAATCTCGGCGACAATGGTCTCGACGCAGGTATCGGCCGCGTCGTAGCAGTAATAGAAGCTGACCGGGTTGAAGCAGTAGCCGAAGGTGCGCAGGTGGGTGAGCAGGCGAATCGGCCCGCTCGGCCGGGTACCGGTCTCGCGCTCTACCAGGTCGCGTACCGCTTGGTCGAGCGGCAGCTGCGGATCGCCGAGATAATCGGCGCGCCGCAGCCAGGCGAGTGTCGGGCGGGTGGTCGACCATAGCCAGCGGCCACGGAACACCGTGTCCAGCTCGGCCAGGTCGAGCCAGGCCATGAACAGCCGGTATTCGAAGGCGTGGCCGCGCGGCGCGAAGCGCCGGTGCCTAACCTGTCCGGTGTAGAGTGCGCTGTGCATATTGGTTGTGTTCCCGGAAATGTTCGAGCGCGTTGAGCGCGCTCACCACGCCGTCCTCATGGAAGCCGAAGCGCCAGTAAGCGCCGCAGAAATAGGTATTGAGCGGTCCGTTGATTTCCGCCTGGCGCGCCTGCGCCGCCACGCCGGCGCGCGTATAGAGTGGATGCTGATAGCTGACGCGCTTGATGATTTTCGCCGGATCGATGGCGGCGCTGTGGTTGAGCGTCACCAGCAACGGCGTAGGCGCATTCAGCCCCTGCAGGATGTTCATGTTGTAGGTCAGCGCCACGCGCTGGCGCGCCTGCGGCAGCACGTGGTAGTTCCACGCAGCCCAGGCGAGTTTGCGACGCGGCAACAGACGCGTGTCGGTGTGCAACACCGCCTCGTTCTCCTGGTAGGGGATGGCGCCCAGCACCTCGCGCTCCGAAGCGGAGGCGTCGGCCAGCAGTGCCAGCGCCTGATCGCTGTGACAGGCGAGGAACACCTGGTCGTAGCGTTCGGTTTCGAGTCCGCGTGCCTTCACCAACACCTGCCCCGGAAGCCGCCGGATCCACTCGACCGGAGCGCGCAGGCGGATGCGCTCGCGGAACGGCGCGGTGAGTTTTTCCACGTAGCGCGCCGAGCCGCCCTGGATCACGCGCCACTGCGGGCGCTGGTCCACCGACAGCATGCCGTGATTGTGGAAGAAGCGCACAAAGTAGCGCGCCGGAAAGCGCTGCATGTTCTCCGCGTCGGTCGACCAGATGGCGGCGCCCATGGGAATGATGTAGTGCTCGATGAACGCGCGCGAATAACGCTGTGCGGTCAGGTAGTCGCCAAGGGTGATGTCATCGCCGGTGCTGGCGAGCAGCGCCGGGGCCTCGCGGTTGAAACGCAGGATGTCGCGGATCATGCGCAGGAATGACGGCCGCAGCAGGTTGCGGCGCTGCGCGAACAGGGTGTTGAGCGAAGTGCCGTTGTACTCGATGCCGCTGTCCTCGGCGCGCACCGAGAAGCTCATGGCGCTTTCCTGGGAAGGCACGCCGAGCTCATCGAGCAGCGCGATGAAGTTCGGGTAGGTCCAGTCGTTGAATACGATGAAGCCGGTGTCCACGTGATAGGGCTGGCCGTCTTGTTCGATGGCGTGCGTGTGCGTGTGCCCGCCGGCATGGTCGCCGGCCTCGAACACGGTGATGTCATGCTCGCGGCTGAGGTGGTAGGCCGCGACATTGCCGGCGATGCCGGAACCGATAATGGCGATTTTCATGCAGACCTCGCTTCGCGTCGTGCCGCGCGCATGCCGGCCGGAACCGGGCGCAGATCCCAGATCAGTCCGAGCGCGGCCAGCAGCTTGAGGAAGTAATAGGTGAGATCGATCTCCCACCAGTAAAAACCCTGCCGTGCCGAACCCGGGAAATGGTGGTGGTTGTTGTGCCAACCCTCGCCGAAGGTGAGCAGCGCCAGCCACAGGTTGTTGCGGCTCTGGTCGCGCGTCGCGTAGCGCCGCCGGCCGAGGGTGTGGGCGAGCGAGTTCACGGTGAAGGTCGCGTGGTACAGCACCACGGTCGAAATCACGAAACCCCACACCAGAAGTTGCAGTCCGTTGGTGCCGAGTGCCGGCGCGCTGTACGCGAGCAATTCGCCTGCACCGTACAAGCCGAGCGCCAGCAGCAGTGGCACGAGCGCGTCGAAGCGATCGAGGAAGCGCAATTCCGGATATTTCGCCAGGTCCGGCACCGCCGCCATGCGCGTGGCGAAATTGGCGCGCGCCATGAACCAGCCGGTATGGCTCCAGAGAAAGCCGTGGCGGTGCGGCGAGTGCGTATCCTGCTCGTCGTCGGCGTGTGCATGGTGGTGGCGGTGCTGCGACGCCCACCACAGCGGCCCGCGCTGCGCGGCGCTCGCGCCGAGCAGCGCGAACACGAACTGCATGGCGCGCGAGGTGCGGAACGCCTTGTGCGAGAAATAGCGGTGATAGAAACCGGTAATCGCCAGCATGCGCAGCGCATACAAAGCCAGCGCGATGCTGACCGCGGTCCAACTCCAGCCGACCCACAGCACGCCGAAGCAGGCGAGGTGCAGGCCGAGGAACGGCAGCACCCGCAGCCAGTCGATGCGCTTCGCATCGCCGGCCTCGGGCGCGACCGCGCTGTTGTCGAACCAGGCGCCGAGCACGCGCCCGGCGCGCGCCATGGCGGAGACTTCCTTGTGTGTAGTAGTTCCGGTCATTGCGTTACCCGCCCTGGCGTGCCGGCCAGCGTTGCGGCACCTTCTGAATCTGGCTGACGTCATAGCCCTGGCGCCCGAGGAACTCGACGATGCCGGCGTATTCAGCGTCCGGGATGCTGGGCGTGCGCGCCATGATCCACACGTAGTCGCGTTTCTCGCGCCCGATCACGGTCTGCGTGTAGTCGGGGGTCAAATAGACGATGCGGAAATCCGACTTGATCGGCCACAGGAACTGCATGCCCCAGATCGCGTTTGAGGTATTGTCCTGCACGAAGCCGCGCGGCGTGTAACGTTTAGCATCGCCGTCGAAGCTGCCGGCACGGAAGGTGAAGGTGGTTTCGATACTGCCGTCGTCCGTGAGCTTGTAGGACTCGATGGCGTTGTGCGCGCCCTTCTCGATGAAGGTCGGGATGTTGGCAATCACGTACCAGTCGCCCATGAAGCGCGGCAGATCGACCTTGGGCACGGTTTCGATCGGCGGCCGCGCTACCGTCTGGCAGCCGGCCAGCACTACACAACTCAAGGCCAGCAATGTGGTTGTCGTCTTCATTGGTTTCTCCAGCCACAGACGTGGCGATTTACTGAATCAGGTAGCGGATTTTTCGTCCGCCGTCGGTGCGTGATTCGAGTGCCAGCCATTCCTTGCTGGGCGAATACCACAGGTCAATGCGGAAATCGCGCGTCTCGAGGGCATAGCGCTGCGCGCGATGCGCGCCGCCGCGGACTGTGATGGTTTCCTCGCCGAGCGCGCGCACCTGCACATCCAGGTATTCACCGGTCTGGACATTGAGCAGGCGCGACTGGCCGAGCAGGTCCGGGTTCCAGTAGGCGAAGGTCATAACGCAAGTCGGGAGAGTCGCCTGACCACGTGCGCTGCTGACGACGAACCGGCTGCCGTCCTGTGAGCCGCGCACCGCCAGCGCCTTGCCGTTGTCCTGGGTGCTGGCGTCGATCTGCTTGAGACAACTGCCTTGCCAGCGCTCACGGCTGTCGTGCGCGTAGTTGTAGACCGTGACATACAGAAACTTCACGCTGTAGCGCGCTTCGCTTTCCAGCTGCTGTTCCGGACCATCCCCACGCAGGCGGAAGTGGTGATAGCCGATTTCGGCGTCATCCAGAAAAACCCGAAAGCGCCATTCTCCGCTCGCGGTGGAGGCGCCCGCGCTCGCCGACAGCAGCGCCGCCAGCAAACCGAGCGCGCGCAGGCTATATGAAGAAACGAAACGCCGGATCATGCTGGCTCCTTGCCGGTCGCAACGCCGCGCCGCGGTCCGGGAAAAAACGCGTTGGTGCGCGCGATGTAGTCGCGGTACGCCGGGCGGCGCTCGCCGATATCCTTTTCGAGCAGCGCCACGCCCGAGACCTTGAGCAGCAACACGCTCATGAGCAGCGGCGCGAACACTGTCCACCAACCGCCGGCGGATGCCGCAATCAGCCAGTAGCCCCACCACAGGCAGGCTTCGCCAAAATAGTTGGGATGGCGCGTGTAACGCCACAGGCCGCGGTCCATGACCTTGCCCTTGTTCTCGGGGTTCGCCTTGAAGCGCGCCAGCTGCCAGTCGCCGATGGTTTCGAACAGGAAACCGGACACCCACAGCGTAATACCGGCGGCGTCGAACAGGCCGAACGGCGCCGGGCTGCTGATGCCGGCGGCGAGCGGAGCGGCGATGATCCAGGCCAGCACCGCCTGCAGGGCGAACACCAGGTACAGACTCTTGAACGTGAAGCCCGGTTCGTTGCGCCGGCGGATCCCCTGATAACGGTGATCTTCAGGCTTGCCCCAGTTGCGCCAAGTGAGATAACCGGACAGGCGCGCCGCCCAGATTGCTACCAGCACGATGATCAGCGTGGCGCGCGGGCCGGGTTGTGGCGTGAGTGTCGCTGTGGTCAGCGCGGCCAGCAGGAAGAACAGCGCCCATAGACTGTCGACGATGGTCACGTTCTGGCGAACGACACTGAACAGCCAGCCGGCGACGCTCGCCAGCAGCAATACGACCAAGACCGAGAGATAGGCAGGGACATCAAGCATGGCCTGCCTCCGGTGCCGCATCCAGGCGGCTCACAAAGCCGTCGAAGCGCAGTGACAGCATCACCAGGGCGGGCGTGAGTAACGCCCAGCCGACCGCGAGCGCGATCAATCCTGGCGTCGGCGCCACGAAACTCAGCGCGCCGAGTTTGGCGCCACCCAGGTAGGCGAGCGGTCCGCCGATCGCACCGAACAATACCGCAACCAACAGTCGGCGCTTGAGCCAGGCGAGACTCAGATTGAGGGTGATGGCGAACAGCATCCACAGCGCCACGATCCAGTGCGGCGCGGTGCCGGCGACAAGCGTGCCGGACGGATAGGCCAGCCAGCCGAGTGCCACCAGCAGGCTGTCGAATACCAGACCGATGCCGGCGGCGCTCAGCACCAGTAGCAATTCCTGCTTCGGGCGCATGGCGCGCGTCAGATGCCAGGTGACGATGGCAAGCGCAATGCCAGTGCCGACCCACGGCAGGCCGTTCGCGCCGCCGAGCACGCAGGCGAACCAGCCGATCTGGAAAACAAGAAAATTGGCGAGCAGAGGCATGGTGTTCTCCCGTTCTATTTCGATTCGCCGGCCGCCGGCCGCTCGAACAGGTAATGACTCACCCACCACTCCTGGCCGTGGTTGTAGCCGAACAGTTCGGCGCAGGCCATGAAGAAGATGCGCCAGCGTTGCAGCCACTGCTGGGCGGCATCCTCGCCATAGGTGGCGGCGAGCACCGGCAGCACCGCATCGCGGCGCGCATCGACATTGGCCAGCCAGGCATTCGCGGTTTTCTCGTAGTGCGTACCGTCCCAGCGCCAGCGCTGCACGAGCTTGAGATGCTCCTGGAAGCGCAGAGCCAGATCGTCGCTCGGCATGATGCCGCCGGAGAAAAAGTGCCGCCCCATCCAGTCGGACGGGCCGTTGTCGACGAATTCATACGGCGTGAAACGGTGTGCGAACACGTGCATGAAAAAACGTCCGCCCGGCAGCAGCCAGCCGTGCACGCGCTCGAACAGCGCGCGCCAGTTGCGCATGTGCTCGAACATTTCGACCGACACGACGCGGTCGAAGCGTGCCTCGGTCGCGAACACGTTCATGTCGCAGGTAATGACGTCCACGTTCTGCAGGCCGCGCTGCGCTGCCTCGCCCAGAATATATTCACGCTGCGAACGCGAGTTGGACACGGCCGTAATGCGGCTCGCCGGATAGTGCTCAGCCATCCATAGGGTCAGCGAACCCCAGCCGCAACCGAGTTCGAGGATGCGCTGGCCGTTTTCAATTCCGGCACGCTCGCAGGTGGCGGCGAGGGCCACGGCCTCGGCGTCATCGAGATTTGATACACCCTGCGGCCAGAAGCACGAGCTGTACTTGCGGTGCTCACCGAGCGCCGCGGCATAGAACGCCGCCGGCACTTCGTAATGCTGCTCGTTGGCCTTGTGTGGCAGCGGCGCCAGCTCGGCGGCGTTCATGTGTGCCACGAACTTTTCGAATGCCGACGACGCGGTCTCGGCATCACCGGCATGGATTTCGGCCAGCCGCTGTTTGCACAGGCGGCGAATGCCGGCGCGAATGACCGCATCCGGCACCAGTCCCTGCTCGGTCCAGTTGATGGCAAGATTTGTTACTGTGTTCATGTCCTTGGCTCCAGTTGTGTCCGTTTTGTTCAGTGAGACGTGCCCGGCAACTTGCGGGTGTCACCGATGCGCTGCAGGCCGTGCACGATGTCGTTGCCGAGCGGAACCGCGCCGGCCGCCACGATCTCGTCACGCCGCCGCACCGCCGTGAGTCCGCCGATGAACACCGGCACGCCGGCGGCTGCAACCAGCGCCGGCAATTGTTCGGCGAGCATTTGTGCGTCCGGTTCGACCGAGCCGGACAACACAATCGCCGCGCTCTGCGAGCGCTTCGCGGCGAGTGGCAGATCGGCGAGCGGCATGTCCGCGCCGAGTAGCACCAGCTGATAGCCCTGCTCGTGTGCCGCGAGCGCGAACAGCAGCAGGCCGACTTCGTGTTGTTCGCCCGGCAGGCAGGCGGCGAGCAGTTTCGGCCCGGTGTTGTTGCGGTTGCGGTGGTGGAAGCGCGCACCCAGCTTGTTGCGCAGGTACACGCCGAAGAAATGTTCTTCGGCAACGCTGCCCTCGGTGCTCTGCCAGCGTTCGCCGAGTTCGACCAGCAGCGGCAGCAGCACTTTGCGCGTCACCAGGTCGGTCGGGTAGAGGGCAAGGAGTTCGTTATAGATGTCCTCGAGCCGGTTCTCGTCGAACCGGGAAATGGCCATGACCATGTGTTCACGGAAACCGGCCCAGGGACCTGCCTCCTCGACACGCACCGCACCCTGTTCCGCCTCGCCGAGCGCGTTACGCACCTGGCTGATGGCGACACCCTTGTCGAGCAGCGCCACGATGCGATGGATGTTGTCGATATCGGCGCGCGTATAGACGCGGTGGCCACTGTCGGTGCGCACCGGCTTGATCAGTCCGTAGCGCCGCTCCCAGGCACGCAGGGTGATGGCGTTCACGCCGGTGAGCGTGGACACGGTGCGGATCGGATAGAACTCCGTGTCTGCGGACAACGTGCTGTTTTGTGGTTTCTTCTTCACGGTGATTCGGTCTCGGCGAAACAGGCAGTGATCGGATCAGCGATGCCGGCGCGCTGGCTGGCGCACGACCGCAGCTTGCAGTGGGCGATGCCCCGAACCGTGCAGGGCGAGTACCCCGCCCGCGATGCCGACTAGAACCAGGGAAACCAGTAGTGCCGTCATTGTCCGTCCTCCATTTACATAAGTTATACAAAATATATACAAGATAGTATGCCACTGTCAATGGATCGCTTGAAAATGCATATTAAATGTTTATTAACAGTATATTAAATATCTAACGAATTCATGCGACTCATATACATAAACTATACATAGTTGTCTGGTTGTATGCCGTGGTCTGGGTCTTTGCATAATTCCTCAAGGAAAACAGGGTGTTGATGGCTGTATGCCGGAACTTGGTGCAGACTGGCCAAACACAAGCAAGGAGTAACCGATGTTCGGCGGCGTGAAGAAGCAGCAATTGCCGGCACCGCACGAGGCGCTGCCCGGGCGGGCCGAGAAAATGCCGGTGCCGGAAAAGCATTTCGTCAACGGCCATGCACTCGCGCCGCCGTATCCGGATGGACTGGAACTGGCGTTATTCGGGCTCGGTTGTTTCTGGGGCGCGGAGAAAGGTTTCTGGCAACTGCCGGGTGTGTATTCGACGGCGGTGGGTTATGCCGGCGGCTATACACCCAATCCGACGTATGAGGAAGTGTGCAGCGGTCGCACCGGGCACAACGAAGTGGTGCGTGTGGTGTTCGATCCGAAGCAGGTGAGCTATACGCAGTTGCTCAAGGCGTTCTGGGAAGCGCACGATCCGACCCAGGGCATGCGCCAGGGCAACGATGTCGGCACCCAGTACCGATCCGGCATCTACACCTATAACGAGGCGCAGAAACAGGCGGCACGCACCTCGCTCGAACGCTATCAGCAACAACTGACGCAGGCCGGCTTTCCGCCGGTCACCACCGAGATCCTCGACGCGCCCGAGTTCTACTACGCCGAGGATTATCACCAGCAATATCTCGCCAAGAATCCGCGCGGCTATTGCGGCCACGGCGGCACCGGCGTCGCCTGTCCGGTGTAGCGATGCACGACGCGCTCACGCTCTGGACCATCGGGCACAGCAACCGCCCGGTTGCCGAGCTGATTGCGATGCTCACGCAAGCCGCCATCGTCACGCTCGTGGATGTGCGCGCCCAGCCGCGCTCCGCGCGCCACCCACAGTTCAACGAGGAAACCCTGCGCGCGTCCTGCGGGCAGGCGAACATCGTTTACCACTGGGCCGGCCGGCACCTGGGCGGCAAGCGCGCGGTGCGTTTCGATTCGCCGCACATCGCGCTCGACGAAGGCCGGCGCGGCTTCGCCGATCACATGGGAACGGAGATCTTCAAGAAGGCGGTCAGCCAGTTCGTGAGTCTCGCCACGCGCGCGCCGACTGCGATGTTGTGCGCCGAGCGCGATCCCGAACACTGCCACCGCGCGCTCATTGCCGATTATCTGACTCTGCAAGGGATACGCGTCGTGCATCTGATCCAACCCGACGAGCGCCGCGAGCATCTGCTGAGCCCGCAGGCGCGGCGTGAATCGGCGGCACTCATCTATGACCGGCAGGCAACTGCCGAACTCGACCTCGGCGTCTCGGAGTAGCCCGCTCGGGCCGCGCCCGCCGACGCCGCGATGGACTATCCTTCCCTATAGTCATTCAACCTGAGTGCCGGCCGGGGCCACCCGGCCGGCGGCGTGTGCGCGGAACAAACATGAATCGTCGGATCGTCGGAAAAACCCTTGGCCGGTTTCAGCTTGTCAGCGTCTTGGGTGAAGGCACGCAGGGCACGGTGTATCTGGCCGACGACGCACATCTCGGCCGCCAGGTGGCGATCAAGACGCTGAATCTCGCGCCCTCCGATCGCGGCACGACGGTGCGGCGCTTGGTGCAGGAAGCGCGTAACGTCAGCCGTCTCAATCACCCGCACATCGTCACCTTGTACGACGCCGGCGAATCCGACGGCGCACCCTATCTCGTCTTCGAGTATGTGCCGGGCGAGACCCTGGCGCGCGTGCTGGCGCGTGAGACACCTTTGGCGCTGCACCGGGCCGTCACTATCGCCCTCCAGATACTGGAGGGTGTGGCGTGCGCGCACGAGCACAAAGTTCTGCATCGCGATCTCAAGCCGGGCAATGTCATCTTCGATGCCGCCGGGCGCGCGCGCATCGCGGATTTTGGCATCAGCACGCCGCTGTCAGCGGCCGCCGGTGAGGGCTTTGCCGGCACACCGCTGTACGCCGCGCCGGAATACGTCGCGCGCGGCGAGTTTCTGCCGCAATCCGATCTGTATGCGGTCGCGGCGATGCTCTACGAGATGATCTCCGGACGCACCGTCGTGCAGGGCGCGAGCGTCAAAGAGGTGCTGCAGCGCGTCGTGCGGGAAAATCCGCCGCCACCCTCGCGCCATAACGGCGAGGTGGATGAGAAGCTCGATGCGTTGGTGCTGCGCGGGTTGATGCGGCGTCCAGAGCAGCGTTACGGCACGGCGCGCGAGATGGCCGACGCGTTGCGCGCCTGGCTGGAGCCGGAGGCGCTGGCCGAGGTCAGGACGGAAGCGAACCAGAGCACGGTCGAATTTCTGTTGCGGCGCATGCGCGTGAAAAGCGAGTTTCCGGCCCTGTCCGAGACGATCTGCAACATCAACCGTATCGCCGCCTCGGACAAGGAAAGCGCCAGCGCCCTCGCGCGCGTGATTCTCAAGGACTTCGCCCTGACCAATCGCCTGCTCAAGCTGGTGAATGCCGCCACCTACGGCCAATACGGCAAGGTGAGCACGATTTCGCGCGCTGTGGTGATCGTGGGGTTCGAGGTGGTGCGCAGCATGGCGGTGACGCTGCTGTTTCTCGACCACCTGCAAAACAAGGCGCAGGCCGGTAGCCTCCGCGAGGACGTGGTCGGCTCGCTGTTCAGCGGCCTGCTTGCCCGGCAGATCGCCGGCGGTGATGATCTGCGCGACAACGAGGAGGCGTTCATCTGCGCGGTCTACCAGAACCTTGGCCGCCTGCTCGCCACCTATTATTTCTACGAGGAGTCGCAGGAGATCGAGCGGCTTATGGCCGGCAAGCGCCTCCCCGAGGACCGGGCAGCGCATCAGGTTCTGGGCGTCAGCTACGAGCAGCTCGGCATCGAGATCGCCAAGACTTGGAATTTTCCTGCCCGTATCCTCTACAGCATGAGCAAGATTGCTCCGGGCAAGGCGCCGTCCCGGAAAACCGGGGATGACCGGGCACGGCTCATTGCCAACCTGGCGGATGAACTGCGCGAAGTCGCGACCGCTACCCCGGAGGAAGAATCGGCGCTGCGCCTCAAGCAGCTTGGCGAACGCTATGCAGATTCCATGCATCTTGACGCCGCGCAGCTCGCGCGCATCACGCAGACCGCCGTGCAGGAGATTGCCAAGGAGGCAACGTTGTTTAATCTCGACCTCAAGAACAGCAGCCTGATGCGCAAGGCGCGCGTCTGGGCGGCACAGGCAGGGCGCGAGGCGGTGCCGGCTGTCGTGGCGTCCGGCAAGACCGGTGGACCGGACAAACTGACCGAAAACGACCTGGAAAGAACCCTGGTCGAGAACGAAGATAACGCCGCCGCCGAAACCGTGACGTCGGTCGGCAGGAAACCGGAGAACGCCGCCGCGATCCTGAGTGCCGGCATCCAGGACATCACCAACACCCTGGTATCGGAATACCAGCTCAACGATCTGCTCAACATGATCATGGAGACCATGTTTCGCGGCATGGGGTTCGCGCGCGTGCTGCTGGCGGTGCGCGACGCGCGCAGCGGCCTGATTGCCGGGCGCCTGGCCCTCGGCGAGGACAGTGACAACCTGGTGCGCCAGTTTTCGTTCCCGCTCGCTGGCAGCCCCGATCTGTTTCGCCTGGCCGTGTCCCAGGGTCGCGACATTCTGATCTCCGACGCGCACACCGAGAAGGTGCATGCGCAGTTGCCCGAATGGTATCGCGCGCATGTGCACGCACCGGCGTTTGTGCTGTTCCCGATTCTGGTCGGCAAGAATCCGGTCGGTCTTTTCTATGCCGATGTGCTCGGCAAAACCCCTCTCCAGGTCGGGCGCGAGGAGGCCAGCCTGCTGGTGACGCTGCGCAACCAGGCGGTGCTCGCTTTCAAGAACGCCGCGGTGCGCTGACCGCCGCGGTCGCTGCGACCGAAGGCAGGTTTGGAAAGGCGTGGGCGCCTGTCTCTTTCACGCGTGCGCGGGCTTCTGCTAGATTAGTCGCCCCTTACCAGAGATCACCCAGGAGGCGGACATGATGCGCATGGCGATGGCATTGCTGTTGATGTGGTTATCCTCGGGCGTCGCACTGGCGGCCGTGAAGGGCGAGGAAGTGCAGTACAAGGCCGGCGACACCGTGCTCAAGGGTTACCTGGCCTGGGACGACGCGCAGAAGGGCAAGCGGCCGGGCGTGCTGGTGGTGCACGAGTGGTGGGGGCACAACGAATACGCACGCGAACGCGCGCGCATGCTTGCCGGGCTTGGCTATACCGCGCTGGCCGTGGACATGTACGGCGATGGCAAACTGGCCGCGCATCCACAGGACGCCGGCAAGTTCTCCGGCGAGGTGCGCAAGAACCTGCCAGTGGCCAAGGCACGCTTCGACGCCGCCCGCCAGCTGCTCGCGAAGCATGCGAGCGTCGACAGCAAGCAGATCGCCGCCATCGGTTACTGTTTCGGTGGCGCGATCGTGCTGGAAATGGCGCGCCTCGGCGAGAGCCTCAAGGGCGTGGTCAGTTTTCACGGCCCTCTTGGCACCGAGCAACCGGCCAAGACAGGCAAGGTCAAGGCGCGTGTGCTGGTGCTGACCGGGTCCGACGATCCGTTCATTCCGGCCGAACAAGTCGATGCCTTCAAGAAGGAGATGCAGGCAGCCAAGGTAAATTATCGCCTGATCTCCTATCCCGGCGCACGGCATGCCTTCACGGTCAAGGAAGCCGACGAGATCAGCAAGAAGTTCAACATGCCGGCGCTGGCCTACAATGCCGAGGCCGATCAAAAATCGTGGACCGAGATGCAGGCCTTCTTGAAGGAAATCTTAGCGAAGAAATAGCCGTGCCGGCTCGCCGCGCTTTGGTTGGTGCAGCGCGCTCTTCATCAGGGACGCTGTTCCTGCCCCCTCTCCCCCGCATATTGCGGGGGAGGGTTAGGAAGAGGGGGCGCAGCAGGTTTGCCTCCGCCCTTCAAAGGTTCCCTGACCGTGGAGGCGGCGTATTGACTTGACGGAATAGCAAAAAACTTCAGGAAGCCATGATCCCATGGACAACCGGGACTCCAGTCGTTTGCAGCGCGGCCGCGGCGCGACCTTCAGTCCGGACAATCGCTACAGCGCACACACCCAGGAAGCGCTGGACGACGGCTGGGGCAGTCTGGATGCGCCGCTCGAACCGCTGCGCACCACGTTCACCCTGGATTCAAGCCGCACGGTTATTTCGTACAACGATTCGCCGGACGTCGGGTTCGACCGCTCCATCAATCCGTACCGCGGCTGCGAGCATGGTTGCGTCTATTGCTTCGCACGCCCGTCGCACGCCTGGCTCGGGCTGTCGCCCGGGCTCGATTTCGAGAGCCGCCTGTTCTACAAGCCGGACGCGCCGGAGTTACTCAGGAATGAACTGGCCGCGCGCGCCTACCGGCCGGCGCCGATCGCGGTCGGCATCAACACCGACGCCTACCAGCCGGGGGAAAGAAAACTCAAAATCACGCGCCGTATCCTCGAACTGCTGGTCGAATGCCGGCACCCGTTCAGTATCGTGACCAAGTCGGCGCTGATCGAGCGCGACCTGGATCTGCTGGAAGAAGCCGCCGCGCGAAAGCTGGTGTCCGTCGCCGTGTCCATCACCACGCTCGACCGCGCACTGGCGCGCCGCATGGAGCCGCGCGCCGCAGCACCGCAGCGTCGGCTCGAGGTCATTCGCAACCTGAACGCGGCGGGTGTGCCGGTCAGCGTGCTGGTGGCGCCGCTGATTCCGGTGCTCACCGACGGCGAGCTGGAAAAAATCCTGGAAGCGGCGCACGCTGCCGGCGCCCGGGCGGCAGGCTATGTGTTGCTGCGCCTGCCGCATGAGTTGAAGGAGTTGTTCGAGGCGTGGCTCGCGGCGCACGAACCGCGCAAGGCCGCGCATGTCATGAATCGCATCCGCGACATGCGCGGCGGCAAGGACTACGACAGCCGCTTCGGCGTGCGCATGCGCGGCACCGGCGAATATGCGGACCTCATCGCGAAGCGCTTCGACATCGCCCACCGCAAGTTCGGTTTCAGTGATTTCCCACCGCTGGAGGTTGCGCAATTCTGCCCGCCACGCGTTACGCCGCAGCTGGACCTGTTCTGATTCGTCTCGTAGGTCAGCAGGAGTAGCCCCGGATTCCGGCGCTTTGCGCCGACATCCGGGCTACGCGATTGCCCTCGTCAGCCGAGGGCGCTGAGGCGTTCCAAACCCTCGCGCGCAATCTCGCGCACGTCGGTCACTTCATCCACCAGCAGGCGCTGGAGATGCGGTTGTACCGCGGGATCATGTGTCAGCGACAACAGATGCGCGGCGTCGCCGCGGATGTGTGCATCGTGGTGTGTGCTGAGCGCTATCAGCGCTGGTACCGTGCGTTGCAGTGCAGCATTGCCTTCCAATTCTTCAAATACGGCGTTGATGCCGATGCGCACGGTCAATTCGGTATCCGGGTCGCCGAGCAGGTTCAGCAACGCATCCAGCGCCGCCGGGTCGCGCGCGGCCTGCGTGCTCACCTTCGGCAATGCGCCTTCCTTCAGGAGCTCGTGAAAATATTCAGCCAGCCCCTCGGGCGTGCCGGCGCGATCCACCCACTGCTTGAGCTCGGCCGGCGAACGCAGGCCTTCCAGCTCGAACGGCCCGATCCGCATCCACGGCACGGTGCGCACGCCGTGTTGCTGGGCGACTTCCGGGTGCGCGCCGATGTTCACGACTTCGAGACGCCCGATGTCGCCGCTTTTCACCAGATCGCTCAGCGCCGCGAGTACCGTGGGGCAGTACGGGCAGGTGGAGGTGAGGAGCAGCAGCGCGTCCGGGCGAGCGGTTCCGGTCATGGGCTTAAGTGCGCTGAAGAAGGGGAAAATGGTGGCCGGGGGCAGAATTGAACTGCCGACACTGCGATTTTCAGTCGCATGCTCTACCAACTGAGCTACCCGGCCGTGGGAGGGCGAATTATAGAGAACCGCCTCCGGTTTGTAAAAAATACCCGGCGTGGCGCATTTCCGGCGTTTCGGGGGAGCATTCATACGTTCGTGACCTTGGCGCGTCACGGTGTGTCTGCGCCGTGCGTGCCCATTCGGCCAGGGCCTCGCTGTCCCCAAGTTTTACAGGGTTGAATTGCGCACGCTGGGTCACTACCTTGACGCTTTGTCCCGGGTATCCTGCGCGTGAAAGTCGTCCTCATCAATCCCTACGAACTCGGTCGCCAGCCGTTCGGTCTGGCCGAGCCGGCCGCGTGGTTGAAGCGCGCGGGCTGCGAGGTGCAGTGCCTCGATCTGTCCCTGCAAATGCTCGAACCCGAGGTGCTGGCCGGCGCCGATCTGGTCGCCATCTATGTCGCGATGCACACCGCGACGCGCATCGCGGTTGCAGCGCTGCCGCGCATCAAGCAGCTCGCTCCGCACGCACACCTGTGCGTTTACGGTCTGTATGCGCCGATGAACGAGGCGCTGTTGCGCGAACTGGGCGTGGGCACGGTGCTCGGCGGGGAAGTGGAACCGGCGCTGGTGTCGCTGGTGCAGCGGTTGCAACACGGCGAGGCGTCGCAGACCGAGCCGGTGGTGAGTCTGGCGAAAATCGATTTCATGTTGCCCGACCGCTCCGGCCTGCCGGAGCTGGCGCGCTATGCGCACCTGATCACGCCCGAGGGCGGCAGCAAGATGGTCGGTTTCGCCGAAGGCTCGCGCGGCTGCAAGCACCTGTGCCGGCACTGCCCGGTGGTGCCGGTTTACCAGGGCAAGTTCCGCATCCTGCCGGTGGAATTAGTGATGGCCGACATCCGCCAACAGGTGGCGGCCGGTGCGCAGCATATCTCGTTCGGCGATCCGGATTTTCTCAACGGTCCGACGCACGCCGAGCGGCTGGCGCGCGCGCTGCACGCCGAATTTCCGCAGCTGACGTATGACGCCACCATCAAGATCCAGCACCTGCTTGCACATCCCGAGTTGCTGCCGGTGCTGAAGCAAACCGGCTGCCTGTTCATCACCTCGGCGATCGAGGCGGTGGACGACCGGATACTGGACAACCTCGCCAAGAACCACACCAACGCCGACTTCGGCCGCGCCGTGCAGCTGGTGCGCGCCGCCGGCATCGCGCTCGCGCCGACTTTCGTGCCGTTCACGCCGTGGACGACGCTCGAAGGCTATATCGCGCTGCTCGCGCGCCTGGTGGAACTCGAACTGGTCGAGAGCGTGCCGCCGATCCAGCTCGCCATCCGCCTGCTGGTGCCGCAGGGTTCGGAGCTGCTCAAGCTGCCGGGCTTCATGAATGTTCTCGGCGCGTTCGACCCGAAGCTGCTCGGCTATCCGTGGCGGCACGCGGATGCGCGCGTGGATGCATTGCAGAAGGACATTCAGGCGTGGGTGACCGAGGCGGAAACCAAAGGCATCACCCGCCGTGACAGCTTCGCGCGCATCTGGCAGCTGGCGCATGCCGCGGCCGGCCTGAGCGAACCGGCGTTGCCGGAAACCGGTGCGGCCGTTCCGGCGGCGCGCCTGTCGGAGCCATGGTACTGCTGCGCCGAGCCGACCGATCAGCAGTTGCAGAGCTTCTGAAGCCGGCGGGCTTGCGCCGTCCATTTCTTTGCGGTACACAGTTGCGAATAACAGAAAAACGGGAGCTTCCATGCGCCGTGCCATTCTGCAGCTCGCTGTTGCCGCTGCTTTTCTGCTTCCCGCGTTCGCCAGTCTTGCCGCGCAAGTCGATGGTTTACAGATGCCGGCCTGGGTGGAGCGCGCCGGTGAACGCGTGCCGCTGCGCGCCGGCATGGAGCTGGTGGAAGCCGATGTCGTTGAGACTGGCAAGGGTGGCCGGCTGATTATCCAGCTGGCCGACGGCAGTTTCGTGAAGCTGGGCGAGGAGGCGCGCCTGGCGCTGTTGTCGTTAAGCGAGGAGGAAGGCCCGCAGGGCGCGTTGACCGGGTTGCTGAACGTCATGAAGGGCGCGTTCCGTTACACCGCCGGCACGCTTGGGCGCATGCTGCGGCGCGACATCCAGGTGAACATCGCGAGCACCACGCTCGGTATCCGCGGCACGGACGTGTGGGGGCGGAGCCAGGATGGCGGCGCCACCGTCTGCCTGATCGAGGGCCAGATCACGCTGAATCATCCGGCGCGCGGCGAGTTCATCATGGACCAGCCGCTATCGTTCTTTGTCGCGCCGCGCGATGGCGAGCCGCAGCCGGTCGGGCCGGTCGATCCGGAGAAGCTCAAACAGTGGTCGGCCGAGACCGAGCTTGATCTCGGCCACGGTGTGATCCTGCCGGGTGGCGGCTGGATTGTGCAGCTGGGTTCGCACACAAGCGAAGCGACGGCGCGCAAAATCGAGAAGCGCCTGCTCGACGCGGGTGTTCCGGTGGAGTTCACCACCGTGCAGCTCAAGGACCGCACCTTTCACCGCTTGCGCGTGAGCAACTTCGATACCCAGCAGGACGCAAAGAATTTTGCTGACAAGATGCGCGGCCAGCCGGGAATTCCGAAACCGTGGGTAACGTGCAATATCCCCGGCAGCAGTTGCAAATAACCAGACGGGTACACCTGCAGAAATCTACTTTTTGCTGGACGGTGCCAAGTAGCCG
>Ga0209706_10000093_pt1 | contig 41302 bp, 34 predicted proteins | sample PPLLaktember2015_6_FD_187263 | JGI IMG/M metagenome (GOLD analysis project Ga0209706, IMG submission 187263) | Freshwater sediment microbial communities from Prairie Pothole Lake near Jamestown, North Dakota, USA - PPLs Lake P8 Core (1) Depth... | ecosystem: Environmental > Aquatic > Freshwater...
CCGCGCGGTGCGCAAGATGCGGGCCGCCCTCGAGCCCTTCGCCACCGGGAAGGGCGCGGGTTGTTCATGACCAGAGAAGAGCGTATGCCGCACCTGACCGACGACCAACTGGTCCTCCACCACTACGGTGAGGACACGGACGATGAGAAGCGCGAGGCCAGCGCACACCTGGCGCAGTGCGCGGAGTGTCGCGAAGGACTGGACCGCCTGCGGCACGTGCTCGGCATGGTGACTTCCGAGGCCGATCCGGTGGCGCCCGAGGGATTCGAGCGCGTGATGTGGGCGCGCGTGCAGCCGCACGTGGAGCCGTCGCACCAGCGGCGAGGGTGGGCCGCGTGGTTCGGCTTCCGGGGACTGGCGCTCGCCGGTGGAGTCGCGGCGCTGGTGTTGGCAGCGTTCGTTGCGGGTCGCTGGTCCGGCGCGCCGGCCGTTGCGCCGAGGCCAGACGCCGTCGCCGCCGTGCCGCCCGCGAGCGTGGGCGAGGTGCCGCCCGGGGGCGTGCTGCTGGTGGCAATGGGCGATCACCTCGATCGCTCGCAGATGGTACTCGTCGAGTTGCTCAACGCCGGGGACGCCGACCCGGCGGGGCTTGCCTCGGGGCGCGAGCGCGCGGCGGATCTGGTCGCGGCAAACCGCCTGATCCGGCAGTCGGCTGAGCGGGCTGGCGAGACGACGCTGGCGGACGTCCTCGACGATCTCGAGCGCGTGCTCATCGAGATTGCCAACGGATCCGAAGACGCCTCGTCTGAAGAGTTGCAGCTGCTGAAGGCGCGCATCGAGGAGCGGGGCATCCTGTTCCGCATGCGGGTGGTCGGTGCGGAGGTGCGCGAGCGCGAGCGGGGCGGTGTGCGGCGGGCGCCGGTGTCTTAGGGACCGGTGCAGAGGACGACCGAGCAATGAGCAATCTGGTGACTGTTGAGCGATGGACGATTCGAGAATTGAGCGAGTCGCGCGCCGATGCGCGACGCGAGGTGAGCCGATGAGCGTTCGGATGTGTACGTTGGGTGTGGTGGCCGTGCTGGCCACCGGTGGCGCGGCAGGCGTCGAGGCGTCGGAGCGCGCGTTGCTGGATCGCGACGGTGCCCGCGACGGTGCCCAGGCGCAGGTTGAGGCGTGGGCTGCGGCGCGAGCCGAGGCGCGGGCGTGGCATGAGACTGGCCGCCTTCGGGAGCGGGAGCTGGAGGAGGCCGCCCAGGCGCGCGCGGAAGCCGACCGCGCCCGGCAGGCCGAGCGCGACGAGTGGAAGGAGGGGCGGCAGCAGCGCGCTGAGGGGCAATACGAGGCCGGGCAGGAGGCCCTGGAGAATGCCCAGTGGGCACGCGCGGCCGAGCGATTCCGCCAGGTCGTCGACGCGAAGCAGACCCGCGTGGATGCGGCGATGTACTGGCTGGCCTATGCGCAGAGCAAGCTGGCGCAGCATGCCGACGCCCTTGCCACGCTCAGCGAGCTGACCAAGACGTTCCCCTCCAGCCGATGGCTCGGTGACGCCAGGGCGCTGGAGATCGAGGTCCGCCAGAACGTCGGGCAGCCGGTACGCCCCGAGGCCCAGGCAGACGAGGAGCTGAAGCTGCTGGCCATCCAGGGCCTGCAGCACTCCGACCCCGCGCAGGCGGTGCCGATGCTGCAGAAGTTCCTGCAGGGCAACCAGTCGCCGCGGCTCAAGGAGCGCGCGCTCTTCGTGCTGGCCCAGAGCTCGTCCCCCGACGCCCGCAAGGTGATCACCGACATCGCGCGCGGGAACGCGAACCCGGACCTGCAGCGCAAGGCCATCCAGTACATCGGCATGACCGGGCGCGGCGAGAACCGCCAGGTGCTGAGCGAGATCTACCAGTCCACGACGGATGTGGACGTCAAGCGTCAGATCCTCCGCGCCTACATGATCTCGGGCGACCGCGGGCGCGTGCTCGCCGCCGCCACCGGCGAGAAGGCGCCCGAGCTGCGCCAGGAGGCCGTGCGGCAGCTCGGCGTGATGGGCGCCCGCGAAGAGCTGCGCCAGCTCTATCAGAAGGAAACCGCCGTGGAGGTGAAGCGCCAGATCCTGCAGGCGCTCTTCGTCGGCGGCGACGCGACCCGGCTCATCGAGCTGGCCAACACCGAGCCGAACGCCGAGCTCCGCCGCGCCGCGGTCCGGCACCTCGGCACGATGGGCGCGTCCCGCACGGGCGAGGCGCTCGCGGCCCTCTACCAGAAGGAGAAGGATGCGGAGATCAAGCGCACCGTCGTGCAGGCGCTCTTCGTCCAGGGCAACGCCGAGTCGTTGGTCGCCATCGCGCGGAAGGAAACCGACATCGAGATGCGGAAGGACCTGGTCCAGAAGCTGTCGCTGATGAAGTCGAAGGTCGCGACGGATTACCTGATGGAGATTCTGGGTAAGTGAGCAGACGGTGTCAGGAATCAGGATTCAGGAATCGGGAATCAGGGATCAGAGGAGAGTTGTCATGATGAAGGTGTTCTGGGCCCTGGTGACCGTGGTCCCGCTGGTCGCCTCTCCGGCCCTCGCCCAGCCGGCGATGCTCACCAACGCGCAGGTGCGCGTAGAGGCAGCGAGCGGCAACGTCGCGCGGGTGTTCGACGCGCGCGTGGCCGCCGCCCCCGCCCCCGCCTGGATTGGGTACGAAGTGCCTATCGTCGAGGGCGATCGGTTCCTCTGCGACTGGAACGGGTCGGGCTCGCGCCCGGCGCCGACGTCCGTCAAGCTCGAGGGGTCTGACGCGCTCTACGTCCTCTACCGCGTGGACGGGCGCGCCGTCACGCGCATCCGGATGTTGTCTGAGGGCTGCGCCATCGACGCGGGCGGGGTGCCCGTGACCTGGATCACCGGCGTCGCCGCATCGCAGAGCGTGACGCTGCTCTCACGCTTCACGGTGGCCGATGCCCCGCGCCGCGTGGCAGACGGGGCCCTGGCCGCGCTGTCCATGCACGCGGACCCGTCGGCAACGACGACGCTGCTGGGCGTGGCGCGGAGCGGCGGGACGAGCCACCTGCGGGGGCAGGCGCTCTTCTGGGTGGCCCAGCGTGCCGGCGAGCGCGCGGCGCCGGCGATTGCGGAGGCCATCGAGCGCGACCCCGACACCGAGGTGAAGAAGAAAGCGGTGTTCGCCTTGAGCCAGCTGCCGCGAGACGAGGGCGTGCCACGGCTCATCGACGTGGCCGAGCATCACTCCAATGCCACCGTCCGCCGCCAGGCCATGTTCTGGCTGGGCCAGTCGAAGGACCCGCGCGCGCTGGCCTTCTTCGAGCGCATCCTGCTCAAGTAGCGCTTCCAACCGAACGCCCCGGTCGTCCCGTCCAACCGCGCGAGGTGCCAGTCATGCGCAGGGTTGCCGGGATCATCGTCGTGCTCGTGTCGCTCGTCGCCACCGCCCGGGCGGCCGCGGTGCTCATCACCATCGAGGCGCAGTCGGCGCCCACGGTGTCCGGCGACTGGTCAGCGGACCAGCGCCAGGCCTGGACCGGCGCCGACGGCGAGCCGCGCATCCAGTTCAACCTGCGGACCGAGGCCGGGGACAGCCGTTGGGGCTTCGGCATCCGGGCCGAGGAACTGCAGGGGTTGCCGCCTTCCGCGTTCAGCGGCGTCGCTCGCGACGTCAGCTTCAGCTGGACGCGGGAGGCCGGCACGTTCCGCTTCACGGGCACCTTCGACGCCGGCCGGGGATCCGGCCGCTACACGTTCGCGCCAACCCCCACCTTCCTCACCGCGATGAGCGGCCTCGGTTATCGCTCCCTCTCGGCGGAAGACGCGTTGCGCATGGCCGTGCTGGACGTGACAACGGGCTACGTCCGCGAGCTCGGCCAGGCCGGCTACGCCAACTTGCCGCTCGATACGCTCACCCGGATGCGCATCCACCGCGTGTCCGCGGCAGAGATCCGCGAGCTGGCAGCACTTGGCTACAAGGGCCTCGACGCCGACACGCTGGTGCGCATGCGGATTCACCGCGCGACGCCGGAGGCGGTGCGCGCGCTGCAGCAGCTCGGTCTGGGCACGCTGGAGCCCGAGGCACTGATCCGTCTGCAGATCCACCAGGTGACGCCCGAGTTCGTGCGCGGCCTCCGGGACCGCGGCTATACCGGCCTTCGCGCCGACGATTACGTCCGGATGCGCATCCACCGCGTGTCGCTCGAGGAAATCGATCAGCTGAAGGCGCTGGGCTTTGGCGGGCTTGGCGCGGACGAGCTGGTGCGGTTTCGCATCCACAAGGTGACGCCAGCCTTCATCCGCGAGATGCGGGACGTGGGCTTCGTCACCGTCACCGAGGACCAGCTCGTGCGCATGCGCATCCACAGAGTGGACGCGCAGTTCGTCCGCGACGCCCGCGCGGACAGCTACGCGATGACGACCCCCTCGGACGCGGTAGACCTGGCCATCCGGGGCCCACGGTACACGCGCGCGCGGAAGCGGTAGAATCCCCTCGTTTAGAAGGGATTCTCCATGCGCCTGCGCTCCGCCCGATTCCTGCTCGTCGCCTGCCTCAGCCTCCTGATCGTCGCGCCCGCGGTGGCGCAGTCGGCTCCCACGCCCGAGCAGTACTTCGGGTTCCGGATCGGCACCGACGGCGAGCTGGCCCGCTATCCGAAGATCCTCGAGTACTTCGCGATGCTCGCGAAGCAGACGGACCGGGTGAAGTTCGAGGTCCTCGGCAAGTCGACGATGGGGAACGACTACGCACTGCTGCGCATCAGCTCCCCGGAGAACCTCGCGAAGGTCGACCGGCTCGTGGAGATCAACCGGCGGCTGGCGGACCCGCGCGGGCTCTCCGATGGCGAAGCGCAGAAGCTTGCGGCAGAGGGCAAGCCCTTCTACCTCGTCTACGCCACCATCCACTCCACCGAGGTCTCCAACGGCCAGGCCATCCTCTACATCGTCCATCGGCTGGCGACGGAGAGCTCACCGTTCATCCGCGAGATTCTCGACAACTCGGTGATCCTGATGATCCCGTCGGTGAACCCCGACGGCCAGCACCTGGTCATCGACCACTGGTACAAGACGAAGGGCACGAACTACGGGAGGGTCTATCCGGACCTGTACCACAAGTACGTCGGCCACGACGACAACCGCGACTGGTTCATGTTCACGCAGAAGGAAACGCGCATGAACATCGACCTGGTGCAGAACAGGTACAAGCCCATCATCACGCACGACATGCACCAGCAGGGCCCGAACGGCTCGCGCATCTTCGTGCCGCCGTTCACCGATCCGTTCGACCCGAACATCCACCCCATCCTCTCGCTCGGGCAGGCGACGGTCGGGCAGGCCATGGCGTCGGCGCTGATCGGGGAGGGGAAGGAGGGTGTGGCGTGGCTGCAGTCGTACGACATGTGGAGCCCCGCCCGGCAGTACATGGCCTATCACGGCCAGCCGCGCATCCTCACCGAGATTGCCAACAGCGGCGGCAACCTGGCCGACCCGTACGTGAACCCGCAGCGGGGCAGGCCCCTCGGCTCGCAGGAGCCGCGCTGGAACTTCCCGGTGCCCTACTCGAAGGACACGTGGACGCTGGGGCAGCAGGTGGACTACGGCGTCACGGCGGCGCTGGCCGGCATGTCGCACGTGGCGAAGTACGGGCGCGAGTGGCTCTACAACTTCTATCGCGTCCACCGCGACTGGGTGAACTACGACAAGGGCCCGTACGCCTTCGTCATCCCCGCCACGCAGCGCGATCAGTTCGCCACGTACGAAATGCTCGAGATTCTCGAGTTCGCCGACGTCGAGATCCACCGGGCCACCGCGGCGTTCTCCGCGAACGGGAAGCAGTACCCGGCCGGGTCCTACGTCATCAAGACCGCGCAGCCCTACGGCGCTTTCGCGAAGACCATGCTCGAGAAGCAGGTGTATCCGGACCTGCGGGTGTTCCCGGGCGGGCCGCCGGAGCCGCCCTACGACGTGACCGGCCACACGCTGTGGATGCTGATGGGCGTGACGGTGGACGCGGTGGACAAGGCCTTCGACGCGCCGCTGGAGATGGTGAAGGCCGTGAAGCCCATCACGTCCCCGGTGCCAGCGCGGCCGCGGGCGGCGTACCTGGTCGGGCCCGAGTCCTACGGCGTGTTCAAGCTGGTGGCAGAGCTCCAGAAGGCGAACATCCCGACCTTCCGTGCGGGCGCGGCCTTCGAGAACCGCCCGCCCGGGACCTTCGTCATCCCGTCCACGCCCGCGTCCCAGAAGATTGTCGAGCAGGCGGCGGCATCGCTGGGGCTCGTGGTCTCCGCGGCAGACCGCATGCCGGCCGTAGACGGCTTCCGGCTCAAGGCAGGCACGAAGGTGGGCTTGTGGAAAGGCGCCGGCAACATGCCCGGCGGGTGGCTCCTGTGGCTCCTCGAGCAGTACGGACTCAATCACGACATCGTGAAGTCTCAGGACTTCAACGGAGACCTCAACGCGAAGTTCGACGTCATCCTCCTGCCATCGGGCACGTCCAGGGCGCGTATCGTCAACGGGCTCGATCCGAAGCGGAACGCGGCGGAGTGGTCGTGGGCGTACGGCGTGGGCGAATCCGGGTGGACGAAGCTGAAGGCGTTCGTCGAGAACGGCGGGACGCTGCTGTCCATCGGCACGGCGGTCGAGACGGCGCGCGAGCTGCTCGACCTGCCCATCGAGAAGGCGCTGCCCGAAGCGCCCCCGCGGTTCGGTCCACAGACGACGTCAACGACCGCCCCCGAGTCGGGGGCCACAGTGGAGGGCGCGCTGCGCGACGCGTTCAGCAGCCCCGCGCGGCTGATGCAGACGCTGCGCGACCGCGTGGCGGATCCCACCTCGCTCTTCTTCTGCCCGGGCTCGCTGCTGCAGAACGAGTTCGACACCTCTAACCCGGTGGCGTGGGGCATGCCCGAGGCCTGGCCCATCTTCTTCGAGTCGGACCAGGCCTATCGCCTGCGGCCGGGCTTCGGCGTCGACACGAAGGTGGTGTCGCGTTACCCGCGCGAGAACGTCCTGCAGAGCGGGTGGCTGCTGGGCGAGGAGTACTTGAAGGATCAGGCCAACATCGTCTCGTTCCGCATCGGCAAGGGCTACGTCGTCACCTACGGCTCGCAGGTGGATTTCCGCACGCAGCCGCGCGCGACGTTCCGGCTCATCTTCAACGCGATGTTCCACGGGCCGTCCACGGCGGTGAGTGCGGCGCAGATGGGGAAGTGAGCGCCCTTCGTGCCCTTCGTGTTCCCGTGACAGTCCTCGCCGTTGCGGGCGCGGTGGTCGCGCACACCGCGCCAGCCTTCGCGCAGGCGGACGCGGGGCCGCTGGCGACGTGGCGTGACGGCGAGATCCGGGAGGTCTACGACCCGTCCGCCCGGGAGACGCGGGTGTTCGTGGCCGTGATGCCGTCGGGGCCGCAGGGTACGCCGACCGTGGTCCTCTCGGCCCGCTGGCCCGGCCGGGTGCCGGAGAAGCCGCTCAACGAGTTCGAGGTGCGTGTCGAGGCCGGCCTCGGCGTCAACCCGAACTTCATCCGCAAGGCGACGCTCGCCTTCATCCTCGATCGCGACACCAGCGAACTGCGCGCGGTGGAGCTGTCGGACCGGCTCCGTCTGTCGGTTCCGGGTCCTGGGGTGGCCATCAATAGTGGCATCGCCACCCTGACGCTGCTCGAGCTCGTCCAGATGCTGCAGGCCCGCACCGTCAGCGGCGTGATTCTCGGCATTCCGGTCGAGTTCACCCCGGCACAGATCGAGGCGCTGCGCCGTTTTGGCGATCGCGTCCTGGCACCCCCGCGCCGACGCTGAAGGCACGCAATGCGTGTAACGCGTGTGCTGTTTTGCACGCTGCGCGGCACGCGTTCCACGTACGATGACAGAAGGGGCATCCCATGTTGAAGGAATTCAAAGAGTTCGCCATGCGCGGCAACGTCGTGGACATGGCGGTCGGCATCATCATCGGAGCGGCCTTCGGCGCCATCGTCACCAGCTTCGTCGGTGACGTGCTCATGCCGGTCATCGGGTTGGCCCTCGGAGGGGTGGACTTCTCGAACATGTTCATCGTGCTCAAGGAGGGCGCCACGCCAGGGCCCTACCCATCACTCGCGGTGGCGAAAGAGGCCGGAGCGGTCACCTTTGCGTACGGCCTGCTGGTCAACACGATTGTCAACTTCGTGATCGTGGCGTTCGCGCTCTTCATGGTCATCAAGGCGGTGAACGCGACCCGGCGTCCGCAGGCGCCGGTGGCGCCGCCCGAGCCTTCGAAGGAAGAGGTGTTGCTCACGCAGATTCGAGACCTGCTGGCCAAGCGCTGAGCTGGCGCGGAGCGAGTGCATCGAGTGCGGGTCAACGAAGTAGACTGGATCGAATCTTCTGGGGGTGACTTATGGGATTGAGAGACACGTACGCATATGCGATCCAGACGGCCAAGGGCAAGTTCCATGGCGGCGCTGAGGAACGCGACGGCAAGCTCCATTTCAAGGGGACGGTCGCGACGGAGGCCGATAAGAACGAGCTCTGGGACGCGATCAAGACGATCCCCACCTGGCAGAACGACATCGTCGCCGACATCAAGGTGACGGGCCCGCCGGCCGGTGCCGCGGCGGCCAGGACGTACACCGTGAAGGCCGGTGACACCCTGAGCGCGATTGCCAAGGAGCACCTGGGCAGTGCCAACGCCTACATGAAGATCTTCGAGTTGAACAAGGATCAGCTGACCGATCCCGACAAGATCAAGCCCGGGCAGGTGCTGCGCCTCCCGTAACCGCCGAGGCACCGGACCGTCGCGTGACAAGCGCCCGTGAGGCGCGCGGCTCGAGCCCCCGAACCGCGCGCCGTCGCAGGGCTAACGGTCAATATCCCAACCGGACCACCCCGGTCTTCTGTTCTCCCACCACGCCCTTCGACAGCCAGTCGAGCGACGCATCGAACATCAGCAGGTGGTTCTTCTCCCACATCGCGTTGTGCGACGAGCAGCCCAGGTCCACGAAGACCTTGTCGGCCGCGCCAAGGTCGTCATAGGCTGCGCGGACACGATCGGGCGGTACCTGCTTGTCGAGCACGCCGGCGATCATCATCGTGGGCACCCGCGTGCTGCCGATCATCGCGGCGTTCCAGCTCCACGTGGTGGTGAAGGGCGCGCGACGCACCCCCGCGCCCCAGGTGGCCCCAACCGGGTCGGATGCGAGCATCTCGGCCCACACGGCGTCGCGCACCGACGGGTGGTACTGGTCCGCGCACCCGACCTGCCGATTCCAGTTCGCGATGAACTCGCTGCGGGATTGCGTGTTGAAGACGGTGCCCGGGTTCGGGAGCGATGCCGGCGCGGTGGCCGGCGCGGCGCGATTGTAAGCGGGCGCGAGCAGCACCATCCGGTTCACCTTGTCCGGATGCTGTGCCGCATATCCGCCCGCGCGCGGGCCGCCGAGCGACCAGGCGACGAGGCTCACCTTCTGCACGCCGCGGAGTTTTCGGATGTGGTCCACCACCGCATCGATGTCGTGCCAGTCGGATGCAATGTTGGTGAGCTGCCCCGGATAGGTCGGCTTGCACGGTGCGGCGATCAGGCCCGGCACGAACTGCGCCTGCTGCGCCTCGGACAGGTTGCACGGATCGTTCATCGGGGCCGGGCGCGTCGAGCGCCCGTAGCCCGTGGTGTCCATCGAGAAGGCATCGAACCCGGCGCTCGCGAGATAGGCCATCCAGCTGTGGTCGCCGATTGGCGTGTCGAATGCGACCTCCGCAGGCGTGCCGGCGCCGTGGACGAACAGGACGACTCGGTCGGGCGCCGCGAGGCCGCGGAGTGCCACGCCGGCGCTCACGCGCTCGCGCACATAGATCTGGGCGGATTGCCCGGCCATCGACGGCACCACCGACGTCACGCGCACGTAATGGTCGACGGTCAGCAGCCGCTGGCCGTCGTCCGCGGCGGACGGCACGGTGACGTTGAGCAGGACCGCGACAAATGCGGCGGCGGAGAGCGCGGGCGGTTTCATGGGTGGCCTCGCGCGAATTCTTGCACGAAAATGAAGCGGCGCAGCTGAGCTCCGGACACCTATGGCAGACGACATCTGGCGGTGGGACACGACGCGGGTGGCCGGGGCCATTGCCCGGCGGGAGATCTCGTCCCGCGAGGCGGTGACCGCGTGCCTGGGCCGGATGGCCGCGGTCAACCCGCGGCTGAACGCGGTGACCGTGGATCTCGGCGCAGCCGCGCTCGAGGCTGCCGATCGTGCCGATGCGGCCGTCGCGCGCGGCGACTCGCTCGGGCCGCTGCATGGCGTGCCCATCTCCATCAAGGAGAACGTTGACCAGGCCGGCTGCGCCACGACGAACGGGGTCGTGGCCTTCCGCGACGTCATCGCGCGAGAGGACAGCCCGGTCGTGGCCAACCTGAAGGCCGCCGGCGCCGTGATCATCGGCCGCACGAACACGCCGGCGTTCAGTTTCCGCCTCGATACCGAGAACGAGTTGCGTGGCCGGACCTTCAGCCCGTGGTCCGCAAGGCACACGCCCGGCGGGTCGAGCGGCGGGGCCGCCGCGTCGGTCGCCGCCGGCATCACCCCGCTCGCCCACGGCAACGACATTGCCGGTTCGGTCCGCTACCCGGCCTACTGCTGCGGCCTGGTGGGGCTGCGGCCGTCCTTCGGTCGCGTGCCCGCGTTCAACCCCAGTGCCACGGCGGAGCGCTCGATGTCTTCGCAACTGCTGTCCGTGCAGGGGCCGCTCGCGCGCACCGTGCGCGACGTGCGCCTCGCCCTGCGCTCGATGGCCGCGCGCGACCCGCGGGATCCGTGGTGGGTGCCCGCCCCGCTCGAGGGCGAGCCGCGGCCGCGGCAGGTGGCCGTCGTCACCGACCCCGAGGACCTGGCCGGCGCCCGCCTGCACCCCACGGTTGCCGACGCCCTCCAGAAGGCGGCGGCGTGGCTCGCGGACGCGGGCTACGAGATCGTCGAGACCCGGACGCCCGGCTTCACGCGCGCGATGGAGCTGTGGCTCGCGATGCAGATGCCCGAGATTCGGCTCTACCTCTGGCCGGTCATCGAGCAGTACGGCGACGCGGGCATCAACCGCGCGATGGGCCTGATGATCGCCGCCTACCCCGAGGAGGACGGCGTGGCCTACATGAAGGCGCTGGCCGAACGCGCGCGCGTTGTCCGCGAGTGGCAGCGATTCTTCGAGCGGGTGCCGCTGGTCCTGGCGCCGGTCTGCACCGAGCCGGTGTACGAACGCGGCTTCGATCTCGAGAGCCGTGAGCGCACCGCCGCGCTGTGGCGCGAGTGTGTCACGCTGACGGCCGTGCCGGTGTTAGGTGTGCCGGGGCTGGCAGTCCCGACGGGGGTCGTGGATGGTCTACCGACGGGCGTGCAGATCCTCGCCCCGCGCTTCCGCGAGGATCTCTGCCTGGCCGCGGGAGAGGCTATCGAGGCACGCGCGGCCATGAGCGCGCGGCCGCCAATCGACATCGCGTGGTGAGGGGGCCCCCCGAACTAGCGCGACCGCATATAGGCGATCACATCCGCCGCATCCTGCGCATTCATCCGGAACCGGGGCATGGGGGCGCGCAGCCGCGTGCCCAGCCGCCCGATCGCCCCCTCGGTCAGCAGACGCATGGCCGCCGCATCCGTGTAGCCGGGCAAACCGGCGTTGCGCGGCGCGACGGCCGCCCAGTCGTTGGGCCACGGCGGCGAGAACGGGATGTTGCCGCCCATGAACTCGCGGCCCGGGATGATTTGGCCGCTCATGTCGCGCGTGGAGTGGCACTCGTTGCACATGGCGACGCTCTCCACCAGATAGCGCCCACGTTCGGCGTTCCCAGCGAGCCCGGCGACCAGCGAACCCGTGGATGGGGGTTGCGACCCCTCGGAACGGGCCGACTGGGCCGCGAGATGAGAGCTGGCGACGAACAGGGCGGCAGACACTGCGAGCACGCGAACGGTGGACATACCGGGGCCTCCTGCCCGGGGATTATGCCACCCGTCCGGCCCCGCCCGCTGGCGCCGGTGGCCCGGCCCGGGTGTTCGTGACACCCCGGCCGGCCCATCGACATCTCAGGGTAAGTGGGCTAGACTGCCCGACGAATCGCGGCGCCTGTCCGGGTCAGGGGCCGCGCGAGGATTCCATGCCCTGTCAGCTCCATGTGCTCGGCTGCTGTTGTTGCGGCGGCTTCCTTTCCGGGAAGCCGGGAGCGTCGACGCCATGAGACACCTGGATTCATGACACCAATGCGCGTCAACCCTCTCGGCCCTCCCAGTTCCCGGAGGGCCGTTTTCGTTTCGTCCCAGGAGCGCGTATGAACCTTGCCGTCCTTCTCAACGTGGCCGTGTTCGCCCTCACCATCGCCTGGCTGGTGCGCCGGGCCAGGAGCGGCGCCAAGCTGTCCACCAACGTGCTCATCGCCCTGCTGCTCGGCGTCGTGCTCGGGGCGGTCGCCCAGGCCATCTATGGGCTCGGGAGCGCCACCATCCGCGACACGATGACCTGGGTCGGCGTCGTCGGGGGCGGCTACGTGCGACTGCTGCAGATGGTCATCGCGCCGCTGGTGCTGATCTCGATCCTGGCGGCGGTGACCAGGCTGAGCAACGCCCGTTCGCTGGGCGCCATCAGCGCGGGCGTCATCGGCTTGCTGCTGGTGACCACCGCGATCTCGGCCAGCATCGGCATCGGCATGACCCGGCTGTTCGGGTTGCGGGCCGATGGCCTGGTCCAGGGCGCCCGCGAGCTCGAGCGCGGCAGCGCGCTCGAAGCGCAGGTGACCGAGGCGGCCAGGCTCACCATCCCCTCCCTGCTGCAGTCGTTCATCCCGACCAACATCTTCGCGGACCTGGCCGGCACACGCTCCACGTCCGTCATCGGCGTCGTCGTGTTCGCCGTTCTGCTCGGCCTGGCGGTGCTCTCGCTGCGGCGCGAGAAGCCGGAGCTCGGCGACCGCATTCTCCAGGGCATCGACACCTTCCAGCAGTTGATCCTGCGGCTGGTGCGCATCGTCATCCGCCTCACGCCCTACGGCGTGCTGGCGCTGATGACGCGGGTCGTGGCCACGTCGAACGTGAACGATGTGATCAACCTGGGCGGGTTCGTCGTGGCCTCGTACATCGGGTTGGGCGTCATCCTGGCGGTCCACGCCACCATCCTGGCGCTGACGGGGCTGAGCCCGGTGCGCTTCTACCAGAAGATCTGGCCGGTGCTCACGTTCGCCTTCACGTCCCGGTCGAGCGCCGCGGCCATTCCCCTCAGCGTCGAAACGCAAATCACACGCCTGGGCGTGTCACCGGCCATCGCCAACTTCGCGGCCAGCTTCGGCGCGACCATTGGGCAGAACGCCTGCGCCGGCCTCTACCCGGCGATGCTGGCGGTGATGATTGCCCCGAGCGCCGGGATCGATCCGACGTCGCTGTCGTTCATGGCGTCGGTGGTGATGGTGGCCACGCTCGGTTCGGTTGGCATCGCGGGGGTGGGTGGCGGCGCCACCTTTGCGGCGCTCGTGGTGCTCTCCACCCTCAACCTGCCCGTGGCGCTGGCGGGCCTGCTCATCTCGGTGGAGCCGCTCATCGACATGGGCCGCACCGCGGTCAACGTCAGCGGGTCGATGACCGCGGGCACGGTCACGAGCCGCCTGTTGGGCCAGACCGATCTGGCCGTGTTCGCCGCGCACGACAACGGCGCGATCATGGTCACCCCGGACGAGACGGAGGCTGGCAAGATGCCCAGACCGGCGGTGCCTGCCGTCTGATTGCGTACCCGTATCGTCCGACGCTCCCAAGGAGGATTCGAATGGGCCTGATCATCACCATCATCGTCGGTGCCATCGTGGGCTGGCTGGCCAGCATCGTCATGAAGACCAACGCCCAGATGGGGACCATCGCCAACATCCTGGTCGGCATCGTGGGCGCCTGGCTTGGGGGCCTGTTGGCCGGCATGCTGGGGATCATGGTCACCTCCACCCTGGCCTCGATACTGGTGGCCATCGTCGGCGCGTGCGTGCTGATTGCCCTGCTGAAGGCGGTGGGCGTGCTGAAGTAGCAGGACCCGGCCGCGGTGGCCGCGGGCCGCCGCGGTCTACTCGATCCGCAGGTTGGCCACCGGGTCGGCCGACGATGCCCGCACGGCGGGCAGTGCCGCGGCGACCAGCGCGGCGATGGCCAGCAGCACACCGGTAGCGACGAGCGTGCCGGCGTCGCCCGGTTTCACCTCGTGCAGCTGGCTGGCGATGAGCCGGGACGAGGCCAGCGCACCGAGCGCGCCGAGCCCGAGGCCGAGCGCGACGAGCGTGGCGGTTTCGCGCAGGACCAGGCCGAGAATCGACCGCCGCGACGCGCCCAGCGCTATCCGCACGCTCACCTCGCGGGCACGACGCCTGACCGAATAGCTCACCACGCCGTACACGCCGAGGACTGTCAGCAGCAGCGCCAGCAGCGCGGCCACCGCCATCAGCGTCGTGAGCAGCCGCTCACGGTCGGCCCCGGAGGCCACCAGCGACGTCATCGACCGGATCTTCCACATAGGCTGTTCGGGATCGACCGACCACACCGCCTGTTGCACGGCGCGCGCGGACGCCATGGGGTCGCCGGTCGTGCGCGCGACCATGGTGGCGAAGATGGCGGGGCTCTGGGCGAAGCACGCGTACAGTTGCGGCCCGATGCCGGCTCGATAGCCGGCGTGCACGGTGTTCCCCACCAATCCCACCACCACACCCTGGCCAGGCACTCCAGCCGCGCGCACCCGCCTGCCGACGGGGGATTGGCCAGGCCACATGCGATCGGCGAGATGGCGGTTCACCAATACCGCGAGGGGCGCGCCGGGTGTGTCACTGCTGCCACAAACACGGCCGGCGACGACGGGAATTCCCATGGCCGCGAAATAGTCCTCGGTCACCGCGTTGACGATGGCCACCGGCGCCGCACCTCGGTCCGGCTCGGGATCCTCCGCGCGCCAGACGGCCAGGCGACTGCCGTTCCCGCTGAACGGCAGCGCGCTCGTCAGCGCGGCCCGTTCCACCCCGGGCACCTGGCCGACGCGCGCAAGGATGCGCCGGTGCACGTCCCATTGCTGCGGCGGATGCGCGTACTTGTTGCGTGGCAGGCGGTACTCGAGTGTCAGGAGGCCGTCGGGCGTGAATCCCACATCGCTGCGCACCATCTGCACCAGGCTCTTCGTGAGCAGCCCCGCTCCAACCAGCAGGACGAGCGACAGGGCGAGCTCGGCGACAACCAGTGCGTGCCGTAGCCGGCCACGGCCGGCGTCGGTGGACCGGCTCCCTTCCTGAAGGCTCGCGCGCAGGTCCGCGCGGGACCCTCGCAGAGCCGGCACGAGGCCAAAAACGACTCCGGTGACGATCGACACGGTCACTGTGAAGATCAGCACCGTCGGGTCCGGGCCGATCGTCGATCCCCGTGGCAGCGGCGGAGCCATCGCCAGCAGACCCTCGGTGAGGGCGGCACCCACGAGCAAACCTAACCCGCCACCCGCCAGCGAGAGGGCGAGGCTCTCGGTGAGCAGTTGCGCCGCCAGCCGGCGGCGCCCGGCGCCCAGCGCGGCGCGGACCGCCATCTCGCGCACCCGGGCGGTCCCGCGAGCCAGGGTCAGGTTGGCCACGTTTGCGCAGGCGATGAGCAGCACCAGCGAGACCGCGCCCATCAGCACGTACAGCGGCGTGCGGACGAATCGGACGGCGACCGTGTGGAACGGCACGATCTCCGCGGACCAGCCGGCGCTGGTCTCGGGATGGGCCGCGGACAGCTGTTCGGATACCTGCCTGAGCTCGGCGGAGGCGGTCTCGACGGGCACGCCGTCGGCGACGCGCCCGAAGGCGAACATGGCGCGGCGTTCGCGCGTGGCCGCGGGCAGGCCCGGCCTGCTGGCCAGTCCCCGCAGCGACGCGTATTCGGGAGACGCCGTCACCGGCAGGTAGACCTCGATCTCGTCGAAGGGAAACTCGAACGCGCGCGGGAGCACGCCGATGACCTCGAACGGCTCGTTGTTGAGCGTGAGCGTCCGCCCGAGGATAGAGGGATCTGAGCCGAAGCGTCGCGTCCACACGCCGTACGGAAGTACGGCGACGCCGCGTGCGGTGGGCCCATCCTCCCCAGGCGAGAAGTCCCGGCCCAGCAGAGGAGAGACGCCCAGCGCCCGGAAGAAGTCAGCGGTGACGAACGCGGCTCTGAGGCGATCGGGTTCGCCGGAACCGGTCAGGTTGGCCGTTTGCGATCCGAAGAGCGCCAGGTGGCGGAACGACGTGAGCCGCTGCTGCCAGTCCTCGAACGTGGGCATCGCGACCTGCGTGGTGGCACCCGTTGGATCCCGCTCGAAGACCATGACCACCTGTTCGGGACGGTCGTAGGGGAGCGGGCGGAGGAGCACGGCGTTCACCACGGTGAACATCGCGGAGGTGACGCCGATGCCCAGGGCCATCGTGCCGATGACCGTGGCCGTGTACGCCGGTTGCACCCGGAATGAACGGAGCGCCAGCCGCAGGTCGTTGACGAGCGTGGTCATGGCGGAATCTCCGGAATGGCGGGGGAAAGGACGGGGATGGTCGCGCATGGCGACGCGCTCGGCCAGGCCCTGGCGGACCGTGTCGAGCAGGATGCGCAGCCAGAACCGAACGCGTGGTCTCGGCGCGGCCGCGTGCAGGTCGTCGAAGAGCTCGAGCAGATCTCGCTCGAACCGTGCGCGAAACGACACGGGGTAGCAGCGAAGCAGGACCCGGTAGGTCTGCAGGGCGCGCTTCGACCCTGCGCCCATCACCGCGCTCCCGGTGATCGTGACAGGCGTGCGCGCGCGTCGGCTAGCACGCCTTCGAGGCGGCGAGTTTCTTCGGCGGCGGCGTGGCGCCCGAGGTCGGTGATGCGGTAATACCGGCGCCGCTCGTCATCGGCCGACGCGGGCCGGCGGTCCGACTCCTCGATGAGCCCGGTGTCGAGCATGGTCTTGAGGTGGCGGTACAGGTTGCCGGGCTCGAGCTCCAGGCGGGACGCGGTGCGCCGGGCGATGTCCTGCACCAGGGCGTAGCCGTGCAGATCGGCATCAATCAGCGATAGCAGCACCTGGAACACGACGGGCCGGAGCGGCAGGAGGCGTTCAACGGCGTGGCGGGAGGGCCCCATATGTGATTGGGACAACTATAATCAATTTGAGCATAGTGTCAAGCGCGGGCTGGCACGATACCCCCGAATCTGCTGCGGTTTCTGCCACGTGCGCAGAAACTGCGCCGTTGGACTCCGATCGTGACAGTCCCCCGTTACGTCCGCGTGGCGGCGAATTCGCGCGTGAAAAGCGCCGGCACCCCGCCAGTGTGCAGGAACACGATGGTGTCGGTGGGCGGGATGTCGCCGGCGCGCACGTGGTACAGCAGCGCCGAAAAACCCTTCGAGGTGTAGACCGGGTCGAGCAGGATGGCCTCGGTGCGGGCCAGCAGGTCGATGGCCTCGAGCCCGGCGGCGGTGGGGATGGCGTAGCCTTCGCCGATGAAGCCCTGATCGGTGAAGAGATCGTCGCGATCGACGCGGGCTGACACCCCGAGCAGCGCGGCCGCCTCGTTCGCGGCCTTCTTCGCGCGCTCGATCTTCTCAGGCTCGCCGGCGCTCACGGCGACGCCCCAGAGCTTGTACGGCGCGTCACTGAGCTTCGCGCCCAGGGTCAGACCGGCCTGGGTGCCCCGCGAGCCGCTGCCGAAGTAGAGCCGCGTGGGCGCGGCGCCCATGCCGCGCAGCTGGCCGACGAGCTCCGCCGTGCCGGTCACGTAGCCGATTGCGCCGACCGCGCTCGAACCGCCGACCGGGATCACGTATGCTCGGCGACCCGCGGCGGCTTCTTCACGCACAACGTTGGCGACGACTTCCTCGTCCCGTCCCACCGCCAGCATGGGGTCCTCGGACGGCACGAACCTGACGTCGGCGCCGAACAGCCGATCCAGCAGCAGGTTGCCTTCCACCAGCGGGACGTCGTACCGCGACGTGAGCACGAGCACGCATCGCAGCCCGGCGATGCACGCCGCGGCGGCCGTCATCCGCGCGTGGTTCGACTGCACGGCCCCGGTGGTGATCACGGTATGCGCTCCCTGCGCGAGCGCGTCGGCGATGAGGAACTCGAGCTTCCTCGCCTTGTTGCCCCCCAGGCCCAGCGCCGTGAGGTCGTCGCGCTTGATCAGGATGCGGGGGCACTTCGATGGCCCACCCAGCGCCGCGCGCAGCCGCACGGCATCGGTGATGGGGGTCGGCAGCGTCGCCAGCGGATAGCGCGGAAGGTCAATCACCCAATCACCCAATCACCCAATCAGCCAATCAGCCAATCACCAATCACCAATTAATCACCCATCATCAATCTGCAATCACCATTCAATCGCCAATCTGCAATCACCAATCGCTCAATTCTCTCCGTACACACCCGGCCTCCGACAATCGTCCGCACCACCTTCGTGGTGAGAATCTCGTCATCCGGTACCGTGAGGATGTCTTTGGAAAGGACGGCGATGTCCGCCAGCTTGCCCACGGCCAGCGAGCCCTTCAGCGCCTCTTCCTTCGCGGCGAAGGCCCCGTTCCACGTGTACGACTTCAGCGCCTCTTCGCGCGACATCTTCTGGTCGCCGTAGAACACCGATCCGTCCGTGGCCTTGCGCGTGACGCTGGCGTAGTAGCTGGCAATCGGGTCGATGCGTTCCACGGGCACGTCGGTTCCATTGCTGACGATGGCCCCCGACTTCATCAGCTTCTGCCAGACGTAGGCGCCTTCCTCCGCCCGGGCGGCGCCCAGGCGCGCCGTCACGTACGGCGCATCCGACGTGCAGTGGATGCCCTGCATCGCGGCGACCACGCCCAGCTGCCCGAACCGCGGGATGTCGGCCGCGCTGATGTGCTGTGCGTGCTCGATGCGCCACCGCAGGTCCTTCTTGTCGGGATTCGCCTTGAACGTGGCCTCGTAGACGTTCAGCACCTCGCGATTCGCGCGGTCGCCGATGGCGTGGATGCAGAGTTGGGTGCCGGTGTCGGCAGCAATCTTCGCTGCCTCCTCGATGCTGGCCATCGGCACCGTGTTGAGGCCGGTGCTGCCCGGCGAGTCGGCGTACGGCTCCAGCAGCCACGCGCCGCGCGAGCCCAGCGCGCCGTCGGCGGTCACCTTGATGGCGGCGACGGTGAGGTGGTTGTCGGCCATGCCGATCACCTTCTCCTTCGCCAGCTGCTCGCGCAGGCGCTCGTTGCTGTCGCGCACCATCACCCACAGGCGGATACCCATCTTGCCTTCGCTGGCCACCTGCTTGTAGAGGGCCACGGTGTCGAGGTTCACGCCGGCATCCTGGAAGCTGGTGACGCCCTTCGAGAACGCCTCCTCGATGGCCAGTTCGATCTGCCGCCGCGCGTCGGCGGCGCGTTCCTCGGGGGTCTTCGCCGCCTGCCACGCGCCGAGAGCCTCTTCGACGAGCCCCGAGGCCGTCTCGCGGAACACGCCGATGGGCCGGCCCGCCTTGTCCTTCAGGATGTCCCCGCCGGCCGGGCTCGGCGTGCGTGCCGTGACACCAGCCAGCTCCATGGCCTTCGCGTTGGCGTAGACGGCGTGGCCGCTGGCGTGCTCGAGCACCACCGGGTTGTCGGGCGATACCTTGCTGAGCGCCTCGTGAACGGGGAAGCCCTCCACGTTGGGCGAGGGCACCGACGTCCACTTCTCCTGGTGCCAGCCGCGGCCCTGGATCCATTCGCCCGGCTTGGCCGTCTTCACCGCCTCGGCGACGGTAGCCACGATCTCGTCGAAGCTCTTCACGTCCATCAGGTCGAGCACCATGCGCGACTGCCCGAGGCCCATGAAGTGCCCGTGCGATTCGATGAAGCCGGGCACGGCGGTTTGCCCCGCCAGGTCGATGACGTTCGTGTTCGGTCCCACGTACGCCTGCACGTCCTCGTTGGTGCCGAGCGCCACGATGCGGTCGCCGCGCACGGCCACGGCCTGGACCTTCGGCTGGCTGGCCTCCATCGTGACGATGTTGCCACCGCGCAGCACCAGGCTGGCCGGCTCTACGGGGGGCTGGCTGCTGCAGCCCGCGACAAGCGCCGTCGCGGCGCAGATCCCTATCCACCTCGAACCCATGATGTTCTTGCCTTTCACTCTTCTCTGTGCACGGTTTGTCTTCAGGCTGCGGGACTACTCCGGCAACCTGCTGGGAGCCAGCCGGGCGAGCTCGGGCCGCGTGATGCGGATCTGACCGTCCCTGATGTAGGGCCCGAGCGCGACGGGACGATCCTCGATGCTCATTTCAACCGAGTCGGCGGTGCCGACGGCCAGGTACACGGGCAGGGGGCCCACTTGCAGCTCCTCGCCGGCTTCGAGCCGGCGCTCGACCACGCGGTTGTCGGGATAGCGGACGAAGATCCACGTGGCCTTGCCCACGGTGACGCGGACCGTCGAACCCTCGCCGGAGGCGCCGACGGCGGCGGTCGCCGGCAGCGCCCGCACCGATGAGGGCGACCTCGCCGCCACGCCGATCGGCTGTGCCGGAAGCAGTTCGGCGCTGACGGCCATCGTCTCGCGGCCGGTCCCGGAAGGGGAGACGGGAACCAGCCAATAAGCGCCAGCGCCGATGGCCAGGACGGCCGCGGCCGCGCCAACCGCCTGCCAGGAGCGCGACCACACCTCGAGCCGACCGGCCGTCCGCCGCGGGGGCATCTCGGCCAGCGTCATGCGAAGGCCGAAGCTCTCGTCCGGCTCCTCGTCGAGCAGATCGTCGGACATGCCGACGAAGGCCATGTACTTGCGCAGGGCCTTCAGGAAGTACGCATGGGTATAGAAGGCCGACGCATCCGCGTGCTCGAGACCCACGACCTGGCCTCTCGAGAGCATCAACTTCGACGCGACATCATCGACGGAGACTTGCCGGGACATGCGCGCGTCCGCGAGCTGCTGGCCAATGGCTTCGCAGCAGCGGGGAAGCGCCGCCATCCGAGACGAGTCCCCGTCGCTGGGGGGGCGACGACTCATCATCACGGACATTCTACGGCCACTGGGACTGCCGGGGCGACGGAATCCGCAACCGATTTGCACAAATGAACGGTCACCCGGGTCTGCTAGGCTGGATTTCGTGGTCCAGGTGGCGTCGCGGCTGCGACAGGTGCTCGAGGCGCCCTTGCCGGGGTTGGACGCACAGCTGCGGCTGGCGCCGAGCCCTCGCACGGGTTGGGATCCCTTCCGCGTACCCGAGGGACTCCGCGCGGCCGCCGTGCTGGTGCTGCTCTACCCCCACGACGATGGGGCGCTCCACGTCCCGCTGACCGTTCGCGGGGGCAGGCTACGGACCCACACCGGCCAGGTCTCGCTGCCCGGCGGCGCCGTCGACCCCGGTGAGACCTTCGTGATGGCCGCGCTTCGCGAGGCCGAGGAAGAAGTGGGCGTCGATCAGGCCGATGTGGACGTGCTCGGGCAGCTCACCCCGCTCCACATCCCTGTCAGCGGCTACCTGCTGCACCCGGTCGTCGGCATCACGACCCGCCGCCCCTTGTTCCGCCTCGCCCAACACGAGGTGGCACGGCTGCTCGAGGTGCCGATCAGCCGGCTGGCCGATCCGGCGGTCATTGCGCGCGAAACGCGCATGCTGCGCCGCGCCGGAACCCCCGAACCCGTGGAAGTGCCCTTCTTCGACCTCGACGGCGAGAAGGTGTGGGGCGCCACCGCGATGATCCTGGCCGAGTTCCTGGCAGTGGCGTCGAGTGCACGTCTCCGGTAGGTGCGCTCGGGACTTCGCCTCCTGGCGGTAGTCGCGGGCACCGGCGCCTGCGCGGACGACGTCCGTCGTCATCGCTCCCCGATCGTGCCGCCCGAAGTGCGGTCGGTGCTCCTACCGTCCCGCGGGGGCGGTTTTTCCCGGTCCAAACCCATCCCAGAACGGCTTCGGCATCGGCCGCGCCTCGGGCCAGACCATGTTCAGCGTGTCGCCCTCGTAGAGCTCGCCGTTCTTCATCACGTAGCGGATCGAGTTCGTGTGCCGGATGTTCTCGAGCGGGTTGCGATCGAGCACGAGGAGGTCCGCCATCTTGCCCACCTCCAGTGAACCGACATCCTGCTGCATGCCGATGGCCTCGGCCCCGTAGAGCGTCACCACGCGCAGCGTCTCGTGCGGCGTCAACCCGCCGGACCCGAGGTTCCATGTCTCCCAGTGCGCGCCCAGGCCCTGCAGCTGCCCGTGGCTGCCGAGTGCCGCGCGCCCGCCGGCATGGACGATGTCGGCCACCTGCTTGCCGATCTTCGTGTGCCCGTACTCCTCGGGCAGGAACCACTGCGGGCGGCGGCGCACCATGGTGTCGAGCAGCTCCTCGGGAATCCATCGCGCGAGCTTGGGATCCTTCGCGGTGTTCTCGGTCTCGAAGTAGAAGTTCTCGGACCACGGCGCGCCGTACGCCACGAGAATCGTCGGCGTGTAGAACGTCTTCGTCCGCGCAACGAACTCCACCACATCCTCGTAGAGCGGCATGATGGGCAGGCTGTGCTCCTGGCCCGAGTAGCCGTCGGCCATCTGCGTGAGGTTCAGCTTCAGGTCCAGCGAGCCTTCGATGGTGGCGGTGATGCCGTACTCCTTTGCCGCTTCGATGAGCCACTGGCGCACGAGGCGGTCGCCCGCCACGTACTGCTTGATGGTGTTGGTGCGATACGCGTCGCGGTATCGCTTCATGAACTGGAACGCGCGGTCGCGGTCCTCGATACCGGAGCTGCCGAAGATGCCGGGGCCGGTCGCGTAGACGCGCGGACCGGGGATCATGCCGGCGTCCACCATGTCGGCGTAGGCGAACACGTCCGGCGTGGACGTCTGCGGGTCGCGCGTCGTCGTCACCCCGTACGCGAGATTGGCCATGTACTGCCAGACCTCGGTCTGGTGCACGCCCCGCGGCGCCCACATGTGCGCGTGCGCGTCCACCAAGCCGGGCATGATGGTCTTGCCGCTCACGTCGATCGTGCGGGTGCCTGCCGGGGGACGCAGCGAGCCGCGCACGCCGACGCCCGCGATGCGGTTGTCGGTGACCAGCACGTCCCCGCGCTGGATCACTTCGTCACCCTTCATCGTCAGAATGCGCGCGCCGCTCAGCAGGACCGAGCCCTTCGGCCGCGCGCGGGGGCGTTCGACCACGAACTCCATCCGGCGCGGCTCGCCCGAGCCGTCGGACGGCTGGCTGAAGAAGAGCGCGCCCATCGCCCACGTCACCGTGGCGCCGTCGGCCGACCACGCGACGTAGTCTCCGCCCTCTTGTGAGAGCCGCGTGAGGGGGACGGACGCGCCGTCGCCGCGGCCCTGGACACGCACTTCAACGGTCTCGCGCCCCGCTCGCGGCACCGGCACGACGTAGTGCCGACCCTGGAGGTTGACGAATGCCCGCGCGCCATCGGGCGACAGGCGAATCTCCTCGGCGGCGGGCGGGTTATTGCCGGCGCCCGAGCCGGTCACGCGCAGATGGGTGCGGCGGTCGTAGCCGCTGATGTCGATGGACTGCAGGCCGCGCGACGCGCTGAGGTAGATGCGCGACGAGTCCTTGCCCGCGAAATGCGGGCGCCGCCCGTTCTGCGCCCCGGCGACGAACGTCGATGGGCCGCCCGTCGCGGGCATCCACCGGATCTCCAGCGTGTTGGGCGGGCTGATGCCGCCGATCTCGCTGGGCGCGTGCAGGCCCTGCTCCGGATCGTCCGCGGGTGGCGTGTCGAGCAGGATCGAGTACAGCTGGTCGCTGACCGCGCCCGACAGGTACACGACCTTCGAGCCGTCCGGTGTGAACGCCGGGTCGAGATAGTAGCCCTCGAAGCGCGTCAGCGTCTCGGGCGCGCCGCCCGTGGCGGCCACGCGTTTGATGTGCCCGCCGCGCGTGGTCCACGTGGCGTAGACGATGGAGCGGCCGTCGGGCGACCACGAGGGCATGAACTCGCCCTCGCGCGACGAAGCGGATGCAGCCCCGGTGTCCGTCACCAGCCGCGGCGTGCCGTTCGGCACGTCGGCGATGTACAGGCGGTTCATCGCGCTGAACACCGCCTGCCTGCCATCGGGCGAGAGCGACGGCCACCGGATGAGCCGCGCGCGCACCGTAGCGCCGTCGTCCATGCGGACGGGCGTGTAGACGCGGGGGGCGATCTCCGCCTTCACCGGCACCGTCATCGGGATCACGCGCGTGGCGCCCGTGGCGACATCCACGCGGTGCAGCTTTCCTCCGATGGGCACCACCAGCGACTGGCCGTCGGGCATGAACGCGTAGCCTGGTAGCGTGTCGCGCGACGCGCGCGATTCCTGGTCGTCCCGCGTCACCGGCAGCACCAGCCAGCGCTCGGCGCCGCTTTCCAGGTTCCGCACGCGAAGCCCCGTGTCCGTCTTGTAGCGCGTGCCGTACACGAGCCATTTGCCGTCGGGCGAGATCACCGGGCGCATGGCACTGCCCTGCGCGTTGGTCACCTGCGCGGCCTCGCCGGTCTCGCGATCGTGCCGGTGGATCTGCCACAGCGGGAACCGCGCGTTGTAGGTGAAGGTGCCCGTGCGCTGGGCGTAGTAGATGTAGCGGCCGTCGGGTGTGACCACCGCGCCCAGGCGATTGGCGGGTGGCGCGGGCGGCGGGCCTTCGGCGTCCGGCCCGCGTTGCGGCGGTGGCGCGGCGCCCACGCGCACGCCGTTGCCGCCGTCGCGGTGATACATGAACAGCCAGAACGTGCCCGGGTCCGGCGGCCGCGACTTCGACACGACAATGTATTGCCCGTCGGGCGTCCACGAGGGCGACACCATGATCTGCGGGCGATCCCGCGTCAGCCCGTCCTTGCTGACCGCGCGCGGGTTGTTGCCGTCCGCGTCGGCGATCCACAGGTTCTCGACGCCGGAGCGGTCGCTGAGGAACGCCAGCGTCTTGCCGTCGGGCGAGAAGCGTGGCTGGCTCTCGAACGAAAGCCCGCCGATGATGCGGGTGGCAGTGCCGCCCTCCACCGGCAGCGTGTAGAGGTCGCCCAGCACGTCGAACGCCAGCGTGCGGCCATCGGGCGAGACATCCACGGAGGGCCACGTGACCTCGTCCGTGGTGAACTCCAGCGTCTCGGCCGTGGTGAGCACCAGCCCCTCGGGCGGGCGCGAGGGCTCGCCGGGCTGCGTGCCCTGTTGCTGCGAGGCGTACGGCGTGGTTCCCCAGGTGAGGGCGGCGGCAACGAGCAGGATCGGGCGGAGCGGTCGCATCGGGTCCTCCGTGACCCGCCGATTCTACCCGCGCGCTACGGCTTTCTGCCGACGACCATGAACCACCGCTGGGACGAGCGGTCGTCGGTCGTGACGATCTCGAACCCCGCCTCGCGAAGTTCCCGCTCGATGCTGGCCGCGGAGACGCCGTGGCTGGTGCCCTCGTCGCGATCGGCGGTCGAGGCCGCCTCGCGCCCGCGGCGCGGCGGGAAGTCGATGATCACCAGCCGTCCCCCGGGCTTGAGCGACCGCCACAGGCTGCGATTCATCGCTCCGGGTTCGGCGAAGTGATGATAGACGTCGCGCATGAAGATGCCATCGCAGCACGCGTCCGGCAGGTTGGTATCCGTGACGCCACCCTCCACCACGGTGACGTTGTCGAGCCGCGCGTGGGCCACGGCAGTCCGGATCGCCACCCGCCGGCTCTCGCTGATCTCGTTGCTGTAGACACGGCCGCTCGCGCCCACGGCCTGCGCCAGCGACACGGTGAGCTCACCGGAGCCGGCGCCGACCTCCGCGAGGGTCATGCCGGGCTTCACCTGCAGGTGCTCGATGACCCGCCGGGCGTCGTCGGCGTTGTCCTGAGCCCCCAGGGGTGAACACGCGGCCAGCAGGGCCAGGACGAGTGCGAAGGGTGTTCTCGCGGCGCGCGACGGTGACAGGCGTGTTGGCATGGTGAGCCTCTTTGCTTCATCAGACGAAAGGCGGGCGCCGTTGGACGCCCCATGTACCCGCATGGGGTTTCTGTGGGACAATGCGCGCCATCTTCCGGAGGCCTCCGATGCTGCGCGTCTCTACGCTGATACTGGCGTTCCTGCCGCTGTTCGGCCCCGCGTCGGCGCACGCCGCCCGGGCGAATGACGTGAAGGTCACCGTACTCTCCACCATGCTCGTTGGGAACGCCAACGCCGGCGTGGGCGAGTGGGGGTTTGCCGCCGTGCTCGAGGTGGACGGCCAGCGCCTGCTCATCGACACCGGCGCACGGGCCGACACCGTGCTCGAGAACGCGGCCGAGTTGAAGGTCGACCTCGCGTCCATCACCGATCTCGTCATCACGCACAACCACGCCGATCATACGGGCGGGCTGCTCGTTCTCCGCCGCGCGCTGGCGAAGCAGAACCCGAAGGCGTTGTCGCGCGTGCACGTGCCGAAGGGGATCTTCTATCCGCGCCCCGGCCCCAACGGGCGCGAGGGCAACGGTCTGCTGCCGCTCAAGGCGCAGTACGAAGCCACGGGTGGCGTGTTCGTCGAGCATGCGGGTCCGACCGTCCTCATGCCCGGGGTGACGATGCTGGGACCGGTGCCGCGCGTGCACCCGGAGCGCAACTGGGGCAGCCCGCGCGGTGGTCCGGCCGGCCGGGTCCAGACCCCCGACGGGCTGGTCGAGGACAATGTGCCCGAGGACACCTCGCTGGTGATCGACACCGCCGACGGCCTGGTGCTCATCAGCGGGTGCGGGCATGCGGGCATCATCAACAGCATGGAGCACGCCCGCAAGGTGGTAAAGGCGGCGCCGATCGTGGCGGCCATCGGCGGGTTCCACCTGTTCGCGGCCAGCGACGAGACGCTGGCGTGGACGGCCGGCAAGCTCAAGGAGTTCGGCGTGCGGCACCTGCTTGGCGCGCATTGCACCGGCATCGAAGCCCTCTACCGGCTGCGCCAGCTCGCGGGGCTCACGCGGCAGACGGCCGTCGTCGGGGCCGTCGGGGCCAGCTACACGCACGGTAAGGGCATCGACGCCACGGCGCTCGCGCGCTGACGCGCGGGACGGGAGTCCGCTGCGACACATCTCTGCACAAGGAGCGTTCATGCGTCGGTTGCCTCTGATTGCCGCCCTCGTTCTTCTCGTCGTTGCCACCGCGCCGGCCGCCCAACAGCCGGGGGACGCACAGATCGACCAGCAGCGGCTGTCGCGTCTCGATGGCATGCTTCAGCAGTACGTGGACGAGAACCGCATCGCCGGGGCCGTGGCGCTGGTACTCAAGGACGGCAAGCCGGTGTACGAACGGGCCGTGGGCTGGCGCGACAAGGACGGCGGCGCCCGCATGACGCCCGACAGTGTTTTTCGCATTGCCTCGCAGACCAAGGCCATCACCAGCGTGGCGGCGCTGATGCTCGTCGAGGAAGGGAAGATTGGCCTCACCGATCCAGTCAGCCGCTACATTCCCGCCTACGCGAAGACGAGCGTGGCCGTGAAGAAAGGAACGGCCGTCGCCATCGTCCCCGCGAAACGCGAAATCACCATTACCGACCTGCTCACGCACACCGCGGGCATCTCCTATGGCACGGATAGCGCCGTGGCGAAGCAGTACGAAGCCCGGGGGCTGGGCCCTGCCGCCGGCTTTGGTTGGTACACCGCGGACAAGGACGAACCGGTGTGTCAGACCATGGAGCGGCTGGCGAGCCTGCCCTTCGCGGCACAGCCGGGCGAAGAGTGGGTCTACGGCTATAACACCGACATCCTCGGCTGCATCGTCGAGCGCGCTTCCGGCGTCTCGCTGGACGAGTTCTTCCGCGCGCGGATCCTCGGTCCGCTCGGCATGACCGACACCCATTTCTTCCTGCCCGCGGAGAAGAAGGAGCGCCTGGTGACGGTGTACGCCAGCGGGCCCGGCGGCGCCATCGTGCGGGCGCCGGACGGCCCCAGAGGGCAGGGACATTACGTGGAGGGACCGCGAAAGAACTACGCCGGCGGCGCGGGGCTCGTGTCCACCGCGCGAGACTACGCGCGCTTCCTCGAGATGGTGCGGAACGGCGGCGCGCTCGGGAACGTGCGGCTGCTCTCGCCGCGCACGGTGGCCCTGATGACGCACAACCAATCGGGCCTGCTGCACAACGGGCCGCGCCTCGGCTGGAGCCTGGCGTTCGAGACCACCGAGCTCGTGGGCGGCAACGGCGGCCTCGATCCGGTGGGCGCCTACGGGTGGGGAGGCGCCTACGGGTCGGTGTATCGCGTGGACCCATCGGGTGGCCTGGTGATGGTGCTGATGCTGAACCAGATTCCCAATGCCACGGACATCCGGTCGAAGTTCCAGACCCTGGTGCACCAGGCGGTGGTGCAATAGATTTGTTCGGGAGTCGGGAGTCGGGAGTCGGGAGTCGGGAACAGAACCTATGAAGCGCCAGTTGATCAGTTCCGGTTCCACCTTCGAAAGGGAGATCGGCTATTCGCGCGCCGTGGTGGTGGGCGACTGGGTATTCGTGTCGGGCACAACCGGGTTCGACTACTCGACGATGACCATTGCCGACGACCTGGCCGCGCAGACCGAGCAGACACTGCGCAACATCGAAGCGGCGCTGACCGAGGCCGGGTCGTCGCTCGCCGACGTCGTGCGCGTGCACTACATCCTGCCGAGAGCCGCGGATTTCCCGCAGTGCTGGTCGGTGCTCCGGACGGTGTTCGGCGAGGTCCGCCCCGCGGCGACGATGATCGAGGCCGGGTTGTCGGATCCGCGGATGAAGATTGAGATCGAGGTGACGGCGATCAAGAGGTCTTGAGTCCTGGGTCTTGAGTCTTGGGACCACGGCCCCAGTCCCCAAGTCCCAAGTCCCAAGACCCAAGACCCTACTTCACCGCGAAGCAGTAGAAGTAGCCGTTGCCGCCGGTCGCGATCAGGTTCTGCTGGCTGCAGCCCTTCGACGCGTGCGCGTTGTTCCAGGAGGTCGGGTTGGCCCCGCCGCCCTGGCGATCGTGGTGGCCCACCTGCGCGGAACCGGTGCTGTTGCTCGTCCAGTTGTTGCAGGTGTGATCCTCACCAGCCGGGAACGTCGTGCCGTCCAGATTCGATCCGGTCAGGATGTCGTGCTGGTTCGGCGTGTCGCCGCGCCCGTTCACGACGGTGCCCTTCTCGGTGAGCTGCGTCTCCTTCGTCAGGTTGTTCTTGTCCGAGTGCAACTCGGCCACGTTGGCGGCAATCTGCACGCCCTTCGAGTTGAACCACGGTCCTGGCCCGATGCGGTCCTTGGCGTTGACCGCGTTGGCGCCCTGCGTGCTCAGATAGGCTCGCCACTGCTTGTTGCCCGCGCCCACGGCCTTCGCCAGGTTCTGGCAGATCGCGTCCGCGCCAGCCAGCCCGCCGAGGTTGGCGCCATCGCCCGAGCCCGCGCTGGTGATGAAGAAGCTCATTTGCGGATTCGCCTGTGTTGCGCCCTGCGCGCCCAGCACGTGCGCTCCCACACCCACCGCCAGAGCGGCTGCCACCGCCCAAGTCATCTGTTTCACGTTGACGTCCTCCTGTTGAGCCGGTCCCGGTGCACCCGGCAACTGCCCATCGTAGCCGCAAACCGGGCGCGCTGCGCACCGCACGAGTGACTCCCGACTATGATCGTCCGATGACGCCTGATGAGTTTCGCCGCGCCGGCCACGCGGTGGTGGACTGGATTGCCGACTACCGGGAACGGGTCGAGCAGCACCCCGTCATGGCCCCGGTGGAGCCCGGCGCCATCAAGGCGCAGCTGCCCGCCCGGCCGCCCGATCATCCCGAGTCCTTTACAGCCATCCTCAACGACCTCGACCGCATCGTCGTGCCGGGGTTGTCGCATTGGCAGCACCCGCGGTTCTTTGGCTACTTCCCCTGCAACGGCTCGCTGGCCAGCGTGCTGGGCGACTACGTGAGCACGGGCCTCGGCGTGCTGGGCCTGGCCTGGCAGTCGAGCCCGGCCCTGAGCGAAGTGGAGGAGGTGGCCACCGGCTGGCTGCGCCAGATGGTGGGCCTGTCGGACGCCTGGGAAGGCGTCATCCAGGACACGGCCTCCACGTGCACGCTGCTGGCGCTCATCTGCGCGCGCGAACGCTCCACCGGCCACGGCGCCAATCGAGGCGGTCTGCAGGCTGAGGGGGCCCCGCTGGTCGTCTATGCCTCGGCGCACAGCCACAGCTCGGTGGACAAGGCGGCGCTGCTGGCCGGGTTCGGCCGCGACAACATCCGTCACGTGCCGCACGATACGAACTACGCCATGCGCGTCGATGCCCTCGAAGAGGCGATCCTGAACGACCGCGAGCGCGGGTTGATGCCGTGCGCGGTGGTGGCGACGACCGGCACGACCACCACCACGGCGCTCGACCCCGTCGCCGGCATTGCGGAGGTCGCGCGCCGGCATGGCCTCTGGACGCACGTGGATGCGGCGATGGCCGGCTCCGCCATGGTGCTGCCCGAGTGCCGCTGGATGTGGGACGGCATCGAGGGCGCCGACTCGGTCGTGCTCAACCCGCACAAGTGGCTGGGGGTTGCCTTCGACTGCTCGGTGTATTTCGTGAAGGACGCGGAGCACCTGGTTCGCGTGATGTCCACCAACCCCAGCTACCTGCAGTCGGCGGCCGACGGCCGCGTGAAGAACTATCGGGACTGGGGCATTCCTCTCGGGCGGCGGTTCCGGGCGCTGAAGCTGTGGTTCCTCATTCGCGAGCAGGGGGTCTCCGGGCTTCAGGCGCGCCTGCGACGCGACATGGCCAACGCGCGGTGGCTGGCCGACGAGGTGCGGGCGCGCGCCAGCTGGCGCGTGCTGGCGCCGGTGCCGCTCCAGACCGTGTGCCTGCGCCACGAGCCCCCGGGCCTGGAGGGCGCGGCGCTCGACGCGCACACCCAGCGGTGGTGCGATCGCATCAACAGATCGGGCGCCGCGTACCTCACACCCGCGGTGCTCGACGGGCGGTGGATGGTGCGTGTCTCAGTCGGCGCCGAGCAGACCGAACGGCGAGATGTCGAGGCCCTCTGGGCCATCATGCAGGGGGAGGCGGAGCGATGAGTGCGACGTTTGCAGTGATGAATCCGGCGACCGGGAAGTCCGTGGCCGATGCCCCGGACAATGGGCCGAGCGAGGCGCGGGCGGCCGTCGCCCGTGCAGTGGCCGCGTTTGCCGCCTGGCGCCGCACGACCGCCTACGAACGGTCCACGGTCCTGCGCGCGTGGGCATCCAGGATGCTGGCCCACGACCTGGAGCTCGCCCGGTTGATGGCGCAGGAGATGGGCAAGCCCGTCACCGAGGCGCGGGGCGAGGTCCGCTACGCGGTGTCGTTCGTGGAGTGGTACGCGGAAGAAGCCAAGCGGGTGTACGGCGAAACCATCCCCAGCCAGGCGGCCCACAAGCGCATCCTCGTGCAGCCGCAGCCGGTCGGTCCCGTCTACGCCATCACCCCGTGGAACTTCCCGGCGGCGATGATCACGCGCAAGGCCGCGCCGGCCCTCGCGGCCGGATGCAGCGTCGTCCTGAAACCGGCGGAGCAGTCGCCACTCACCGCAGTGCGCCTGGCCGAGTTGTGGGTCGACGCCGGCGGGCCCGCTGATGTCTTCCAGGTGCTGCCAACCTCCGATCCGGTGGCGCTGTCAACGGTGTTCTTCGATGACCCCGCCATCCGGAAATTGAGCTTCACCGGGAGCACAGAGGTGGGCGTGAAGCTCGCCGCGCAGTCGGCGAAGACCATGAAGCGCGTGTCGCTGGAGCTGGGCGGCCACGCGCCGTTCCTGATCTTCGCGGATGCCGACGTGGATCGCGCGGTCGCCGAGGTCGCGGCGTCGAAGTTCCGCAACGCCGGCCAGACGTGCGTGTGCGCGAACCGAATCTACGTGCACGACGACGTGCACGACGCGTTCGTCGAGAAGTTCACGACGCTGGTGTCCGCGCTTCGCGTGGGCGACCCGCTGGACGAAGCCACCCAGGTGGGCCCGCTGGTGGACGTGCAGGGCCGCGACAAGGTGCGCGCGCACGTCGACGATGCGGTGGCCAGGGGCGCGCGGGCCGTGGTCGGCGGCGGCGTGGGCGAGGGCCTCCACTTCGAGCCCACCGTGCTCACCGGCGTCGCGCGAGGGATGCGTATCCTCGAGGAGGAGACCTTCGGTCCGGTGGCGCCCATCATCCGCTTCTCGGAGGACGCCGACGCGGTGCGGCAGGCCAACGATACGCCGTTCGGGCTGGCGGCGTACCTGTGGACCCGCGATCTCTCTCGCGCGTTCCATGTGGCCGAAGCGCTGGATTACGGCATCGTCGGCGTCAACGACGGGCTGCCCTCGGCCGCGCAGGCGCCGTTTGGCGGGGTGAAGATGTCGGGCGTGGGCCGCGAAGGCGGCAAGTGGGGCATCGAGGAGTACCTGGATATCAAGTTCATCTCGATCGCATTGTCGTGATCGCTCTCTGAGGGGACTGGCACGAATGGGGCGGATTTGACGCAGTTTCCGCCACCCCGGCTATACTCTGCGCCATGCGAGCCGCCCGACTGATGCCGTCGCTGGTCCTGGTCCTGGCCACTGCCGCCGCGGCCGGGGCTCAGACAGCGCAGCCGCTCACCGTCACGAGCGCTGCGTTGAAGGCCGACGAGACGATCCCCAGGGACTACACGGCCGACGGCCGCAACATCTCGCCGCCGCTGCAGTGGTCCGGCGCGCCGGCCTCGACGAAGGAGTTCGCCGTCATCTGCGACGACCCGGACGTCCCGATGCCGCAGCCGTTCGTGCACTGGGTGATCTACAAGATCCCCGGCACGGCCACGGGCCTGCCCGAGAACATCCCCATCGACCCCGCGACGTCCATGCCCGCTGAGGTCGCCGGCGCCGTCCAGGGCACCTCGGGCTTCCGTCGTCCCATCTACCGCGGCCCGGCGCCGCCACCGGGCAAGCCGCATCACTACCACTTCAAGGTGTATGCGATCGACGCGGTGCTCGACCTGAAGCCTGGGCTCACGAAGGCGGAGCTGCTCGAGGCCATCAAGGGCCACGTCGTGGGTGAGGGCGAGCTCGTCGCCATCTACGAGCGCAAGCCCGCATCGTAGCCATGATCTCGCGGCGCGATCTGTTGAAGGTGGCGGGCGCGGCGGCCGCCGGGGCGGCCAGTCCCCTGGAGCGTTCCGATGCGCCCCACTCGCCGAGCACTCCGGCGCCGCATCCGACGTCCCACGATCGCCAGTCCTCTGCGCGCAGGCCGCTCGAGGCCCTGACGGCGGACGAGGCCGACCTGCTGACGGCCATCGTGGCGCGCCTCATCCCTTCCGACGAGAGTGGCCCGGGCGCGGTCGAGGCCGGCGCCGTGCACTACATCGATCGGTCGCTGGCCGGACCTCTCGCCCCGTCTCGCGACGCCTATCGCGGCGGGCTGGCCGCGCTCGAGCGCTACGCCGTCTCGTCGCGTGGACGGCCGTTCCGCGAGCTGTCCCCGACCGATCAGGATTCGCTGCTGATCGATCTCGAGACGGGCGGGGCCACGGGTTCGGGCGCCGGGTTCGACGGCAGTTCCGCCGCCTTCTTCGCCCTGATCAAGGCGCACACGTGGCAGGGCACGTTCGGGGATCCGTATTACGGCGGCAACCAGGGCTTCGTGGGATGGGACCTGCTTGGCTATCCCGGCGTGCGTACCGCGGTTGTGCCGGACGACCAGCGGTTGGGCACGAAACCGGTGCCGCTGCGACGCTCCGCCTACGACAGCGACATGTTCAACAAGGCGTGATGGCTCAAACGCTGAAGGGCACCGACGTCGTCATCATTGGCCTGGGGGCCGCGGGCGGGATTGCCTGCCTGCCGCTGGCAGAGGCGGGCCTGCAGGTGATCGGCCTCGAGGCCGGCACCTGGCTCACGCGGCGTGATTTCGCACCCGACGAAATCCGCAACAACGTGCGCGACTGGCCGCAGGCCGTGCAGAAGGCCAACCACGAAGTGCCCACGCACCGCGTGAGCGCGACGGCGCCGACCACGCGCGCGTCGAGCCACCCGATGATGAACGGCGTCGGCGGGACAACGCTGCACTACTGGGCGCAGAGCTGGCGGCTCAACCCGTGGGACTTCAAGGTCGTGAGCGAGACCACGCGCCGCTATGGGCGGACGCGCGTCCCTGCGGGATCCACCGTCGAGGACTGGCCGTTCGGGTACGAGGAACTGGAGCCCTACTACGACAAGATCGAGTGGGAAACGGGCGTGTCCGGCAAGGCGGGCAATCTGAAGGGGACGCCCGATCTGCGCGGCAACGTGTTCGAGGGGCCGCGCCAGCGCGAGTACCCCATGCCGCCCCTCCGCGGTACGGGCTTCACCGACTTGATGGGAGCCGCTGCGCGCGGGCTCGGCTGGCGGCCCTTCCCTGGCCCCGCGCAGATCAATTCCCGCACGTTCCAGGACCGATCGCCCTGCATGTACCACGGCTACTGCAACCGCGGCGGCTGCCACGTGGACGCCAAGAACGGCACCAACGTCACCACTATCCCGCGCGGGCAGAAGACGGGCCGGTTCAGCGTCGTCACCCGCGCGCACGTCACGGGCGTCGACGTGGACGCCCGAGGGCGCGCATCGGCCGTGCGGTATGTCACCGACGGCGAAGAGTTCGTGCAGCCGGCGAGGGTTGTCCTGCTGGCGGCCTACACGTACGAGAACGCCCGGTTGCTGCTGCTGTCGAAATCGAAGGCGTTCCCGAACGGACTGTCGAACAACCACGGGCAGGTAGGCCGGCACTACTTCTCGCACACGACTGGCGCGTCGGTCACCGCCCTGTTCCCGTTCGACCTGAACACCTGGTATGGGCTGCCCGCACAGGGCGTGGCCGTGGACGACTGGGCCGACGACAACTTCGATCATGCGGGGCTCGATTTCATCGGCGGCGGCAACCTCTGGGTCTACTCGGACAGGCGGCCCATCCAGGCCGCCAACATGAACACGTTCGGGCGGGCGCCGGGGTGGGGCGCGCAGTGGAAAGCCTTCGTCCGGCAGCACGCCGACCGCGCCAATACCGCCTACCTGCAGAAGACCACGCTGCCGTACGAGGACAACTACCTGGACCTGGATCCGCTGGTGAAGGATCCGCTCGGATTCCCGGTGCTGCGCATCACGGCGGACTACCGCGACAACGAACGCCGGATCGGCACCTTCATCCAGGACAAGATGGAGGCGTGGTACCGCGCCGCGGGCGCCACCGACATCATCCGCGGACCGCTCGGAACGATGGGGCTGAACACGCATGCCTACGGCGGCACGCGGATGGGCGACAACCCCGAGGCCAACGTCGTCAATCGCTGGGGGTTCTCACACGAGGTGCCCAACCTTGGCATCCTCGGCGGAAGCGTGATGGGCACGAGCGGCGCGCACAACCCCACGCTCACGCTCCAGGCGCTGGCGTGGCGCACCGCAGATCACCTGGTGCGGAACTGGAAGTCGATCGCCGAGTAGAAGCCCAACAAAGAAAACCACGAAGCCACGAAGACCATCGCGAAGCTCACGAAGTCCTCTCAGGGGTTCCCCAGAGAACCTTCGTGCCCGTGCCTCGTGTCCTTCGTGTCTTCGTGGTTTCCTTGTCAGCGCTTGGTGAAGGTGACGGCCGCGCCGCCCTGCGTGGGGGCCACGCCCATGTCGAACCTCGCGCCGGCAATGCCCATGGTGACCGTACGGCCGGCGGCGATGCCCAGTCCGGCGCCCATGATGACGTCACTGATGTGGTGCTTGTTGGCCGAGAGGCGCGCGAACGCCACGTAGGTCGCGAACGCGTAGGTCGGGATGCCCGCTTTCTTGCCGAAGTGACGCTCGAGCACCGACGCCATGGCGAACGCGCTGGCCGTATGTCCCGAGGGGAACGCCCGGCCGTCGCTGCCGTCCGGCCGACTCCGGCCCGTCGCCATCTTTCCAGCCTGCACCACCAGCTGCGAGACGATCTGCGCGCGGAACAAGTCGCTTCCGACCTCAGCGACCTTCCGACGTCCTGACATCTTGCCGATGGCCCATGTTCCCAGCGCAGCGCCGGCCTGCACCGCGAAGCTGCCACCGATGTTGCCCGGCTCGAACGCCGGCTTCGACAAGTGTTCCTGCGACTCGTGGATGCCAGCCTGGTCCCATGAGAACGCCGCGCCAGCCATCGGCACGAAGATGCCCATGACCGCGGCCGTATCCTTGGAGAAGAACCGCTTCAGGTCGCGGGGAATGGCCGTGAACGGATTGACGGGCTTCGAATCGCCAAACGTGACTGGGCTGCCCGGATTGGCAGGCGGCACGAGGGGCGGTTGAACCAGGGCGGGGACCTGATCGGGCGACTCGGCGTCGGCTGCGTTCGCTTCAGCGGGTGGGGTGGCCAGTACGGCCGGCGCCGGGGTGTTGACCGGGGTGTCGAGGTCCTGGGCAAACGTCCCCTGGGCGGTCGCGAGGAGTACGGCCGCAAGTGTCACGAAGACACGAATGGGCATAGGCGTGTTCGCCTTTCGAGGACACTGGCCGTGCACGGGAGTGCGGTGAGTTTACTATGGTCGAGAGGCCCAGGTCCACCGTTGCCCTCCGGACGGCGCCTCCGGCGGCCCGGAGGTGGTTCCATGCACAATCAAATATTTGAATAGGTCCAAAGACTGAGTTACCGTGCTTAGTGTGACCCCTGACCCGGCTGACCTCCTTCGGCAACGCGGTATTCAGGTCACGGCCCAGCGATTGGCGGTCCTGCGGGCGGTATCGGCTCAGCCTCACATCACGGCCGACGGCGTCGCCGAGATCGTCAGGGCCGAGATCGGGGCCATTTCGCTCCAGTCGGTGTACGACGCGCTCGCTGTCCTGGTCGCCGAAGGGCTCCTCCGGCGTATTCAGCCCGCCGGGTCACCGGCGCGCTTCGAGGATCGGGTCGGCGACAACCACCACCATCTGATCTGCCGCATCTGCGGCCGCCTGGTCGACGTCGACTGCGCGGTTGGCTCAGCCCCGTGTCTCACCGCGGTCGACGACAGGGGCTATGAGATCGACGAGGCCGAGGTCGCCTACTGGGGGCGCTGTCCGGAGTGCCTGGCCAAGGCCCGTTCGCCATCCCGCGTCGAGCCACCGACACGCCGGCGCTTGCGGAAGACTGCACGGACGGAGGCCCCGCCGAGCAGGTCAGCAAGAGCTGAGAAGAATTCCCGTTCCTGACAACCAGGCTGCATCCACACCACAGTACGAGGTCACACATGGAAAGCGAATCGAAGTGCCCGGTCTCGGGCAGGGCACACAGTGGCAGGTCGAACCGGGACTGGTGGCCGAATCAGTTGAACCTGAAGGTCCTCCACCAGAACCCGCCCGCGCGCGATCCCATGGGCGCGGAGTTCAACTACGCCGAAGAGTTCAAGACCCTCGATCTCGATGCCCTGAAGAAGGACATCGAGCAGGTGATGACGACGTCGCAGGGCTGGTGGCCGGCCGACTTCGGCCACTACGGTCCGCTCTTCATCCGGATGGCGTGGCACAGTGCGGGCACGTACCGCATCAGCGACGGCCGCGGCGGTGCGGGGGCCGGTGAGCAGCGCTTCGCGCCGCTGAACAGCTGGCCGGACAACGTGAACCTCGACAAGGCGCGGCGGCTGCTGTGGCCGATCAAGAAGAAGTACGGCCGGAAGATCTCGTGGGCCGACCTGATGGTCTTCGCCGGCAACTGTGCCCTCGAGTCGATGGGGTTCAAGACCTTCGGCTTCGCCGGCGGGCGCGAGGATGTCTGGGAGCCCGAGGAGATCAACTGGGGGACCGAGGACTCGTGGCTCGACGACAAGCGCTACAGCGGCGACCGTGAGCTTGCGAATCCTCTGGCCGCGGTCCAAATGGGCCTCATCTACGTGAATCCGGAAGGGCCGAACGGCAACCCGGATCCCCTGGCCGCCGCGCGGGACATTCGCGAAACGTTCCGCCGCATGGCGATGAACGACGAGGAGACGGTGGCGCTCATCGCCGGCGGGCACACGTTCGGCAAGACCCACGGTGCCGGCCCTGCCACCCACGTCGGCGCCGAACCCGAGGCGGCGCCCCTCGAGGCGCAGGGCTTCGGCTGGAAGAGCAGCTACGGCACCGGCAAGGGGGGCGACACCATCAGCAGCGGCCTCGAGGTCACCTGGACCACGACGCCCACGAAGTGGAGCAACAACTTCTTCTGGAACCTGTTCGGCTACGAGTGGGAGCTGACCAAGAGCCCGGCGGGTGCCCATCAGTGGAAGCCCAAGCACGGCATGGGTGAGGGCACAGTCCCCGACGCCCACGACCCGTCGAAGCGCCACGCGCCGTCCATGCTGACCACCGACCTCGCGCTCCGCTTCGACCCGGCCTACGAGAAGATCTCGCGGCGCTTCTTCGAGAACCCTGACCAGTTTGCCGATGCCTTCGCCAAGGCATGGTTCAAGCTGACGCACCGCGACATGGGGCCGCGCCCGCGGTACCTGGGCCCGCTGGTGCCCGCGGAGCCGCAGCTGTGGCAAGACCCCGTGCCCCCGGTCACACACGAACTGATCGGCGCACCGGAAATCGCCGCCCTCAAGGGCCAGATTCTCGGGTCGGGCCTGTCCATCGCCCAGCTCGTTTCGACCGCCTGGGCGTCGGCGTCGACGTTCCGCGGTACCGACAAGCGCGGTGGCGCCAACGGCGCGCGCATCCGCCTCGCGCCGCAGAAGGACTGGGCGGTCAACGACCCGGCCGAGCTGACGGCGGTGCTGGCGACCCTCGAGGGCATCCAGAAGGCGTTCAACGACGCGCACGCCGGCGGCAAGACGCAGGTCTCGCTGGCCGACCTGATCGTGCTGGGCGGGTGCGCCGCCGTCGAGCAGGCCGCCAGGAACGCCGGCTACGACGTGCAGGTGCCCTTCGCGCCCGGGCGCACCGATGCGTCGCAGGAGCAGACCGACGTGGAGTCCTTCGCCGTGCTCGAGCCGACGGCCGACGGCTTCCGTAACTACCTCGCACCGGGCCACCAGGTGCCGGCCGAGGCGCTGCTGATCGAGAGGGCGCAGATGCTCACGCTGACCGCGCCGGAGATGACGGTGCTCGTGGGCGGCCTGCGCGTCCTGGGCGCGAACGCCGGGGCATCCGAGGCCGGCGTCTTCACCTCGCGGCCCGGCGCGCTCAGCACCGACTTCTTCGTGAACCTGCTCGACATGGGCACGGAGTGGCGGTCGACGTCCGACGCCGCGGAGACCTTCGAGGGTCGTGTTCGCGGGACGGGCGAGCGCACGTGGACCGGCAGCCGCGTCGACCTCCTCTTCGGGTCGAACTCCGAGCTCCGTGCGCTTGCGGAGGTCTACGCGTGCGACGACGCGCAGGAGAAGTTCGTGCGTGACTTCGTGGCCGCGTGGGACAAGGTCATGACACTCGATCGATTCGACCTTGCCTGAGGGGTGAGCCTGTCCATTGATGATTGGGTGATTGCAGATTGAGTGATTGATTGAGGATTGGGGGATTGGGGATTGCGGGATTGATTGGTGATTGAGTGATTGAGCGATTGGGCGATTCATTGATGATTGGGTGATTGGTCTCCCCTCCCCTCGTCGTGGATCACGCGCCTCGCCCTCGTCGTGAAGCACCGCCTCGACGCCCCAATCGCCCTAATCGCCCAATCACCCAATTACCCAATCGCCCAATCAATCGCCCAATCCTCCAATCACCCAATCACCCGATCAATCACCCAATCAGTCAATTTCCCAATCCTCAATCAATCACTCAATCTGCAATCTCCAATCGCTCAATGCCTCAGACACCCGCCCCGCCCCCCGAACGCCTCCTGGATGTTGCCATCCACAGCGCCCGGACGGGCGACGTCGAGACCCTGGCGCGCGCCGTCGACGCGGGCGTGCCCGTCTCGTCGACGACCGCGCGCGGCGACTCGCTGCTGATGCTGGCGGCCTACCATGGCCATCTGCCGTGCGTGCGCGCGCTGCTCGATCGCGGCGCCGATCCGAACCAGCGTGATGGCAACGGGCAGGCACCTCTGGCCGGCGTGGCGTTCAAGGGTATGATCGACGTGGCCACGATGCTGCTCGACGCCGGCGCCGACATCGAAGCGGCGCCCGGGGACGGCCGCACGCCGTTGATGATGGCCGCGGCGTTCAACCGGGCCGAGATGGTGAGGCTGCTCGTCGCGCGCGGCGCTCGCCGCGACGCCCGTGACGCGACAGGGCTCGATGCCGCCAGCATCGCGCGCGCGATGGGCGCGCCGGACGCCGCCGCCATTCTCGGCAGGTAGGCTGGTCCTCCCGCGATCAGCGTTCGTGGACGAAGACGCGCCACGGGCTCTTGAAGCCCGGTCGGCCCTGTGCGTCCACCGCGAACACCCGCCAGCGGCCCGGCTGCGCGCCAATGAAGGTGAACGTATTGCTCGTCCCGGCGGGCAACGGCGCAGCCTGTGGGGGCGCCGGCAGGTGGACGCCCTGCTGCTTCTCCTGATCGGTGAGTGCCACGCCGCGAAACGCCGGCTTCCGCGCCAACTGCATGGTCGTCTCGAGCGTCTCGCCCGAGGCGATTATCAGCGGCGCGCCCGATCTGCCATGGGACGGATCCCGCCACCTCTCGTGCTCGGGCGTCAAGGCGTCCAGCGTGAACGGCACGTGCGGAGCCGCAAGCGTGTAGACACCGTCGTCGCGCCGCTCGTCGGAGACGAAACACACCTGCGGGTCCGCCGCCAGGGGCCAGCCCGTCTCGGCATCAGCGGCGCGCAGGAGCAGCATACCGTTCTTCGGGGCCAGCACCACCGTGACCGTGGCCGAGGGCGTGCGATCGTCGAGGAAGAGGTCAACCACCGGCAGTCCCGGCGCGCGATAGAAGGGCCGCCTCTGCGACAGGTGGCCCCCGTCCGGGTCTTCGGCCATCACCTGATGACGGCCTCCGGCCCGCGTGTCGAGCACGAAGCTCCCCTCGTTCCCGGAGCGCGTGCAGCTGGCGCCGAACGATGGGCCGCCCTCGATCGGATAGGCGCAGACGCGCACACCGACCGCGGGCGCGCCGGACGTATCGACCACCTGACCGGCGATGCGATATGCCCGGTCCTGCGCCGTCAGGTTCGCCGCGTGCGCCACGAGAGCGGCGGCGAGCATGAGCGTGGGGGTCGCTCTCCTCATGTGCCCCATGCCTGCGGCTACGAAACCGGCCGCACGAACAGCATGCTGAGGCCGGTCGCCACCGCCAGCACCAGCAGCGTCGCCAGCCCGCACACCGCCAGGGCACGTCCGGTGCTGCGGTAGTCCAGCGCGTGACGCACGCCGAACACCATCGCCACGAACATCCATAGACCCGTCACCGCGAAGATCAGGGTCCGCGCCTGCGGCACCAGGCCGAAGACCAGCAGCAGCCCCGGTGCCGCCGCAAAGCCCGTGGTCCTGAGCAGCTGGCCCCAGTCCGCCCGCGTCTCCGGGGTGGGCAACATCCGGGTGCCGATCTGGAAGATGAGCATCGCCCACGCCGACCAGGTGATCACGGCCAGCGCGGCCACCAGCACCACCGTCGAGGCGCGGGTGCCCAGCCACTCACCCGCGCCAATGCCCGCTGCCAGGCTGGCCATCAGCAC